>ENA-UOYA01001645-UOYA01001645.1-activated-sludge-metagenome-genome-assembly--contig:-NODE-1645-length-23097-cov-6.036759_pt1 | contig 23097 bp, 22 predicted proteins | sample MGYA00238163_ERZ764804 | MGnify/ENA primary metagenome ERZ764804 (study PRJEB28919, sample SAMN05720223) | activated sludge metagenome | isolation source: Anaerobic digester | place: Hong Kong... | reverse complement strand
CTCTTATAAACCTTGTCAGTTATAAATCTTTAGATTCATGCGTCAGCTCTGGGGATGGAAAAAGGAAACAGAAATGATTCAACACCGACCGGGGAATAAATATTTAAAAATGAAAGAGGAATTGTTGAAAATGAAAAAGGAGATCAAGAATAAAGAGGATTTAAAATCATGTGCTCAACCTGAAACAAATAAAACAGGCTACCAGGAAGTTTGGGACACAGGCCGGGTTTCTGCCAAAAAGAAGAAAGGGAAGGTTACAGGCATTAACAGGCCTAGTGTCTGAAGATTTCTTTTGTTGATGTGTTTGAAAATATGTCGTTGAAAATGTTTTTGTAAAAAAATCTTTATTGGTAACGCCTGGGCTATAAAAATATTATATCATAACCATGAAGGGTATTTATTTATGAATGTCGAACTTTCACCCTGTGATAAGGGGGTGAATTTTTTTATAGTCAAACAATCGTAGAAAGGAGATTTTTGTTTGAAAAAAAACGTTTTTATTGCTGTTGCCGGTGCGGTTATCGCAGTGATGGCACTGGCGCTGGTTAAACTGGGCAACCCGCCAAACATGGGATTTTGCATCGCTTGTTTTTTGCGCGATATTACCGGTGGTCTGGGTCTGCACCGGGTAAATACCTTGCAGTACATCCGCCCGGAAATTATTGGGCTGGTGCTGGGAGCTTTTGCAACTTCTTTATTTACAAGGGAGTATAGATCTCTGGGAGGTTCCAATTCATTCACCAGATTCATTCTGGCATTTTTTGTGATGATCGGCATGATGGTTTTTCTTGGCTGCCCGCTGCGTATGGTTTTGAGGATCGCGGGGGGAGACCTTAACGCGATAGTTGCATTGGTTGGACTTGTGGCGGGAGTTTTATTAGGAATTGCCTTTTTGCGCAAAGGATTTTCACTCGGCAGGGCCATACCGCAGAACAGAACCAACGGTTATTTTTTTCCACTGCTTTTTGTAGCTATGCTAGTTCTTCTTTTAGCCAGGCCGGCTTATATATTCTTCAGCGAGCAAGGTCCAGGTTCCATGCACGCACCCATTATCGCAGCACTGGTTGCGGGTCTAATTATGGGTATATTGGCGCAGCGCACCCGTTTTTGCTTTGTCGGCGGAATACGCGATTCTATTCTGTTTGGAGAATTTTACCTTCTTTACGGCTTCCTTACCCTTTTAGTAGTAGCTTTAATTGGCAACCTGGTGTTGGGCAGCTTTAACCTGGGCTTTGTCAACCAGCCGATTGCGCATAACGATGGCGTATGGAACTTCCTGGGCATGGCCCTGGGCGGTTTTGGCTCAGTCCTACTGGGAGGGTGTCCTCTAAGGCAGTTGGTTTCTGCTTCCGAGGGAAACACTGATTCGGCTTTAACAGTTCTGGGACTTATTGCCGGGGCGGCATTTGCCCATAACTTTGGTTTGGCCGCAAGTACGAAGGGCGTTGCCGTTAATGGTCAGATCGCTGTAATTATTGGCTTTGCCATAATTCTTTTGATAGCGTTTTTAAACACTAAAGGAATACCGGTAAGGCAGGGGGTGTCCGCAGGTGGAAGTAAGGGATGCTAGGGGGCTTTTATGTCCCGAGCCGGTTTTAATTGCTAAAAGAGAAATAGAACAGCTGGGCCGGGGCGCCTTTCAGGTTATTGTTGATACGGTCGCTGCCAGAGATAATATAACCAGGCTGGCTAAAAGCAAAAAGTGGGAGATAACAGTGGAGCCCAGCGGCGATGAGTTTTTATTAACCTTAAAGAAAGCATAGCTTCACATGAGGAGTGATTGCAACCTGGAAAATATATTCGAAGACTTGAGAGCTGGATTTTCCAGCTTATTTTTTAACGGCAGTAAATAATCCTGGCTAAAACAATAAAGGCAAGAGCCTCACTGCCGGAAGCCTTGCCTTTTTTAACTCTGGTGGGCCATCAGGGACTCGAACCCGGAACCTGACGATTAAGAGTCGCCTGCTCTACCAATTGAGCTAATGGCCCAATGGTGACCCCACCGGGATTCGAACCCGGGTTACCGCCGTGAAAGGGCGGTGTCTTAGACCGCTTGACCATGGGGCCTGGTCGGGATGGAGGGATTTGAACCCCCGGCCTCTTGCTCCCAAGGCAAGCGCGCTAGCCAAACTGCGCTACATCCCGTAAATCATGCAGATAAAATTATAACTTAAGCTGGAAAGCCCGTCAAGATTAAATTTATGACTATTAAGAAAGCCAAAAAAAAGTCCAGCTTGCGCTGGACGGGGAGAGATAGAACTCACCAAAGCGGAGTATTCCTATTATGTGCAGGATGGAAAAATAGTATACTAAATATTTTTAATATTTTTTCGGACAGTAAGTTTAGAAACCACATTTGCCTATATAAGCGATCAGGTCCACAATCCTGTTGGAGTAACCCCATTCGTTGTCGTACCAGGCCACTACTTTGGCCATACTGCCTTCAACAACCATGGTGGAAAGACTGTCGACAATGGAGGAATGCGGGTTGCCGTTAAAGTCCTTTGAGACCAGGGGCAGCTCACAATACTCGAGTATCCCTTTCAGATAGCCGGATGCCGCTGTCTTGAGCGCGGCGTTTATGTCTTCCGCGTGGACAGGCTTGGCCAGTTCCGCAACAAGGTCCACCACGGAGACATTGGGAGTGGGTACCCGCATGGAAAGACCGTTAAGTTTGCCTTTCAATTCTGGGATAACCAGGGCTACAGCCTTGGCTGCCCCCGTCGTCGTCGGTATGATCGACATGGCTGCGGCCCGCGCCCGCCTAAGGTCCTTATGTGGCAGGTCCAATATCTGCTGGTCGTTGGTATAGGAGTGGACGGTTGTCATTAGGCCGCGCACAATACCAAACTCACTGTGCAGCACTTTCACGACCGGCGCCAGCCCGTTGGTGGTACAGGACGCGTTGGAAATGATCTGGTGCGCCGCCGGGTCATACTTGTCTTCATTAACACCCATGACAATTGTAATATCCTCGTTTTTGGCCGGCGCGCTTATAATCACTTTGCGGGCGCCGCCGGTCAGGTGCTTGGCGGCGCCGGCACGGTCTGTGAAGCGCCCGCTGGACTCTATCACTACCTCGACCCCAAATTCTCCCCAGGGAATCGCTGCAGGGTCAGGTATGGCGAAAGCCTTGATGTACCTGCCATTTACTTTTAGTTCTCTTTCCTCATTAGCATAAATATCCGCCTGCAGTATACCGTGCACTGAGTCATATTTGAGCAAATGGGCCAGGGTACAGGCGTTGGTAAGGTCGTTCACAGCGACGACCTCCAAATCCTCCCGCTGCATAGCTGCCCGGAAAACGTTGCGTCCAATCCGGCCGAAACCGTTGATTCCCACCTTTAATGCCATTTTGGCCAGACCTCCTAATAAAAGTTGGTTTATCTAGAAAAGGTTTAATCATAGCCTGCCCACAGCAATTGGTATATACTCATTAAGATCATTGCCGGCCGGATTAATTTGGGGACATAGCTCGTCCTCAGAGACAGACTACAAATAGAGATGTGTCCCCATTCCTTTGAGCGCATCAGAAATAATATAATGCATTGTATTACTTTGCTTTTCGGTTTTTCCCCAAAGTTACTGAACAGTATAGCTTATAAATGAAAAAAGATTTTTTAATTACTGCAAAAATCACCTTTTTGACATACTGTCTGGGCTTGGTCACCCGGAATGGGCAAAATTAGCTAGTGAAAAGATTATTTTGGAGGTTGAACGGTATTGTAAATTATTAAATATGTTGTATACTGAATCCATAATGCTGAACATTTTATTATAGAGGGGGACAATTCAAATTGCATCCGTTTATACAACCAGTCCAAGCTGCAAGCTTGATGACTAACCCGTCAATACAACAGCTTAGGGAATGGGCCCGCCCTGAAGAAAAAACCACACAGTACGGCAGCGCCAGTTTTATTTCCAAGGTGAGAAACAGAAGCGCCAAGAACACCTTCATCCTGGCCGGGGATTATCTTGGCGTAGACCAAAACGGCATACCCCTTGCCAAGGAAAAGGAAGTTGCCGCAAAAGTACATGAATACTTAAAAAGTAAAGAAGTGATCAGCCTGGAACGACAGCTTGGCAATCACCCCAACTTCAGATATAACTGCAGATTGTACATAACCAAAGAATATGCCCGCATCCCCTTTATGTGGTACAATATGCTGTTTGATCCGGCAGAATATAAAGAAGAGCCTGATCTAACCAGCATCTATGTTCCCGAATGGCCGGAGCGGCTTATTTTTGTCCACCCGGAAGCGGGCATTACCTATATACTCGGGACAGACTATTTCGGTGAGGTTAAAAAATCTTTCTTGAGAATGGCCCTCTATATGTGGAAAAAACGCTGCGGGATAGGTTTCCATGCCGGCAGCAAGGTTTTGCGGGTACGCACGGCGCAAGGCGAGCTTAAGGATGTAGGCTTTATCATGTTCGGCCTCAGCGGTACGGGCAAATCAACTCTGACCATTCACGACCACGGCCTGCAGGGTGAGGAAAAGGTTATCATCAGGCAGGATGACATGGTCATGATGGACAACAAAGGATACTGCTACGGTACTGAAAACGGTTTCTATATTAAAACCGAGGGACTGGACCAATCACAAAAAGTCCTTTATGATGCTGCCACTTCTCGTAACGCCATTCTTGAAAACGTCAAAGTAACTGATGACGGCACAGTGCTTTTTGATAATAATGAGCTAACTTCAAACGGCAGGTGTGTAATCCTGCGCAGTGAAGTAGCAAAAACAGATGACAGGGTAGACCTGGATAAAGCCAACAGGATCATCTTTATTACCAGAAGGGACGACATTATCCCGGCTGTGGCAAAATTAAGCGCCGAGCAGGCCGCCGCCTACTTTATGCTGGGTGAATCTATTGAGACATCAGCGGGAGACCCGACCCACGCCGGCGAGTCGAAGCGGGAGGTCGGCACCAATCCTTTTATTATAGGCAGAGAGTATTACGAAGGAAACAAACTGCTGGAAGTGCTGAGAGACAACCCGGATATGGAGTGTTACCTTTTAAACACAGGCAGTGTGGGCATTGAGGGGAATAAGCCGGGGAAAAAGATTTCGATAAGAATATCTACTACAATTATGAAACACCTGGCCAAGGGAACAATTAAATGGACCCACGATCCGGACTGGGGCTACGAGGTACCGGTTGAAGTGCCTGAAATTGATATTTCCGAATATAATCCAGTTAGCTATTTCAGCGCGGCAGATTACCAGGAACGTGTGGCTAAGCTGCGCCGGGAAAGGCTGCAATGGCTGGCTAAATACGAAGGCCTGAAAGAAGAGATTATCCAGGCTATCAAGTAGAGCATTTTACCAAAGCCCTGTTCTGTGTGAACAAGGCTGTTTTTTTTGGACGCGGCAGGAACAGGAGCGTTGCAAGTTGAATTAATTTGTTGAAAAGGAGGGGATTTAAGTGGGAAACAAAAAATGTTTATTTTTTGTACTGGCTCTGATATTAATCCTTCTAACCGGCTGTAATGCTAAAAAAGAGGAAAAAATGAAAATAGGCCTGTTGCCCATATCTGATGCGCTGCCGTTCTATGTTGCGGCGGAGAAAGGATATTTTAAGGCTGAAGGCGTTAATGTCGAGCTGATCAGGTTTGAAAGCGCGGTTGAAAGGGACAGCGCTATAGGTGCAGGTGAAATTGACGGAGCCGTGGGTGATATTTTGGCGGTGGCCGCCCTTTACAACAGCGGCGCCCCGGCCAAGATAGTATCAATAAGTCTTGGGGAAACCGGCAAGGAGGGCAGGTTCGCCATTTTGTCCTCGCCGGGATCCGGCATTGCCAGGCCGGAGCAGTTGAAGAACGTGCCGGTGGCTATCTCAACCAACTCTATTATTGAATACATGACTGACAACCTGCTGCTGGGGCAAGGCCTGCAGCAGGGAGAAATTATAAAGGAAGCCATACCAAAAATTCCGGTGCGTTTCAATCTCCTGCTGGAAGACAAGATTAAAGCCGCCTGCCTGCCTGATCCCATGGCGGCTATGGCCGAAAGCAAAGGGGCCAGGCTGGTTATTGACGACACAGCAACAAACCTGTCCCAAACGGTAATATATTTCCGCACAGGGTATATCGACAGCAACAGCCAGTCCATTACCAAGTGCCTCAAAGCCTACGCCAGGGCCGCCAGGGAGATCAATGAAAACCCGTCGGCCTACGTTGACTTGCTGGTGGAAAAAGCCGGAGTACCGAGGGAAGCCTTAACCGTATTCACAATGGACCATTACCCTGTACCTCAAATGCCTACCAAAGAACAGGTGGATAAAGTTGTGGAATGGATGTTTGAGAAGAATCTTATCAAGAAACAATTCAGCTATGGGGAGCTGACCAGGTCGGACCTTATACCTGCCAAATAAAATGTTAAAAATAGAGGATCTTGAAGTAACCTACAAAAACAAAATTTCCTTTCTGGCCCTGCAGGGAGTGAGTTTCACACTTGAAGAGGGACACACCTGCGCTATTATCGGGCCTTCCGGCTGCGGTAAAAGCACGCTTTTATACGTGCTCGCGGGATTATTGGAACACAGCGGCGGGCAGGTGCTGATTAACGGTGAAACGGTGCGCCCAAAAAGAAGAGAGACTGCCTTAATTCTTCAGGATTACGGCCTTTTGCCCTGGAAAACGGCGCAGGAGAATACTTCCCTGGGCCTGGAAATTAGGGGTGTTCCCAGTGAAGAAAAACGTGCCCTTGTGGAAGAGGCTATGCAGGAACTTGGTATCTGGGAGTTCAGGGATAACTACCCGGCGCAACTGAGCGGCGGGCAGCGCCAGCGGGTTGCTATTGCCCGCTCACTTACTTTAAAGCCGGACTTGTTTCTCATGGATGAACCATTCTCTTCTCTCGACGCGTTAACAAGGGAGGGTCTCCAGAACACTCTGCTTGAGTTCTGGCAGAAAAGGCGGGCGTCCATGGTGCTGGTAACCCATAATATTGAAGAGGCTGTATTTCTGGGGCAGAGGATATTGATCTTCTCCGGCAGCCCGGGCAGGATCCTGCACGTTATCGAGAATAAAGAGATGGGGGAACAAGGTTACCGCAATCAACAGCTATTCTACCAGCGTTGTTCCAGAGTGCGCGAGGTAATTGAGAAGGGAGTATAAATAATGCCGCTGAGCAAGTTTAAAAAAACATTATCAGATTACTCTATTGCGGTGTTGATTCTCCTGGTGCTCTGGGAAGCAGCATCCATGTGGCTGAATAAGTCTTATCTTCCCGGCCCTTATCTTTCCTTCCTGACCTTCGGGCAAGAACTTGGCAGAAAACTTGGTCCTCATCTCCTGGTCAGCACCGGCAGGGTTGTAATCAGCCTGGTTACTGCCCTGATACCGGCGGTACTACTGGGGATGGTCCTGGGAAGGGTTGAGAAATACGACCGCATAGCCGCGCCGCTCATATATTTAACCTACCCTGTGCCAAAAATTATTTTTCTGCCCCTGGTGGTTACATTAATGGGTTTGGGCAACCTCTCCAAAATATTTTTGATCTGGATCATAGTATTCTTTCAGATTCTTGTTACAGCCAGGGATGCGGCACGCCAGGTCAACAAAAGCATGGTCGACTCGGTTCTTTCACTGGGAGCCGGTGAAATGCAAATATACAGGCATGTGATCTTCCCTTCCTGTCTGCCTAAAATACTTACCGCGCTGCGCATCAGCCTGGGCACAGCTATTGCTGTACTGTTTTTCTCTGAGACAGTCGCCAACCTGGGCGGATACGGGGGTATAGGCTACTATGTAATGGAAGCCTGGGCCAGGCTGGAATGGAACGTAATGTTCGCAGGAATTATTGCGATGGGTATTATGGGCTTCGTGCTGTACCTGTTTTTAGACTGGCTGGAGAAAAAAATCTGCCCGTGGGAATTCCTGTGAGAGAAGGGAGGACGGTCCTTTGCGCTGTGGTTTGCTGTTTGATTTTGACGATACCCTGGTGGAAACAACAGTATATTTCAACCAGGCCAAACAACGTTTTGCGCAGATCATGTCTTCTCTGGGCTTTCCGGCCGCGGAAGCCCTGGCCACACTCAACAGTTTTGATATCAGGAATGTAAAGCAGGCGGGAGGCTTTTTAAAAGAATGCTTTCCGCGCGCACTGGGAGAAACATACGAATACTACTGCCAGGCGCACGGAAAAAAAATCAGCCTGACTCTCAAAAAAGAGATTGAAGAACTTGGCTGGCAGGTTTTCAGCCAGCCGGTTGAGCCGGTTGAAAACGCGGCAGATGTACTGGAAAAACTCTCCGGCAGGTTCCCGCTCTATCTTACCACCAGGGGAGATCCGGAACTGCAGATGGACCGTATCAAGCAAAGCGGGCTGTCGTGCTGGTTCAGCAAAATATATGTCCTGGCCGAAAAGAATGAAAATGCCTATCGCAGGATTGCTTTTGAACAAAAAATTTCACCACCCGTTTCCTGGGTGGTCGGCAACAGCATGAAATCAGATATAAATCCAGCCCTCAGGGCTGGCTTTAAAAGTATTTATATCCACCATCCACATACCTGGGACTACGAGGATGAAGCGCCGCTTGGCGGGCACGTCAGCGTTGACAGCGTCAGGGACATCTTGGGTGTGTTGGAGCGGGGTGATCAACTAGTGGACAAACTTCCTGCTCTGCCATAAAATAATAGTAAGCCGCACAGAGGAGTTTTATTAAGTGATAACGTTCAGGAACGGCAAGATCGTGAAATGCGACCAAAAAGTTAATATTACAGCCACCTTCGGGTCAGATTTGGTGCTCGAAGGTTTTACTTCTGTCCCGAACATTTTGCTGAAAGTATACAGGCGGATAGGTATTTCAGATTTTCAGGCAATGGTTTTAATCCATTTGATCAGGCTCAGAGTAGAAGAAAGGAATTATTACCCGGCGCCGGAAATAATTGCGCAGTACATGGACGCCGAAGCGGCTCTTGTGCAGAATACACTTGAAGAACTGCAGGGAAAAGAAATAATTGCTGTCAGCGAGTATTACGACAATGAAAACAATGTGGTTTTTGACGGCTATGACTTTGAGCCGCTGTTTTTAAAAGTCTCAGATGTCTGGGCCGCTATCCGGGCCAAAGAGATCGAGGACTCCGAGAAGAATATCAAGGCTGCCGGTTTAGCTGACGGAATCAAAAGTTTTAAATACAGTGACAGCATATCTGAGCTAATCATAACTTTTGAAAAAGAGTTCGGCAGGCCGCTGTCTCCCATCGAAGTTGAACAGATTGAAAAGTGGGCCGGCGAATCCAATGCCGCGCTTGTGGTGGAAGCCCTGAGGAGGGCGGTTTTAGGCGGTAAGCACAACTTCAAGTATATCAACAGTATCCTGCTTGAATGGAAGAAGAATAACCTGAAAACTCTGGAGGAAGTCTCGGAATATGATCAGGACTTCCAGAAACGGCGCGCGCGCAGCCTTCGTAAAGTCAACGAAACTGCAAACGCCGGCACAAAGGCAAATAAAAATGACTCCAAAGAAAAAGCGTTTATCAGGTCACTGTACATAAAGGGTTAAAATCAGCTGAAAGGCAGGTAGTTGTTTTGACCTGCAGTATTTGCGGGGATCGCGGCATTGTGGTAAAAGATGACGTGGCCTATCCCTGCGGGTGTGTGAAACAGAATTTTATTAACAACCTGCTTAAGGTATCGTGTATTCCCCGAAATTTTTCCAACTGCACCCTGGATAACTTTGTTTTCAAGTATTATGCCAGGGATTTTTTTGATCCTGAAACGGGGCTGTCCTGCTTTGAGCTGGCCAAACACGCCCATAAGGCGGCCAGGGATTTTATAGACAGATTTTTGCAGGACGACAGGACAGACGGGCTGTTGTTTTCAGGCAAAGTAGGCAGCGGCAAAACTTTTCTGGCCTGCTGTATCGCCAATGCCTTGCTGAAAAAGGAAAAAACACTGTTATTTACAGTGGTGCCGGACCTGCTTGACCAGCTAAAAGCCACTTACGATTACGGCAGGGGAGCCGGAGAGATTACCGAGTCGGACCTGCTGGAGCGGGCCAGGCAGGTTCCCCTGCTCATCCTTGACGATTTGGGCGCCCACAATTATACCGAGTGGACAAGGAACAAAATCTACTCGATTATCAACTATAGGTTGAATCAGCGCCTGCCTGTTATTGTTACAACCAATATAAAGCTGGATGATATTAAAGAATACCTGGGAGAAAGGACAACATCCCGCCTGCTCGAGATGTGCAGCCCATACAGGCTCATGGTCGATATCGATATCAGGGCGGTCCGCAGGAAAGAAAAGGACTCCCGCTGAGCGGCAATAAAAATTAATTAAATGTAGGTTCGATTTCAATCGAACAAGACGCATTAGTGCCTAACTAGCTTGAGACCCTGGGGACATACCTCATCAACTAAGGAATACCTGAAACAGAATGTGTCCGCTCATCCAATTTCGCAACCTCAGCTATGCTAAGTTTACTGACGACGCTCCGCAATGGAGCAGCTTGTTTTAATACCACGGACTTAGTGTTATCTATATTTATCGACAGTCTGGCCACTTTAACTAAAGTGGTATTTTTTTTCTTAAAATGAGAATAATTATATGCGATGGTTATAAATGTATGCATACTAAACGTTTTAGCTGTACAAAATACCATCTTGAATCGGGAAAGGAGGATAAAATGAGTAAATATGTTCTAAAGTTGATCTTTAAACTGGCTGCGTTTACTATTATTTCTCTAGTGTATGCAAGTGCCTGCGCGCCGGTTGGATCGTGCTCCCAGGGCTTAGATACTCAGCTTATAAGCTCCGATTCAAAAGTTATTAACTATACTGTCAGGGAAGGGGACACCCTGTCCGGTATCGCCAGCGAGTACCAAGTCGCGCTGGATGAGCTTATGAGAGTAAACAAACTGGCTAACAGCCTGATTTTCCCGGGAGCAACACTGGCGCTGCCTGAAAAAAACTCTGCAGAAGGAAGTATGTCCCGCGGGAATATCCCCAGGGAGGAGTTAATGCTGCTGGCCAGGCTAATCCATGCTGAAGCAAGGGGTGAAAGTTTTGAGGGGCAGGTGGCGGTCGGTGCCGTAATCTTAAACAGGCTGGCCAACCCTCATTTTCCAAAAACAATTACTGAGGTTGTTTTTCAGAAAAACAACCGTGTCTACCAGTTTTCACCGGTAGGCGACGGTTCGATAAACCTTGAACCTGATGAAATAGCAATTGAAGCTGCCCTGCAGGCACTGTCCGGCAAAGACCCGACCAAAGGCGCCCTGTTTTTCTATAACCCGGAAATAAGCAGGGACCAGTGGATAAAATCCTTGCCGGTGGTTACAAGGATAGGAAACCACGTATTTGCCACCAGCCTGTAAAAATGGACGTGGGAAATGGGATATGAGACGTGAGACAAGGGGATGGTTCTCTTGTCTCACTCTATATCAGACAGGAGATTATAACACCATGGACGACTCTGGCTACAAACTGAAGGCGGCCTAGACGGTCGCCTCGATTGTTTCTTCTGCGAAACTCAATCCTTTAACCTGTACGTTGACCATCTTGACCTGGAGGCCAGTCATCTCCTCGACAGCCTGTTTTACTTTGTACTGAATTTCTGCGGCTACTACATGCAGAGGATAGCCGAAGGTGAGTGTGGGTGCTATGTCAATAATCACAATGCCTTCCTGTTCAACGGTGACATTAATTTTTCCGGAGTGGCTAACCCCCTTTACCAGCGCGGCGGCGTGACCGGCGATGGCGCCAAGGGCGCTGTTGGAAATCGACAGCTTGCCGTGATAAGTAAATGTCGGGCGGACCACTGACTGTTCAAGCCAGTCTTTTTTGCCCGCGACACCTTTCTTGCGTAAAAAAACCTGCAGCGGGTCGACCAGTGTACCCGGAAAACTCCTTTTTACTTCAAGAGTAGGAGCCGGTATCACGTGTTTGCTGAACTGAGACCGGAGAAAGCGGGCCTTCCTGATTTCCTTTTCACTGGCCACATCTTCAATGTTGAGTACTTTTGTCAGAGCAGGCAGGCCCAGCCTGGCCGTGATCTTGCGGGCCATTTCCTCTGAAGTTCCTAAAATTAAAACCCTGTGGGGATCCAGGTTTACAAGCGCTTCTTTAATTTCCTGAACCTGCTTTTCGTCCATAAAAAGAGCAGATTTAATTGCGCCAATCCTGGTAGGCTGGCGTTTGGCGGAAGTTCCCGCCAGGATGCGGTTGCCCTGGATCAGCAAACCATCATCTATGATCACTTGAGCCTCAAGCTGGTGGGCAATGTTGGTGGCGCGGTGGCTTTTGCCGGTGCCGCTGGGTCCAACCAGAGCAAATGTTTCCAAAAAAGACACCTACTTTTTTGTGTGGCTATTCTTTATCATAACATATTCACGGGCGCCCGAATAGTCAAGCGGCATAGGGACCGAAATAGAGGAGATAATAATACCAATAATTACTTAAACCATACGCGGAGAGGCGTTAAATGAGCCATCCCAAAAAAGTTCTGACAATACTGTTTCTTTCCCTGGCAGTTTTATGCACAGGGTGTTCTGCAAATCCACAGCTGAATCTTGAAATACCCGTGTCATCAAAAATATTGGATGTCAATGGTGATCTGATCACCGTCATCAGTGAGGAAAACCGCATACCAGTGCCGCTGGAGAGTGTTTCCCCATATTTGCAGAAGGCAATAATAGCCATTGAAGATGCCAGGTTTTACTCACACCACGGGATTGATCCCATAGGAATAGGCAGGGCGGTCTACCATAACATCAAAGCCGGCGCTGTTGTGGAAGGAGGCAGCACTATTACCCAGCAGCTGGCCAAAAACTTGTATCTCGATCCCCGCCGCACCCTCGGGAGAAAACTTGAAGAACTGGCTATAACAATTCAACTGGAGAGAAAATATACAAAAAATGAAATACTGAGCATGTATTTAAACCAGATTTACTTTGGTCAGGGGGCCTACGGTATTGAAGCTGCCGCCAAAACCTATTTCAACAAAAGCGCCCGTGACCTTGACCTGGCTGAAAGCGCAATGCTGGCGGGGGTCCCCAGAGCACCAAGTGTTTACAACCCTTCAACGGATTTCAAGGCAGCCAAGTCCAGGCAGGCCGCGGTACTGGACAGGATGGTTGAGTTGGGCATGCTCCAGGAGGAACAAGCGGCAAAGGCTAAAAACGAGTACCTTCAGCCGGCGAAAACGAGTGTAACATTTAAGAAAGCGCCTTATTTTACAGGTGAAATTATCAACTACTTTAAACAAAACTACCCGGATGGACTAGAACTATTATATTCAGGTGGACTAACAATATATACCACATTAGACATTAATATGCAAGACGCGGCAGAAAAAGTTCTTAAAGAGAGTTTAGCCGGCAGCGATCCCCAGCTTAACGGGGCGTTGGTGGCCATAGAACCAAAAACAGGACAGGTCAGGGCTATGGTTGGCGGAAAAGACTACAATGCGTCACAGTTCAACCGTGCTTTAGCCAGGGTGCAGCCCGGCTCAACTTTCAAGGCCTTTGTATACACCGCGGCCATTGAGCACGGGTATACGCCGGCGTCTATGTTAAGCTGCGAACCGGTAAGCTACCCTCTGACAGGAGGAGAGGTGTACCAGCCAAAGGATTTTCAGGGCGGCTATCACAACCGGCAGTTTACTTTAAAGGAGGCGCTTTACACTTCAGATAACGTGGTTGCGGTCAGGTTGAATGAAAGGGTAGGCCCGTCACTGGCTGCGGCTTATGCCAGGCGGATGGGCATCGATTCGGAAATAAAGCCAGTCCTTTCACTCCCGCTCGGCACGTCTGAGGTTACACCGCTGGAATTGGCCAGTGCATATGGCTGCCTGGCCAACAGCGGAATAAAGTCAAAACCCTATTTTATAACCAAGGTGACAGACAATTACGGGAGGGTCCTTGAGGCACAGCGCCCTGAACTGGAACAGGCTGTAGATGAAAAGACAGCATATATCATGACTGATATGTTGTCAGGCGTTATAAAACAAGGCGGGACAGCGTCAAATATAGCCGGTATGATCCAAAGACCTGCAGCGGGCAAGACAGGGACTACTGAGAACTATAAGGACGCCTGGTTCGTCGGGTACACTCCTGATCTTGCGGCAGCCGTATATATAGGTTTTGACGATAAGAACAAAAGCACCGGCCGTACCGGTTCTCAGATAGCCGCGCCGGCCTGGGCCTCGTTTATTAAAGAGGCACTAAAAGATGTGCCGCCCAGGGACTACCCGGTCCCGGCGGGCGTGGTCAGGACGAAAATTTGCCTGGATGACGGGCTGCTGGCGGGTGGTTTAAACACAAAGGCAGTCGAAGCGGCGTTTGTGCAGGGAACTGAGCCGACCCAGTTATGTTCCGGGGCGGGCTCAGGCATTATTATAGATAAAAGCGAGGTGCCGGCTCAGAGGCTGCCCGGACAGAGGAAATACTTCTTTGACAGAGACAGAATACTGCCGGATCTGAAGCGCCTGATGCCAAAAAGGAAGGGCGTACACTAATCGAAAAAATTCTTTCTGCGGAAGTACAGGTATGTTACTATGGCCAGCGGGAATAAAGGCGGAGTCATGAAAAGCGCCCAGGCCAGCGATTCGGAAAGGGGCCTGCCGAGTTTGCGGGTGTTGAAAAAAACCCAGATGGTGGCACTGATTGAAATAATAAGATATAGAATAAGAATTATATTAGATACTGTACTGGACAGAATTCTTCCCCCTTTACATTAATTTGCTTGTAAGCTCCAGCTCATTATGTTTTACGTTTTAGCGGTATTTTTGCACCTTGGCGGGTGAACCATAAGCTACAGAAAAAGGGGGGATGTCGCCGGTTACAACGCTGTTGGCGCCTATTACAGCGCCATCGCCGATGGTAACCCCTTTAAGCAGGGCGCACCCCCGCCCGACCCACACGTCGCCGCCGATATGCACCGGGGCGGGATTAAGCCCCTGGTCCCTTATTGGTATCCCGTTTCTTTTGATCACATGGTCAGCGTCTATAACACTGACATATTCCGCCAGCATGGTATTGTCACCAATTGTAACACTCAGGTCGCTGGCCAGGATGCTGCCTCTCCCGATGAACACTCTGTTGCCGATAGTCAATTTGCCGCTTTTGGTTACCACAAAAGAAACACCGGCGGATATATAGCATTCATCACCAATTATAACCTTATTAGACAGAGGTACGTCAACATATCCTTCGAATGTGGTATCACGTCCCACCGAACTGAGCAGGCGTTTCATCAGGAATGTGTAATAGCTGGATTTTAGAGAACGTGATAAGCAGTAAATCCACCTGATCATTATAACACCCGGCAAAAAAATTTATATTCTTTTTCTTCGAGCTTTTTCTATTAAACCCTGCAATTTTGAATTACACTTTTTGTACTTGACATTTAATGATGACTATGACAAAATTATTTTTGTCATTGGAGAGGATCCACAAACGGGATGTAGCTCAGTTTGGTAGAGCGCACGGTTCGGGACCGTGAGGTCGCACGTTCAAATCGTGTCATCCCGACCAGTATAAAATTAACCCGCAAAACATGTAGGGTGTTATGCGGGTTAATTTTTTTCCTGCCGGCTTTGCTTTCGGAGCTGCGGTTTACGTGTTATAATAAGCTTGTTTGGGTATTAAAAAAATAGAAAATTTTGTGAGGGATAGCTTGTGAATCTTTTAATCATGGGGCCTCCGGGCGCGGGCAAAGGAACCCAGGCGGAAGAACTGGTTAAGAAACTGCAGATCCCGCATATTTCCACTGGTGATATGTTCCGCACCGCCATTAGTGAAGGAACGGAAATGGGCAGAAAAGCCAAGGAGTACATGGATAAGGGAGAGCTTGTGCCTGATTCCGTGGTTGTGGGAATGGTAAAGGAAAGGCTTTCCCGGCCTGACTGCGACAATGGTTTCCTGCTTGACGGATTTCCACGCAATGTGGTACAGGCTGAAGCATTGGATGAAAAGCTTAAGGGTATGGGAAGGCTGCTTGATGGCGTTATCAATATAATAGTGCCGCGTGAGAAAATAATTGAGCGGCTTACCGGAAGGCGTGTCTGCCGTTCCTGCGGTTCCAGTTACCATATGGTTTTCAAAAAGCCCCGGGTTGATGAAGTTTGCGATAACTGCGGCGGAGAAATCTATCAGCGCAGTGATGACAACGAAACCGCGGTAAATAACCGCCTGTATGTATATGAGGCCAGTACCCAGCCGCTTATAAATTACTACGCCAAGAAGAATCTTTTGAAGAATATTAATGGAGACCAGGAAATTAAAAAGGTGATGGATGACATTATGAATAGTTTGGGTAAATAATCACCAAATATTGTCCACATCAATTAATGTTTTCCTGTATAAGAAAATTGTTAGTGTAATGGGGTGGCTTAAAAAAGCCCCCCTTATTTATGCTTAGTATAACAAATGCTTTATTGACTAGTATAATCTCAATAAGTTAAGATTATTTATACAACTTTAGCTGTATTATATCCGGAGGTGCGTGTTTTGGATAAGAGGGAACTTGTTGTTATCGGAGGAGGTCCCGCCGGCCTTACAGCGGGAATTTACGCCTCAAGAGCCGATGTTGACACCTTGCTGCTTGAGCGGGGGGTCCCGGGCGGGCTGGTGATAAGCACACATTTTATTGAGAACTATCCAGGCTTTAGTGAAGGAATAGGCGGGCCGGAATTGATGACCCAGATGGAAAAGCAGGCGCGCCGCTTTGGCCTTGAGATAAGGTCTGCTAATGTTGACAGTCTTAGTATTAATAAAAATGGTATCTTGCTAAAAACTGACGCCGGAGAAATCGCTGCAGGCGCGGTGATTTTGGCCACCGGCGCTAATCCGCAGCTGTTGGGGGTAAAGGGAGAAAAGGAATTTACCGGCCTTGGTGTATCATACTGCGCCACCTGTGACGGCGCTTTTTTCCGGGACAGGACAGTTGCTGTGGTTGGCGGCGGAGACGCGGCGGTTGAAGAAGCCATGTTTTTGACCAGGTTTGTCAAAAAAGTCCTGCTTATACACAGGCGGGGTGAGCTAAGGGCAACCAAGATTGTCCAGAAAAGAGCTTTTGATAATCCTAAGATTGAATTTCTCTGGCATAGTGTGGTTGATGAAATATATGGCAACATCATTGTTGAGGGGATTAAAGTCAGAGATGTGCGCAGTAACGAAATAAAGGATATAAATGTTGACGGTGTATTTTTATATGTTGGCAACAGGCCTAATTCCCAGTTAGTTAAAGATATGATAACGCTTGATGACAAGGGATATATTATCACTGACGAAAACATGCTTACTTCTCAGGCCGGCATTTATGCGGCTGGTGATGTGCGCAGCAAACTGCTGCGGCAGGTGGTAACAGCTGTTGGGGATGGCGCCATTGCAGCTGTTGCCGCGGAAAAATACCTGGCCGAGCGCAAGGCCTTATAGTTATCCAAAATTTAATATTCAGACTCCCTGTCAGAGCCATAAACGTGTTAATATTATTAAAATAATGTTTTTCTTATGAAACAAGCAATAAACTTAAAGGAAATTAATATTTTACGAAGAAGTAATATTTAAAAAAGATTTACTTTTCTGACCTTTTGTTTCTTTTTAAATGGTTGGGAAAGGCTCTGCTCTTATTTTATGGCATGGGGGGTGTACTTTTGGCAGATTTACCACAAGGTTTTTGGTCCGGGGAACAGCGGTCACTGGCCAGAGTTATTTCGCTGGTAGAAAATGAAATGCCTGAAAAGGATGAGATTCTTCGAAAGTTATATCAACATACCGGGCGAAGCTATATACTGGGATTTACCGGATCGCCGGGCGCCGGAAAAAGTTCATTGGTTGACAGCATTATTCGTGAGATTAGGAGAAGAAAACAAACCGTGGGTGTTATTGCAGTTGACCCTTCTAGTCCCTTCACCGGAGGGGCTTTTCTGGGGGACCGTATCCGCATGAACGAACATGCCCTGGATGACGGGGTGTTTGTACGCAGCATGGCTACCAGAGGCAGTCTGGGCGGGTTGGCCAAGACCACCAAGGAAGTAGTCAAGGTAATGGACGCTTTCGGTATGGACTGGATTATTATAGAAACAGTCGGTGTAGGCCAATCGGAGCTCGACATCATGTATATCGCCGACTCCACCATAGTGGTCCTGACACCTGGAGCAGGTGACAGTATCCAGTCAATGAAAGCAGGCATAATGGAAATAGCTGACGTGTTCGCTATCAACAAATGCGACATGCCAGGCGCTGACACGCTGGCACTCGAAGTGAATTTAATGCTGGATATGCAGGATGACCATATAAAATGGCGCCCGCCGGTTTTAAAAACCGCGACGATCAACAGGGGTGAAGGTATAGAAGAACTGCTGGGGGCCATAGAAACGCACCGCGATTATCTGAAAGAAAAAGGTTTCTTTGAGGCCAGGCGCAAGGAGAGGACAAAGAACGAGACTCTGGATATAGTAAATTATCAGTGGCAGCGGCTGGTGCGAAAGCAGGTTGACAGCCCCGGACGGGTAAAAGATCTGCTGGATAAGGTTGCCTCTATGGAAGTTGATCCATATACGGCTTCATCTAAAATTATTGAATGGGTTATTGCAGATTTAAAATAATTCAAGTAAGCATGGGGGTCAGGCCTATAAAAAGGCCTGGCTCTATTTTGTTTTTTATTTTGGAAAAGAAGTGAAATATAACAGGATTTTGGTTATAATCTAATATGAAAATACAAACAGGGAGGAGTTGACAGAATGAAGATAACTTTTTTGGGACATGCCGGTTTTGTAATTGAAGGCAGTAAAAAGATTGTCATTGACCCCTTTTTGACGGGAAACCCGCTGGCTAAAACCAAGGCTAAAGATGTCAAGGCGGATCTGCTACTGGTCAGCCATGGTCATGGTGACCACTTCGGCGATACTTTAACCATCGCCAAACAGTCCGGAGCAACCGTGGCGTCGGTGTTTGAACTGGCCACTTTCTGCGCCAATAAAGGTGTCCAGGCGCACGGTCTGCACATCGGCGGCAGTTATACCTTTGACGGGGTAAAAATCAAACTGACACCAGCCTGGCATGGCTCCGGCTACGGCGCCGGAGACGGGCCGCTGGAATACCTGGGAACCCCCTGTGGCTTTATAATTAATTTGGATGGGAAAGTCATTTATCACTCTGGAGACACTGGTCTTTTTGGCGATATGGAACTGTTGGGCAGGCTCAATAAAATCGATTTGGCCATGCTGCCGATTGGCGACAATTTTACCATGGGCCCCGATGACGCTCTGGAGGCTGTTAAAATGCTTAAACCGAAAATGATGATTCCGATGCACTACAACACCTTCCCGCTGATAGAACAGGACGCCCAGAAGTTTAAATCCGAAGTGGAGGCAAACACCGGGAGCAAAGTTACTGTATTAGCCCCGGGTGAAAGCTTTGACTTTTAATATTTGTGAGGTGCTTACTTGAAAAAGGCAGTCATTGACACGGAAAAAGGGAAAATCGTAATCGAGTTGTTTGAAAAAGACGCTCCCAATACAGTTGCTAATTTTGAATCCTTAATCAAAAAGGGATTTTATAACGGGCTTACTTTCCACAGGGTTATCCCCGGCTTTGTCATCCAGGGCGGATGTCCCCACGGCACCGGTACAGGCGGCCCGGGCTACAAAATCAAGTGTGAAATAAACCCGAACAAACACCTGCGCGGCTCGCTTTCTATGGCCCACGCCGGCAGGGACACCGGAGGCAGCCAGTTTTTTATCTGCCACGACGCCTTCCCGCACCTGGACGGTGTACATACCGTTTTTGGCAAAGTGATCGAAGGGATGGAAGTGGTGGACGCAATAAAGCAGGGCGATAAGATGAAGGAAGTTACCATATCAGACGAAGAATGAATAAAACATAAGAAACTTAAGTCCTGGCTTTCCGCCGGGGCTTTTTATTTTTCTGCGGCAGACTGAACAGATCTTACAGACAAAAAGGATTTGCCGGGTTTTTAGCGAAAAGTTGTATTCATTTCAGTTGCAGAGGCTAGAAAAAATGATTAAAGATTTTGTTGTGTGCGACCTGGAGACAACTGGGTTGAATCCCGTAAACGATAAAATTATCGAAGTAGGCCTGGTGAGGCTGGCGCAGGGTGAGATTGCCGGGGAATATCATACCCTGGTCAATCCGGGTGTGAAGCTGCCCTTAAAGATAAAGAGACTGACAGGAATCAACGACAGTGATTTGGCTGGTGCGCCGCACATTGAGAGTGTTTTGCCGGAAATACTGGATTTTATAGGAGAAAATGCAATAGCCGGCCATAATATTCAGTTTGATTTGAGTTTTCTGAGCGCGGCACGGGGCGTCCCTTTGCCCAACCCTGTTTTTGATACGCTTGAACTGGCCAGAATTGTGGCGCCTGACGCGGCCAACTTCCGGCTGGACTCACTTTGTGACACATTCAAGATTAACCAGGCGGAAAAACACAGGGCGCTGGATGACGCTAAGGCCGCAGCCTTTCTTTTGAAGGAATTGACAGGCAAATTATGTGAGATCAACCTTAATACCTTAATGCAGCTGAACAGCCTGCTGGCTGAGGCCCGTTCAGACTGGTCAGGTTTTACAAGCGAGTTGATTAAAAATAGGTTAAAAAGCTTTCCCGACCAAAAAATATCTCCAGTATCTTACTGGAAGAGAGACGGGGAAAAGATTTTTCCCAAAGCCAGATCTCACTGTGAATACAGCGGAGATAGTGAAAAACACCTGCTTAAAGAGGAGGAAGTCGTCTCATTTTTCAGCCAGGACGGCCCCCTGGCCGCGGTGCTGCCGGCATACGAACACCGTCCCCAGCAGGTAGCAATGGTAAGCAAAGTTACACAGGCACTGAATGAAGAAAAGTACCTGCTGATGGAGGCCGGCACCGGTGTCGGCAAATCTATGGCTTACCTGGTTCCCGCCGTTATGTGGAGCCTGCTGAGCGGTGAAAGGTCGCTCATAGCCACTCATACCATAAACCTGCAGGAGCAGCTTTGGATTAAAGATATTCCTCTTTTGACAGAGGTGATCAAAGCACCTTTCCGGGCGGCTCTGGCCAAAGGGCGGCAGAATTACATCTGCCTGCGCAGGTGGGTCAGTGTTTTGGAAGGTTTCCACCTGCCGGAAGAAGCGGCTTTTTACGCCAGGCTGTTAACGTGGCTCACAGCTACGAATACAGGCGATAAAAGCGAGCTGAACATTTCTCCCGTGGAGAGTGAGCTCTGGCTGAATGTCTGCGGTGAGACAGACGGGTGTCTGGGCTCACGCTGCCTGTACCAGAGAGACTGTTTTGTAAACAGGGCCAGGAAATTAGCCGAAGAAGCCGATTTAATCATTACCAATCACTCGCTGCTTTTTTCAGACATTAAAGTTGAAAACAAGGCGCTGCCCGCTTACGGCCCCTTAATTATTGACGAGGCGCACCACCTCGAAGAATCGGCGACAACTCACCTGGGCAGGCAGTTTTCACAGAGCGCCGCCTGCCGCTGGTTGGGGGTGGCCGGCAAAACACTCAGCAAACTGGCTGAAAAAGCTCCGCCAGCCGACGGGCTCAAGTGGGTGCAGGCTTTAAAAAAGGCACAGGAAACCAGGTTGGAAGCGGTAGAGGCCGTGCGGCTGTTTTTTATGGTTGTATGGGACGCGGCAGTAGATAATTTATCTGACATTGAAAAAGAATATAACCGTTTTTCTTTGAGGTTGTCCCGGCTGGAGCAGGTCTATGAAGAGCTTCTGGCATCCGGTCAAAAATGTCTGGGGACTTTGCGCGAGTTTATCGATGATTTAAAAACATGCGCCAATTTCATGGAAGTATGGTCTTTGTCAGAAGAGGCCTGGGTGGGAGGAGCGCGTGACGCCGCTCAAATCTGCGGCAGCGGTGAGGTTTTAGCCGGTGATTTTCAGTTTATTTTAGAAGGAGGGGACTCTGACTTTGTTTACTGGGCAGAGTTTGAACATTCTCCCAGGACTCAAAACAGAAATTGTGCACTGATCGCCGCGCCGATTAACGCCGGGGCAATTCTGTATGACCGCCTGTTTAAAAATAAAAAGACGGTGGTCCTTACCTCCGCCACGCTTGCGGTAAGCGGCAATTTCCTGCACTTCATGGAACGCAATGGGTTGGACTATATTCCAGAGGAAAGGTTAGTTACAGCACTCCACGACTCGCCTTTTGTCTACGACCAACAAGCCCTGCTTTGCATAAGCCGTGACCTGCCGGTTCAGGGAAGCGTAAATGAAGAGGTCTATTATGACAATCTGGAAAAAGCTTTGTTTAAGCTCCTTGAAACTGCCGGAGGCAGGACGCTTGTCCTTTTCACCTCCCACCGTACCCTGCGGGAAATTTACCGGCGCCTGAAACCAGGGCTGGAGAGCATTGATATTTGCCTTTTGGGCCATGGTATTGACGGCAGCAGGACCAGGCTTCTGGATGAGTTTAAAAAAGATGGCCGGACAGTGTTGTTCGGTGCTTCGAGCTTTTGGGAAGGGGTGGATGTGCCAGGCGACGCGCTGGCCTGTGTGGTTATAGTTAAACTGCCTTTTATGTCACCCTCCGTGCCGGTTATAGAAGCGCGCCTGGAAGATCTGGCCAGGCGCGAAAAGGACGGTTTCCGGGCGTTAAGCGTGCCGCAGGCGGTTATCCGCCTGAAGCAGGGCTTCGGCAGGCTGATCCGCAGCAGCAGGGACCGCGGCTGCGTAGTGATTCTTGACCGGCGCATCCTGGACAGAAGCTACGGCAGGCAGTTTTTATTGTCACTCCCCTTAAAAAGCCATATCAGGGGCGATCTTGACTTAATCTCCAAAAAGGTATTGGATTGGCTGGGCGCAGGTAAAAACAATTGAGCATTTCCTGTAAATACAGGTATAAATTATTACAAAAAAAGTAGCACATTCAGGCCTGGTCTGAAATAAGATATTAACAGCTAATCTAATGAAGGGAAGTGATTAGTTTGCGCGTATACTTTGTGAGACTCCCGTCATTTCTTAGAACATGGCTGATGAAAATATGGAAGTAATACAATGTCGGCAGGCTGTTATGGCCTGCCTTTTTAATATGTTTATGTATGCTTAAGTAAGCAACTAAATTCAGAGCTGACGCATGAATCTAAAGATTTATAACTGACAAGGTTTATAAGAGTT
>ENA-UOYA01001644-UOYA01001644.1-activated-sludge-metagenome-genome-assembly--contig:-NODE-1644-length-23116-cov-9.548675_pt1 | contig 23116 bp, 21 predicted proteins | sample MGYA00238163_ERZ764804 | MGnify/ENA primary metagenome ERZ764804 (study PRJEB28919, sample SAMN05720223) | activated sludge metagenome | isolation source: Anaerobic digester | place: Hong Kong... | reverse complement strand
TTGTTTTGGTTTTTAATTTCTTTTTGTAAATCTGGAGTAATTTTTTGGGAAAAATTTTTTAAAAAAGCGTAAATAATCTCTTTTTCTGTTGCATCTGAATTAAAAAAATAAGTATCAGGAAATAAAAATCCCTCTAACGACGCCTCATCAGGAACATCTTTTAAAATTTCAAAATCATTTTTAAAATCTCCAATTTTAAATTTTGAGAAATTTATTTCTTTAAAGTTTTTTTTAAATTCTTGCTCAACTTCTTTTAAATTATACCCTTCGGGAATTGTTATTTTAATTTTTATTGTATCTCCAAAAATAAATTTATCTACCATCTGATAAATTTTTAAATTAGGATCTAAAAGATATTTTCCAGCTTGAATTTTTTTCTCATCGCCTTTTAAAAAAAGATACAAAACAAATGAAAATTTGTTTTCTATAATTTTTTCTTTTTCTAAATTAGAGGCAATTTCAATAATGCTTTCTCCTTTTTTGATATCAAAAATTTTCTCTTTATTAATTAATAAATTTTTATTGCCGTAAATTTCTCTAAAAGTCAAAAGAAATAAAAAAAAGAAAATTATAATTAAAACAAAAAAGAAAATTAAATTTTTTTTCATAATTTAATCTTTTGTTACTAAAGGAACAAAGACAAAACCAGAATATTCCTTTTCTTCAAAAATAGTTTCTGATTTTTTAATAAATAAATATATTGAGTTATTTATTGGAATAACTAATCTTCCATTAATTTTTAATTGTTTTTTTAATTCTTCAGGCACGTTTTTACTCGCAGCAGAAACTAAAATTCTATCAAAAGGCGCTTCTTCTTTATATCCTTTTGATCCATCAGATAAAATACACTTTACTCTTCCCTTTTCAATAAAATTATATTTTGAAATATTTTTTTCGCCAAATTCTTTTAATTCTTTTATTATTTCAATAGCAATTACTTTTCCTTTATCTCCCACAATTTCAGCTAAAAGAGCGCTTGTCCATCCAGATCCAAAACCAATATCTAAAACTTTATTTCCTTCTTCGGGAAATAAAAGCTCTATCATAAAAGCAACAACTAAAGGTTGAGAAATTGTTTGTCCATACCCTATTGGCAGCGCTTCATTTAATTCTGATAAATTTTTAATTTCTTCTGGTAGAAAATCTTCTCTTTTTATTTTTTTAAAAGCTTCAATTATTCGAGGTGTTTTAAGCCAATTTTCTTTTGTTAAATCTTCTATTAAACTCATATTTTATTTTAAATTTAATTTTTTCTAAAAAAGATAATCTATCAATTAATAAAATGCCATCTAAATGATCTATTTCATGCTGAAGTATTCTTGCTAATAATCCTTTTGCTTTTATTTTTTTCCCTTCTTTATTTAAAGCTTCAATTTCAACTTCTTTTGGTCTTTTAATTTTCAAAAAAACTCCTGGAAAGCTTAAACACCCTTCTTCTATTGTTTCCCTTTCTTTTGATTTTTTTATAATTTTAGGATTTATAAAAGGAACTATTCCATTTTCAGTTTCAATAACAATTATTCTTTTTAAAACACCTACCTGCGGCGCAGCAATTCCAACGCCATTATTTTTTTTCATCGTTTCAGCCATATCTTCAATAAGTTTTTTTATTTCATTTGTTATTTTTTCCACTTCATATGATTTTTTCTTTAAAATAGGATCTGGATATTTTTTTATTTCTAATAAAGCCATAATTAAAAAAGGAATTATTAAATAAATTTAAAAATGGCGGGGACTGAGGGAATTGAACCCCCATCCGCGGTTTTGGAGACCGCTATTTTTCCGTTAAACTAAGTCCCCAAGATAAATTTATCTTTTTTATTTTTTTGTTTCTTTATGAGCTGTATGTTTTCTGCAAGTATTACAATATTTTTTTAACTCCAATTTTTTTTCTGTTTTTTGATTAAGCTGTCTTGATTTATGAGAGTAATAATTTGTTTTTTTGCATTCTTGACATTGAAGTTTTACAAATGGTTTTCTTTTTGTTGCCATATTTTTTATTTTAAAATTTAAATTAATAATTATTACAGATACAGAGCCCACGAGCGGACTTGAACCGCTGACCTTCCCCTTACCATGGGGGTGCTCTACCAACTGAGCTACATGGGCGCTTTAATAAAATTAAAAAGATTTAGAAAAATATATTTTCGTTCGCTCTCTCGCAATTCAGTAGGCTTTACTTCCAATCCTGTCTATAAAACTTTAAATACCAAAAGGTATTAAAGTTTTATGTGGGTAGGGAGGGATTTGCACCCCCGTAGACCAGAGGTCGCGAGTTTTACAGACTCGTGCGTTTGACTGCTCCGCCACCTACCCAATTAAAATATAAAAATCTTTTTATTTTTTATCCTATCAAAAAATAATTATTTTTCAATATCTTAATATATTTACAAGATTAAATAAAAAAAGTAATTTTTATGAAGTTTCTAATGAAAATTTAAATTGATTTTATATTTTTTTTCCGTGTTTTTTTCTCCATTTTTCAATTTCTTTATGATTTCCGGAAATTAAAATTTTTGGCACTTTCCAATAAATTCCCTTCTCAGGAGAAAAAACTTCTGGCCGAGTGTACTGAGGATATTCAATAAACCCTTTATCATTTGTTATCCTTTCTTTTAAAAAATTTTCTTTTCCAATAACTTCTGGAATTAATCTTGAAATTGTTTCAATTACCACCATCGCAGGCAATTCTCCTCCCATTAAAACATAATCTCCTATTGATAATTTAATATCAGCAAGATGTTTAAAAACCCTTTCATCTATTCCTTCATATCTTCCGCAAACAAAAATTATTCTTTTTTCTTTTGAAAGATCGTATGCAATTTTTTGTTTAAATTTTTTTCCTCGAGGAGTAAATAAAACCACCTTTGGGTTATCTTTTTTAAAAAATTTAATTTCGTTTATTGCTTTAAAAATCGGCTCAATTTTCATAACCATTCCTAATCCTCCTCCGTATGGACTATCATCAACTGTTTTTCTTTTATCATCTGTCCAATCTCTTAAATTATAAACATTAATTTTTATTAATTCCTTTTTTTGAGCTTTCGAAATTAAGCTTTCTTTAAAATAATATTTAAAAATTTCGGGAAAAATTGTAATTATTTCAAAAGTAATCATAAATTTAAAACAATAAAATAAAATTTATATTTAAGTTATAGAAAAAAGAAAACCGTTCTACCAGATATGATAGCACGGTTTTCTTTTTTCTATAAGATATTGTCTTAAAGATTTAAATCACCTAATGATTCGTCGGTTGATGTGTCTCTTTTAGAAGAAACTCTTCCGCCTTCTGGCTCTTCGATCTTTAGATTGACTCTGGCATGATTTCTCAAGCCAACAATTCTTACTAAAGTTCTTATAGCCTTTGCAGTGGAACCTGCTCTTCCAATAATTTGACCCATATCTTCGGGATTTACTTTTAAAGAAAGTAAAACTCCCATTTCATCAACCTTACGAGTAACTTTTACGTCTTCTGGGTGATCAACCAAAGACTTTATAAGAAATTCAAGAAATTCTTGATCAGAAACTGCGTTTGCCATAATAATCTTAATAATCTTTCATTTTAAAATTCTTTCAAGTAGCTCGACCTTTCACTTTGTTCTCTTTTTATAGGAGAACTTAATAAAAGCTACTAATTTTATAATATTATTTTTAAAAACTTTGTCAAGATTATACTTTAATAATTAAAAATAAAAAGAATGGTTCAAGATGCGCCATATATAATCTCATTAGATTCATAAAACATATTTTCTAACATATTTTTAAGTATTTTTATATCAACTCATTCTATAAATTTCTGATTAAGGAATCTCTTCTAGATAAAAAGGATCTTTTCAGAATACCCCAAATAATCTAATAAAAATTGTTTTTTAACTTTCTTTTTTAATTTTTCAAAATTATTAGGAAATCTCATTTCTATTAACTCTTTTTAAAGATGCAAAAATTAAAACCGACTGACTCGCACATATCTTTTATCATTATATTAAAATAAAAAAAATGTTAATTTATTGTTTGCGAAAAATTTCTAAAAAAGTTTTGTAAGGCACTTTTACTTTTCCTTTTTCTTTTAATTCTTTTTTACCTTTTTTTTGTTTTTCTAAAAGTTTTCTTTTTCTACTATAATCTCCTCCATATAAATATCCCGTAACATCTTTTCTTAAAGCTTTGACAGTTTCTCTAGCAATAACTTTTCCATTCACTACTGCCTGAATAGCAACAGAAAATTGTTGAGGAGGTAAAAATTCTTTAATTTTTTTAACTAAATTTTTTCCTTCTGTAAAAGCTTTATCTTCGGGAATAATTTTTGAAAACGCTTCTTCTTTTGAACCAGCGATAAAAATTTCCATTTTTACTAAATTTCTTTTCCGATATTCTAAAAATTTATAATTCATTGAAGCAAAACCTTTACTTGCGCTTTTAATTTTATCATAAAGATTATTTATTATTTCAGATAAAGGCGTTTCGTAAACCAAAATTATTCTTTCAAAGGATAAATATCTAGTATCTAAATAATTACAAGTAATATTTTTTAAAATTTCTGAAATTGCTCCAGAATATTCAAGCGGCGTAATTATCTCAAGCAAAACCCAAGGTTCTTCACAAATTTTAATATTTGAAGCATCTAGCCAATCGCTAGGAGAGTAAATAAATTTTTCTTTGTCGTTTTTATCAATAATTTTATAAACAACCGAAGGAGTAGAAATAATAAGATCTAAGTCAAATTCTCTTGAAAGCCGCTCTGATATAATTTCTGCGTGAAGACTCCCTAAAAAACCGCATCTAAATCCTCTGCCTAATGCTTCTTTTGTCTCTTGTTCAAAAGTTAAAGCCGGATCATTAAGTTTTAATTTTGATAACGCATCTTTTAATAATTCAAAATCATTGCTATTTTGGGGATATAAACTTGCAAAAACCATTGATTTTACTTCTTTATATCCGGGTAAAGGAGAAGCTTTTATGTTATTATCTTCAACAATAGTGTCACCTATTTTAATTAAACCCGGCTCTTTTATTCCTGTCGCAATATAACCTATTTCTCCTGAAATAATTTTATTTTGAGGAAAAAAATCAGGATTAAAATAACCAACTTCTTTTGCCTCTGCTTTTATTTTTCCTGCTAAAAATTTTATTTTTGTTCCCTTCTTTAATTCTCCATCAACAATTCTTACATAAGCAATAACTCCTTTATAAGAATCATATTTTGAATCAAAAATTAAAGCCCGAAAAGGCTTTGAAATATTTTCTATTGGCGGAGGGGGCACTTTTTCTATTATTTTTTCTAAAATTTTTTCAACATTTATTCCGCTTTTTGCTGAAACCTCTAAAATTTCATTCTCATTAATACTTAAAAGATCTGAAACTTCTTTTTTTGTTTCTTTAATTCTTGCTTGATCAAGATCAATTTTATTTATTACTGGAATAATTATTAAATTTTGCTCTTTTGCTAAATCAAGATTTGCTAAAGTTTGAGCTTGAACTCCTTTCGTTGCATCAACTAAAAGAATTGTCCCTTCAACTGCTGCTAGTGAACGAGAAACTTCATAAGAAAAATCAACATGGCCTGGAGTATCAATTAAATTTAAAATATAATCTTTTCCTTTATAATTATAAACCATTCTTACTGGTTTCATTTTTATAGTAATTCCTCTTTCTCTTTCTAAATCCATTAAATCTAAAAACTGAGGCTTCATTTTTTGAGAAGGAATTGTCTTGGTAATTTCTAAAAATCTATCAGCTAGTGTTGATTTTCCATGATCAATATGGGCAATAATACTAAAATTTCTAATATTTTCCATTAATTTTTAAAAACGCTTTTAAAAATAAATCTTTAAATATCTTAATCTCTTCTGATTTTAAAACAAAAGAAATTAAAATGTAAACTAAAATTCCAATTATAGATGCAAAAAATGCTTGAGAAAAAACTCCGATAAAAGTTTTCATATCAACGATTTTTGAAAAAATTCTTAAAGAAAAATAAACAATAAAAGACATAATAATAGAAGAAATTAATGTATTTTCAAATGATTTTAAAATTTCTTTTATTTTAAAATCGCCAATTTTTTTATAAAAAAATATTAACTGAACAATTATCTGAAATATTCCAGATAAAGACCAAGCTAAAGACAAGCCAATAACAGATATATTAGAGATACCTTCAAGTTTTAAAAAATTTATTATAAATTCTTTAAAAGGGTTATCAAAACTTAAAAGCCAAACAAAAAGAAAGGAAAGAATAATATTTAGCAAAACAGTAAAAAGAGTAATAAGAGAAGGAATTTTAGTGTTTTGAATAGAATAAAAAACCTTTGAAATAAAAAGTGAAAGGCCATAGGCAAAAATACTAAAGCTAAAAATTCCTAAACAAGCAGCAGTAAGTCTTGTATCAACCCAACTAAATTTTCCTGCCCCTAAAATAACTCTTACAATTTGCGCTCTTAAAAGAAAAATTAAAAAACTTAAAGGAATTATTAAAAAAATAATTTCTCTAAAAATTAAAGAAAATTGTTCAATAAACTCTTTTTTATTTTTCTGAGAAAAATGTATTGTTAAAACTGGAAAGATTGCTGACGAAAAAGAAGCAGCAATAAGGCTTATGGGAAGACTTTGAATATTATTAGATAAAGTAAAAATAGCAATACTTCCGGCAAACAAAGTAGAGCTAATACTTGTAATGATTAATAAATTAATTTGAGAAGCTAAAAGACCAAAAGTTCTTGGAATGGATAGTTTTATAGTTTTAATAAATCCTGGATGGAAAAAATTAAATGTCTTTTCTGATTTAAAACCAACTTCAAAAAGAATAGGAATTTGAATTAAAAGATGAAAAATCGCGCCTAAAATAACACCAAAAGCCAACCCTTTAACACCAAAAGCCGGAACTAAAAAAATAATACCAAAAATAATTCCTAAATTATACATTATCGGCGATAATGAGGTAACTAAATATCTTTTGAAAACAAATAAAATTCCAGAAATTAAATTACTTATTCCTAAAATGATCGGACTTAAAAACATAATCCTTGTTAGGCAAATAGTTAATTCTTTTTTTTCTTGTGAAAATCCCGGCACAATAAAAGATAAAATTTGAGGAGTAAAAATAATTAAAATAAAACAAATCACTATTAAACACACCAAACAAACATTTAATAGATTTGAAAAAAATTCCCATGCTTCTTTTTTAGAACGAACCAGATATTCGCTAAAAATAGGAATGATTGTCGCTGAAATAGAACCTATTATAAAAATCATTGCCACAAAATCAGGTATCCTAAAAGCAGCATAATAAATATCTAATTCATCTCCAGCGCCAAATTTACTTGCCAACAATCTATCTCTTAAAAACCCTAATAAAGCGCTTATCAAATAATTAAATCCCAAAATAAAAGAAGCAAGGGTAATATTATGTGTTTTAGTGTCTAAAAATTTTTTAATCATAAACTTCTTTTAAAATCATTTTAAAATTTTGATTAATATTTAAATAGTAATATTTTTCTTCAAATTTTGAAAGAGGGAAAATTTATTAGAGATTATAAAGTATTAAATTTTTAATTTGACACAAAAAAAGTAAATGTTATAATTAAATATACGGCAAGCCATGCGACCGCTCTTTTATAAGAGAGGAAAGTCCGAACACCCATTGTCGCAAATGCGACTCTAAAAAAATAACGGGTAATACCCGTCCGGAGCAATCCGAGAGGTGCGAACAGTGACGTCTTTAATTGAAAAATTAAAGATATCCTTTTAGGATAATTCCTATAGCAATATAGGAGTGAAACGGCTAAATCCTTATTGGGCGCAAGAACAAACTAAAAGATTAAGGTTTATCTCAATCTTTTAGTAAAAGTGGTTCGCTTTAATTCTATAAGTAATTATAGAATAAGATAAATGATCGCAATTCGTTAATCAAATAACGAATACAGAATTCGGCTTACAGGCTTGCCGTAAAATTAAAAACCCATTTAAAAATGGGTTTTTAATTTTACAAAAGCTTTAAAGTATTTTTCTCTTGGTCTAGCGCCTCATTAACTAATCTGTCTGCTTCTTTGTTTTTTTCTCTTTTAATTAGCTTAAATTTAACTGATTTAAAATCAAATTTTAAATTCCAAACTTCTAAAAATAAAAGTTGTATTTTTTCATCTAATACTTTATATTCTCCGTTTAATTGCTTTACTAATAACTCGGAATCAGAAAAAATTGTAACTTCTGTATTTTTTGCTAATTCTTTTGAAAATAATGCTTTAAATTTTTTTAAAGCAAAAATAACTGCCTTATATTCCGCTTCATTGTTTGTAAAATTATCTCCTAAATAATCTGAATATTTTTTAATAATTTGGTTTTTTTCATTTACAAAAACAACGCCTATTGCCGCTTTTCCAGGATTTCCTCGAGAGCCGCCATCAGTATAAATAGAAATTTTTCTCATTTTTAATTAAAATATTTTAATAAATGTTTTTTAAAATCTTCTATGTTTTTATTTTTTATTCTAAAACCAGACGCTTGCGGATGACCACCATAGGTTAATAATTTTTTTGAAAATTCTTTCATTGCTTCCACAGAATTAAAATCTTTAGGAGTTCTTACCCCCCCCTGACTCTCTGATTTTCCTTTTTTAAATAAAAAAACAGGTTTTTTGTATTTTGCGCATAAACAAGAAGCAGATATTCCTAAAAGCGATAAATCCCAATCATTGCTTCCTTCAAAAATAATAGGTTCATTTTTATTTAAAATCTTCTTTTCAACATCGTTAATTATTTCTTCAATTTTCTCTTTTCTCTCTTCTCCTTTATTATATAATTTTTTTGCTAAAATTTTTGCTTCTTCTTTTGAAGGGCAAGTTAAAATTCGGTATGCTGCCGGCAAACCATTTTCAACGTCTCTTACATTTAATAAAGAATTAATTTTATAAATTTTCTGAAATAAGTTTAAACCTCTTAATTCTTCTAGCTCAAATAGCGCTTGAATTCCTGGTCTCCAACTTTTTTCTAAATATTTTACTCCTTCATTAATTATTTTTTTATTTTCATCTTCTTGAGGCATCATATCAGCAATCGTCGCCATTGTCGCTAATTCTAAAAAATTTTGCCTTATGCTTTCAGGCATTTTTTTTCTAAAAACTTTAAAAATTTTCTCAGAAAGTTTTAATGATAAACCAGCAGCGGCATAATATTTAAAAGATCTGTCTCCTTTTTGTTTTGGGTCAACTATAATATCAGCAACAGGCATTTCATCAAGAATTTCATGATGATCAACTATTATTACCTCAAATCCCATTTTTTTCGCTTGTTTTATTTCTTTAAAATTCCCAATCCCACAATCAAAAGCGATAAATAAAGCAGGCGCATATTTTTTAAAAAAATTTAATCCATTTTTATTAATTCCGTATCCTTCTTTTTCTCTATCAGGAAAATAAATTGCTTTCACATCAGCGCCAAAATTTTTTAAAGTTTCTTTAAAAATAATAACCGACGATACCCCATCCAAATCAGCATCACCATAAACAACAATATTTTTTTTATTTTCTATTGCTTTTTTTATTCTTTCTGCAACTTTTCTTAAATTTTTAATTTCTTTTGTTTTATTCATTTTTTAAAATTTCTATGCCAGGCATTTTTTCGCCAGACAAAAAATTAAGCATTGCCCCTCCTCCTGTAGAAACATGGTCAAAATTATCAAGTAAACCAAATTTAGAAAGAGCGAAAACTGTATCGCCACCCCCAGCAATTTTAAAAGCTTTATGATTTTTTGTTATTTTCTCTGCAATTTCTCTTGTCCCTTTTTCAAATAAAGGATTTTCAAAATAACCTAAAGGTCCTGAAAAAACAATCATTTTTGCCTCTTCAATAATTCTAGAAAAAATTTCAATCGTATGAGGCCCAATATCTAAAATTATTTCTTCTTTTCTGACTTTTCCAAGCGCTGTTTCTCTTACATAACCCTCCCCTTCTGCATTTAAAGAAACTAAAGCATCTATCGGTAAGTGAAGTTTGGAAGAAGTTAAATTTAAATTTTCAATCTCTTTTATTATTTTTTCAGTTGATGCAGGATTTCCTAAACAAATTCCTTTTATTATTAAAAGTTCATTGGCAATTTTTCCTCCTATAAGTAAATGATCTGCTTTTTCTAAAAAATTTTTGATTAATTTAAGTTTGTTCTCAATTTTTACTCCACCAATAATAACAACTAATGGCCTCCAAGGATTTTCTAAAACCTTTGATAAAGCTTTTATCTCTTTTTCCAATAATAATCCAGCAGCAGAAGGAAGATATTTTGGAACCCCAACAACAGAAGCATGTTCTCTATGACAAGTTGCAAAAGCATCGTTTATATAAATTTCCCCTAATTCTGATAATTGCTTTGCAAAATTATCATCATTCTCTTCTTCTTCTTTGTAAAATCTTAAATTTTCTAAAAGTAAAATTTCTTTTGGTTTTAAATTAAAAGCTGCTTTTTTTACTTCTTTCCCAATACAATCAGAGTTTTTTTTAATAGAAATATTTAAAAGTTTTTCTAATGAATTTTTTACACAATCTAATCTTAAGTTTTCAATAATTTTTCCGTAAGGCTCGCCTAAATGACTCATTAAAATTATTTTTGCATTATTTTCTATTAGGTATTTAATTGTTGGAATAGTTTGTCTTATTTTAAAATCATCTTCAACTTCTCCTTTTTCGGTTAAAGGCACATTAAAATCGCAACGAACTAAAACTCTCTTATTCTTAACATCAAAATCTTTAATTGTTTTTATCATAATATTATTTATTATTTTCTAAATTTTTAAATTTTGATATTGATTCTTTTATTGTTTTTTTTAAATCTTCTACATCTACTTCAGGCTTTTTCTTCTCTTTTTCTTCTTTATTCTCATTTATTTTTTTCTCTTTAAAATTTACTGATTTTTCTTTTATTGCTTCTTCTAAAGATAAAAACTCTTTTTTTTCATTTTCTTCTTTTTCGTTTAATTCTTTTTTAAAATCATCTTTTTGATTTTGCCTGTCTTTAATTTTTTTTAAACAAGATTTACAATAAACAGGTTTATTTTCTTCTGGTTTAAATATTAATTTAATATCTTTCCCGCACGAAGAACATTTTGCATTATATAAAGTTTCCCTTTTTGAAACATTTACTGGTATGTTTGGAATAAATCCTATCCATTTTTGAATATTTTCTTCAACTTTTTCTCGTGGCGTTCCATATCTTTCTCTTGAAACTTTAATAATTTTCTCTTTATTAGATTCTAATGGTTTTTCAAAAGGAGGTAAAGTTACGGCAGAAAAAGGCTTAGCAGCAATTCCATTAATCATTAATTTTAAATAAATATGATATTTTGGCAAGTTTACTAAATCTTGGGAAGTAAAAACAGGTAAAAATTCTTTTTCTAAAAATTCTGCATCTTCAGCGCCAACCCTAAAAGAAATAATTGTCCCAACATTGCCAAAAACCGCATCTTTTACTTTTGTGCTTTTTCCAGTTGCTGTCATTTCTTCTAGTTGAGAAATATATTGATGAGCTAAAATTAAACATAAACGATATTTTCTTGCTTCTGATAAAATTTCAGCAAAAGATTCTGTAACAAAATTTTGGAATTCATCAACATATAAATAAAAATCTTTTCTTTTTTCTTCTGGAATATCAACTCTTGACATTGCTGCTAATTGTAATTTTGTAATTAAAAGAGCGCCTAAAAGCATTGAATTATCTTCCCCAACCTTACCTTTTGATAAATTTAAAATTAAAATTTTACCCTCATCCATTATTTTTCTCATATCAATACTCGATTTTACCTGTCCAACAATATTTCTAATTAAAGGATTAGAAACAAATTGCCCTATTTTATTTTGAATTGCTGCTGTCGCTTCTACTTCATAAGTTTGACTATATCGGGAAAATTCATTAACCCAGAAAGATTTTACAATTGGATCTGTAACATTTTCAATTACTTTTTTTCTAAATTCAACATCAGATAACATCCTGTTTATACCTAAAAGAGTTGCTCCTGGATATTCTAAAAGAGATAAAATAGTATTGTTTAAAATATATTCCATTCTTGCTGACCAAACATCAGGCCAAATTTTTTTAAAAACACCCATTAAACCTGAAGCAACTAAATGTCGATGTTCAACATCAACTTTTTCCATAACATTAAAAGCAATTGGATAATCAATATCTGCAGGATTAAAATAAATTACATCGTTTATACGATTTGAAGGAACATAATCCAATAATTCTTCAGCCGCTTCTCCGTGCGGATCAACAAACCCCATGCCTTTTCCGGCTATGATATCTTGAATAGCCATATTTTTAATCATTTCTGTTTTTCCCATTCCGGTTTTCCCAATAATATACATATGACGCCTTCTATCGTCTGTTTTAATGCCAAACTTTTTTCTAATATTTCTAAATGTTGTTTCTCCAAAATAATTTATTTCGCTATCAACTTTCATAATGTAATTTCTAAATTATTCTTAATTATTCTTTTAATAATTGAATCGGAGGTTCTCCTTTAACCTCAATACGAGGAAGAGTATAATAAGGTGCAGCTGCTTTTGATGGAAAATGAAAAATAGTTGCTAATTCCTCTACATTTAAAACAAATGAACCAGTGCTATAATCTGCTCCTTTAGGAGATGGATAAGAAGGATCAACTCTCCTTATATAATTCTTAAACAATTTTCTTTTTTTAGGATACAATCTTCTATCTCTTAAAAGATTTAAAGGTAAAAACCAGCTTTTTTTAATTTTAGTTAAAGTTTTTCCTAATGGCACAAGAAAATTTAAATTTTCTGTTCCTAAGGCGGCAAAAAAAGCAAAAGGTAATTTAGATTTCGCCTTATTAAAATATTCTCTTTTCCCTAAATAAATAAATCTTATATTACACTTAAAAGCTGGTTTTGCTATTTTTTCTTCTATCCTTTTAATAACTTCTTTCTCTCCGGGAGTTAACATCATTTCAGGCATAGGGGTTTCTTTTTTTTCTTCTTGAGGAGGAGAAGGAGGAGTGCCTGAAATTACAACATTTAAAGCATCTAAAATAATAGGTTTTTGAGGAGGTTTTTTTGAAACTCTTTTTACTAATTCATCTCTTATTTTTTTTCCTTCAGTAATCCAAGGAAGTTCAGCGTCAGTAATAGGTTTTGCTCCGATTTGAACCCATAATTGTTCTCCAGGTCCGATTTTGCTTAAAGACTCTAATAATAAAGATAAAGGATCAACAACTCTTTCTTCTTCAACCTCTAATGCTGTTTCTTTTTCAAAATATGGATAAGTTTTAATTGGATAGCAATTTGGTTTTAAAAACCTATAATCTGTTCCCCATAAATCCCATTCTTTATTTGGAATATCTTGAGGAACATTTTTAGTATAATCTTTTACAACTGATAATTCTACCATTGGATATTCTCCATAAATGATTGCTTCAACTACATCTTTTAATCTTTCTGGAAATCTTATAAAAAAATGAATTGCTCCTTCAATGGAAACAATTTCAAATGAATAAGAGCGCTGAAACTCTCCATCAATCCATTTTTCCCACCAATCAGGAGGTTGATAAAGAACTTGCCGCAAACCGTCCATTACTGTTTCCATTGCTCTTATTGGCCTTGATATTTCTTCAGGAAACTTAATCTCTAAAATGATACATTTATCTTTCGCTGCAAAAACATCATTTTTCCAAGAAAGCCATAGAAAAGAAAAATATTTCCATAAAAAAAATGGTAAAGGAAGCCAATACCAATTTTTTATTATTTTCCAGACTACTGAAAGAAATGGTTTTAAAAAAATAAATATTTGAGTTAATATTTCTATATCACGCGGAGAAAGATAAAAAAACTGAGAAATCATCTATGATTCTTCTATTAAGTTTATATTAAATTTTCCGTTTTGGTTTTTTTGAAATCTTTTATCTCTTAATCCTAAAATAACGGTATTTGGTTTTACTACTCTTTGTTTTAAAACTTTTTCAACAATTTCTTCTTTTGATAATGGTCTATTTTCTTCTTTTAAAACTTTATAAATAATATCTTTTACAAAACCAGTTTCATATCCCCAATCTTTTAAAGCATAAAGTCCTCTGCCAACAAGAACAAAATTAGGATCTTTTATTAATTCATTGTGAAGAGTTGAAATATTAACTTTTGCAAAAGATTCAACTGGCATTTGTTTTATTTTTTCATAAATTTCCTTAAAATGAAGAGGCCTTCCTTCTTTTTTTAAAATTAAATATGCTTTTTCTTTTGTCCCTTTTGGATTAATCTCTGGCCATTCTTTTAATCCCCAAAGACCGTCTAATCCCTTTGCAATTTTTCTTGAAATTTCAAAGCAGGAAACAATAGTATTTTCTCCAACTTTTTTGTTAAAAATATTTTCAATATTTAATTTATATTTTTTAAAAAAATCAGAAGATGTATATGGCTTTTTCTCTTTCTGAAAAGCATCTATTGAAAATTTAACAAAATCTCGGGAAAAATTTACTAAATCTTTATCTTTTGTAATAAAAGCATAAAAATCATTATCTGCCTGTTCTCTTATAAAATCTTTTTTTAAAGATAATAAAAACAAAATATAATTATAATCTTTTTCTTTTCCTAAAGATTTAATAAAAAGATCCTCTTTTTTTATATCTCCAAAAGATTTTAAAGTATTGTCAAAATATTTAAAAACATCATCGTATTTTAAAATATCTTTTTGAAGTCTTGAAATATTCTCATTTATAATTTGTCTTACCCGTTCCCTTGTAATATTGTAATCTTTGCCAATTGCTTCAAGAGTTTTTCTTTCCGAAAATTCAAAAAGACCGAAACGTTTTTTAATTATATCTTTATTTTTTTCAGAAAGTTTCTCTAATAAATTAGCACAAATTTTTTGATAATTAAAGTTCATAAAAAAATTTTAATAATTAGATTATTTTTACTTAAATTAACAATTTTTTAAAAATTTGTCAAATTAAGATTTTTTTCTCTCTTTAAGACGCAGCCATTCTAATAATAATGGCGCAGCAACAAAAAACGAAGAAAAAGAACCAACAATTAAACCGATAACCAGCGTTAAAGAAAAATATTTAAGAGTTGTACCTCCAAAGAAAAAGATAGCAAGAACAGCTAATAAAGTAGTAAAAAAAGTTCCGAATTGCCTTAAAAACGTTTCGTTTAAACTTCTGTCAATTATCTCATCAAAATTTCCCCCAAAGGAAATATTCTCTCTTATTCTGTCAAAAACTACCACTGTATTATTTATAGAATAACCAACTAAAGTAATTAAAGCAGTAATAATAGGAATAGATATTTCAACGCCATAAAGTTTTCCTAAAATAGAAAAAACAGCTAAAACAATTAAAGTGTCATGAGCAAGGCAAAAAACAGATGATAAACTATATTGCCATGATTTTATTGGTCTTTTCATTTTTCTAAAAGCTAATGAAATGTATATCATCATTGCAATCAAAGACAATATAACAACAATAAATGTTTTTTGAGTTAATTCCTTGCCAATAACAGGACCAATAAATTCAAATCTTTTTTCCTCTATTAATCCCTCATTTTTTCCTAAAGTTAAAAGAATTTCATTATGAACATCGCTTGAAATCTCTTTCATTTTTATAATCACTCCTTTTTCTCCTGTTGGCTGAATAGAAATTGAACCTAAATTAATTTTTTTTAATTTTTCCTCTATTTCTTGATTTGAAGGCCTGTCATTTTTATATTCAATTTCTAAAATAGTCCCTCCAGTAAAATCAATTCCCGGCTTTAAACCTCCAAAAATGATAAAATAAAGAGAAAATAAAAGCGTAATTCCCGCAATAATAAGATAAATTTTGCTATATTTTGTGTACCTAATCATATTTATTTTTTATCTTTTTAAAATTTTAAAATTAATTACCAAATCCATTTTATTTTTTCAAATCTTGTTCCAACAAAAATTCTTAATAAATTTTTTGTAATAAAAATATTTGTAAATAAGGAAAATATAATACCTATCATTAAGGTTAAAGCAAATCCTTTTATAAAGCTCGTGCCTAAAAAGAACAAAATTAAAGCAACAATTAAAGTTGTTAAATTTCCATCTCTTATTGCTGGCCAACTTCTTCTAAACGCTTCTTCTAAAGCAACTCTAAAATCTTTTCCTTGTTTTAATTCCTCTCTTAATCTACAGAAAATTAAAACATTTGCATCAACAGCCATTCCTATTGATAAAATAAAACCTCCGATACCTGCTAATGTTAAAGTCACTGGAATAATTTTAAAAACAGACAAAACCAAAGACACATAAATTCCTAAACTTAAAGAAGCTAAAAAACCGGGCAAACGGAAAAGAATTATAAGAAACAAAATTATAGCAATAAATCCGTAAATTCCCGCCTTTAAACTTTGTTTTAAAGATAACATTCCTAATGTAGGACCAATTGTTTGTTGTGAAGCTAATTTAATAGGAACAGGCAAAGCTCCAGCATTTAAATTTCTAACTAATTCTTGAGCTTCTTTTACTGTAAATTCTCCTGTGATTTGAGCATTTCCGCCTGAAATTTTTTCCTGAACAACAGGAGCAGAAAGAATATTTCCATCAACATATATAGCTAATTTTTTCCCAACGTTTTTTTCTGTCAATTCAGCAAATATCCTTGAACCTTCATCAGTAAAATGAAGCAAAATCATTGGTTTTTGAGTATTTTGATCAAAAACCAATTCTGCTTTTTTAAGATATTTTCCTGTTAAATTTGTTGATTTAAAATAAGGATCAGTATAAAGAATCTGCTGATTCTCAATATCTTCTAAACTTAGATTATTTGTTTTTATTTTTTCTTGAAGTTCTTTTTGTTTATTAATTATTTCCTCTGTTTCTTTAGCATCTCTCTCTTCTCTAAATTCTAAAAAAGGCGTTTGTCCTATCATTTCAATCGCCTCTGAAATATCTTTTACTCCTGGCAATTCAACTAATAATTTATAAGTATTATTGGAAGACTGTTGGACCTGAACAACTGGTTCCTGAACTCCAAAAAGATTAACCCTTCTTTCAATAATATCTTTTAAACCATCCATTGTCGTTCCTCTGTCTTTTTCTTCTATATTTGTAAGATCTGCTTCATAAATAAGTTGCGTTCCTCCTTGTAAATCCAATCCTAATTTAAAAGGAATTTCTGACATTCTTAATTTTTCTATTGGCTGATATTTATTAAAATACTCTGGAAAATTAAAATAAACGCTTAAAATAGTTAAAATTAAAATAAAAAATAAGGTTAAATATGTTTTTTTCTTGCTCATTTTCTAAAAATTATTTTTTATCGATGTTATTTATTATAGCATAATTTTAGAAAAAGAAAAGCATTTATATCTTCTCTAAAATCTTTAATTCTAACTTATCGCTTTTCGTATCATAAATCGCAAAAGTTGGTTTATAAAAAACTCCGCAAACATTGCCAGGATTTACCATTCTGCAATTTTCTATTTTTTCTTCCCATGGCTTATGAGTATGTCCATAAAAAACTAAATCATATTTTTGAGTTTGCGCTAAATTTTTAGCAACTTCCGGCAAATGAGTAAAAGCAATTTTTTTCTTATCTATTTCTATCTCATAAATATCTTCTTTTACTAAAACAAAAGGAGAATTTTGATATTTTTTTATATCAAATTTAAAATCACTATCCATATTTCCTAAAACTCCAAAAAATTTTCCTTTAAAATTAGATAGAGATTCTTTTAAAAAATCATATGAGCCAATATCTCCGCAATGTAAAATTATTTTTATATTTTCTTTGTTTAAAAAATCAATAACTCTTTTAAAATTATTAAAATTTCCATGAGTATCAGAAACAATAGCAATTTTCATAATATTAATTTTATATTCTAACTTTTTTATTATAAAATAAAAAGTCTCGCGTTAAAATACTAACGCGAGACAAAATGTAAAATCAATTCGGTCTATATAGCAATAAAACTGCTATTTGTCCTCCTACATTTGTTTCTGTTTTATACGCTGGTAAAACTATAATTGTAGCTTCTCCCCATCCAATCTTTTCTTCTTTTAAAAATTTATTAATCTTTTCCTCCAAATCATTTCCATTCATTGCAGTAAAAAATTTTACTCTCATATCTTTCTCCTTTCTTTTTTATTTAAGGTTCTATATCAAGAAAAACCATCTTTCTTGATATTTTAATCATATCATATATTTTAAATTTTGTCAAATAAAATAGTTTTATTTTCCGCAACATTTTTTATATTTTTTTCCTGAACCGCAAGGACAAGGATCATTTCTTCCAACCTTTTTCCCTTCAGAATTTACAGCAATATTTTGAGAAGAACTCTTAATTAAATTTATTTTCTGATTTTGAGGTTTTAATTGCGCTTGAAAAATAAATTTAGCAATATTTAAATCAATTGTCTCTAATAATTTCTTAAACATTTGATGCGCCTCGCTTTTATATTCAACTAAAGGATCTTTTTGCCCATACGCTCTTAATTTAACTGCATCTCTTAAATACTCCATATCCTCTAAATGCTCAATCCATAAAGTATCAAGCACTTTAAAACAAACAAATCTTTCAACCTCTCTCATATTTTCTTCTCCTATTTCTTTTTCTTTATTAATGTAATCATCAACATTATAGCCGGCTCTTTTTATTGTTTCTATAACATAATTTCTTAAAGTTGAGTTTTTATAATTTAAAAGAATTTCTTTTCTTTTTTTATAAAAAACTTCTCTATGCTTATTCATCACATCATCATATTCTAAAAGATGTTTTCTTAAATCAAAATTTAAACCTTCAACTTTTTCTTGAGCAGATTCTATTGCCTTAGATATAATATTTGATTCTATTGGTTGGTCTTCATCAATTTTTACTCTATCCATTAAAGATTTTATTCTATCTCCGCCAAAAATTCTTAATAAATCATCTTCTAAGGAAAGAAAAAATTGAGAAACACCTGGATCTCCCTGTCTTCCTGCTCTTCCTCGCAATTGATTATCAATTCTTCTTGCTTCGTGTCGCTCTGTTCCGATAACAAAAAGCCCTCCTAATTTTCTAACTTCCTCTGCTTCTTTCTCATTTGGCGGATTCCCGCCTAAAATTATATCAACTCCTCTTCCAGCCATATTAGTGGCAATAGTTACAGCGTTTAATTTCCCTGCTTGGGCAATAATTTCACCTTCCTTTTCATGATTTTTAGCATTTAATAACTGGTGAGAAATACCTTCTATAGAAAGCAGTTTTGATAAATATTCATTTTTTTCAATTGAAACTGTTCCAACTAAAACTGGTTGCCCCTTTTGATTTCTTTCTTTAATTTCTTTTACCACTGCTCTAAATTTCCCATCTATTGTTTTATACACTCTATCAGGTAAATCAACTCTTATCATTTTCTTGTTTGTCGGGATAATCACAACTTCCAAATTATAAACCTTATCAAATTCTTCGGCAGAAGTAGCAGCAGTTCCTGTCATTCCAGATAATTTTTTATACATTCTAAAATAATTTTGAAAAGTAATTGTGGCAAAAGTTTTTGATTCTGGCTGAATTTTTATTCCCTCTTTTGCTTCAATTGCCTGGTGTAATCCTTCGGACCATCTTCTTTTTGGCATCAATCTTCCAGTAAATTCATCAACAATAATTACCTCACCGTCTTTAACAACATAATCTTTATCTCTTTTAAACAAGGTTTTGGCTTTTAAAGCCGCTTCTAATTGAAAAGCAGTGCTAATATCATTTTCCGCCCAAGGATCAAACCCTAATGATTTTACAATTTTATTTTGCCCCTCCTCAGTAAAAGAAACGCTTTTAAATTTTTCATCGATTAAATAATCTTCCTCTTCTTTTAAATTTTTAACTATTTGAGCAAATTGATAATATTTATCAGTTGATTCATCGGTCTGTCCGGAAATTATAAGAGGTGTCCTTGCTTCATCAATTAAAATAGAATCAACCTCATCAACAATCGCATAATTAAAACCTCTTTGAACTTCATCTTCAATATCATAAACTAAATTATCTCTTAAATAATCAAAGCCAAATTCATTATTAGTACCATAAGTAATATCTGCTGCATATGCTTCTTTTCTTGAAACATTGCGAAGATAACTTTCAATAACTTTAAACCCTCCAACTAAATCTCTTTCTTTATCTTTTTCCTGATTTTCGTTTTTGTAATTTTTGTCGTAAATATAAGCGCTATCATGAACAATACATGCCACCGACAATCCTAAAAAATCATAAATTTGCCCCATCCAAACTGTATCTCTTTTTGCTAAATAATCATTTACAGTTACTAAATGACATCCTTTTCCCTCTAAGGCATTTAAAAATAAAGGCAGTGTTGCAGTTAAGGTTTTTCCTTCCCCTGTTTTCATTTCAGCAATTTTTCCTTGGTGAAGCACGATCCCTCCAATTAATTGAACATCAAAATGCCTTTGATTCAATGTTCTTTTTGATGCTTCTCTCACCAAAGCAAAAGATTCGGGCAAAATATCATCTAAAGTTTTCCCGTTTTTAAGTTCTTGTTTTAAAAATAAAGTTTTTTCTTTTAATTGAGAATCAGAAAGTTTTTCAAATTCGTTTTCGTAAGAATTTATTTTTTCAATAATTGGCTGAATTTCTTTTAAATATTTTTCATTCGTGGCGCCAAAAATTTTATTAATAAAAGACATATAAGTTTAATCTTTATAAAAATCGCCAAAAAGATTTTTGATTTTAAAAAAGAAAAACATCAATTAAATTAAACATTAAGGAATAAAAACAGCGACAGCAACCACTGATGTCCATAATCCATTTTTATTTCCCTCGGCAGTTTGGGTTATATTTGTTGTAGACACAATTTTATTAGACATTTTAAAAACTTTTTCTTTTTCATCCCAAGCGCTATCAACATCAAAATCAATTCCTAATGTGCTTGCCAGCATTGAAGCAGCTAAATCTTCTGTATAATCGCTCACCTTATCTTCTTTTTCTCCAAAAGAATGATGTTCTGATAAATATCCGTATTGACCTCTATCAGCAGGAATAGCGCAACCAACAGAAGCAGCAATTAATCTATTTGGTTCATTTGTGTCATTTCGCGCCATAACACAAAAAACAACTTCACCCGGATTTAATTCTTTTAATCCGTTTTCTCTTGTTACTCTTTTACAATTAGGAGGCAAAATACTTGAAACAGAAACCAAATTAAATTTTTCAATACCGGCATTTCTTAAAGCAGCTTCAAAAGAAGCCAATTTTTCTTTTGCTGTTCCCACTCCTTTTGTTAAAAAAAATTTTGATGGCACCATAATTTTTAAAAACTAAATTTCTGCTTCTTTTATTTTTTCTTTTATTTTTCTATCTTTTTCAATTTTATTTTTATATTTTTCTTTATATTTTTTAATTTGTCTTTCCAGCTCTTCCCTGGTTTCTATAATTGCTAATTTTATATCTTTTTCTGTAGAGGTTGAATAAAGAATACCACCTGGAAATTCTAATTGGCCTTCGGCAAAAAAAACTTCTCCTTTTTTATGATGTTTAGTTGTTTTTCCAATTTCTAAAAATAATTTAATTTCAGGTTTCTCTTGAAAATGATTTTTATTGTATAAAAATTTCAAAAACTTTTCAAGAGGGCTAATTTTCTTTTCAATGAATTCTTTTAATTCAGTTGTTAATTCTATATCTTTAGTTTTAATTGTAATTTCCATAATATTTTTTAAAATAATAATTAAAAAAACCCACCGCTTTTAATTAAAAATGAAAAACGGTGGGAGAAAATAAAAGATTACTTTTTTTTTGATTTTTTAGCTGGCTTTTTAGCTGTTTTTTTAACTGCTTTTTTAGCTGTTTTTTTAGCCATTTTTTTCAACTAAAAATAAATTTTTATTTTGTTGTAATAGCCGACCACTATTACAAAATTTATTTTATTTTAACTTCTTATTACTTTATTTTTTCACTTTCAAAAAGTATGTCAAGTGTTAATAACTATTATTTCCTCTTCAAGCGCTATATTAAATTTATTTTTCACTTCTTTTTTTGTTAAATCTATTAATTTTAAAATATCTTTTGCTTTTGCTCCGCCCAAATTAACAAAAAAATTAGAATGTTTTTCTGAAATCTTTGCCTTGCCAATTTGCTTTCCTTTTAAATTGCATTTTTCAATTAAATAGGCGGCTGGAATTGTTCTGTTTTTTTTAAAAATATTTAATTCCGGAAATTTCTTAAAAATTTTTTCGTCATTTTTTTTCAAAATATAATTTTTAAAAACACAACCAGCTGAAGGATAATTCGGATGATTTTTTGCTCTATAAATTAAACATTCTTTTACTCTTTTTTTAATTTCTTCTTTATTTCCTTTTTTAAAAGAAAAAACAACAGATAAAATAATTAAATTTTTCTTTTTTTTAAAAATGCTGTTTTTTGCCGAAAACTGACATTGCTTTAAGGAAAGTTTTTTTTGTTTTAAATTATTTGTGTCTAAAACTTCAACTTCTTTTACAAAATCACTCATTTTTTTTCCAAAAGCAGAAGCGTTTCCATAAACTGCTCCCCCGACATTTCCTGGAATTCCTGCTACCCATTCTAATCCCTCTAAACTATTTTCAGTTAAAAAATTAATCAAATCTGATAAATTAACTCCTGCCTCAGATAAAACATCACATTTATTATTTTTATTTTTTAAAATTTCAATTTTTGAAGTTTTAATTTTAATAATTAACCCATTAAATCCTTTGTCAGAAAATAAAACATTGCTTCCGTTTCCTAAAATAAAAAATGGTATTTTTTTATCCTTTGCCCATTTTATTGCTTCAATTAAATCTTCATTATTTTCAGCAATAAAAAAATATTTTGCCAATCCTCCAATTTTATAAGTTGTATAATCTTTTAAAGAAACATTTCTTAAAATTTTTAAATTTTTATTTTTATTTATCATTTTTTTTAAATTATTTAATTAAACTAAATAGCAATTAAAAAAACAAAACTATCTTTATTATAACTTTTATAAAATATAAAAAAAGCCGGGAGAGTTTACTCCAAAACTAAGTCTTTAGTGAGTGCTTCCTCCCGGCTCTTTTATTTTAACAAATTTTTTTAAAATATACAAAACTTTATGTTTTTAAACATCTAATAAAAAGCAAAACACCTCACTCGAGAGAGGTGTTTCGCCGACTTAGATGGAT
>ENA-UOYA01001643-UOYA01001643.1-activated-sludge-metagenome-genome-assembly--contig:-NODE-1643-length-23124-cov-7.461008_pt1 | contig 23124 bp, 18 predicted proteins | sample MGYA00238163_ERZ764804 | MGnify/ENA primary metagenome ERZ764804 (study PRJEB28919, sample SAMN05720223) | activated sludge metagenome | isolation source: Anaerobic digester | place: Hong Kong... | reverse complement strand
GGCAGAAATCCGAAATGCTTGCCCGTGGCGAATGGCGCGCAACCGCGGCCGGCGATGGAAGGACGCGCGGATACCACATCAGCGCGCTATACGCGCCTGTAGGCTGGCCTTCCTGGGGCGACCTGGCGGCGGAGTTCCTTGAAGCCAACAAGACGCGCGAAACCCTTCAGGTGTTCTGCAACACGGTATGGGGCGAGGTGTGGCGCGACGAAACAGCATTGCCGCTTGATGCTGACGCGCTGTACTCGCGCCGTGAACCGTTCGGGGCTGAAGTGCCTATCGGCGCGTGCCTGTTGACCGCCGGCGCGGACGTTCAGGGGGACCGGATCGAAGTTGAGTTCGTGGCGTGGGGCGATGCGGAGGAATCATGGTCCGTTGCCTATCACGTCCTATACGGCGATACGGGACAACCTGACGTATGGTGCGACCTGGACCGGCTTTTGCTCCGCCAGTGGCGACACGAAACCGGACTCGAACTGCCCGTCACCGCGGCGTGCATAGATGCCGGGTTCGAGATGGCACAAGTTCTCGAGTTCTGCCGGCCGCGCATGAACCGCAAAGTGTACGCCGTGAAGGGCGCGGCGGGCTTCGGCAAACCCGTATGGCCGCGGCGTGCGTCAAAGGGCGTTCATAAAGGTGAGTTCTTCGTAATCGGCAGCGATACCGCGAAAGAACGGGTCTACTCGAAATTGCGCGTGAACGCGGCGGGCGCGGGCTATTGTCATTTCCCGCTGAACCGTGAACGCGATTGGTTCGACATGCTCACGGTGGAACGCATCAAAACACGGGCTGTTCACGGGCGCGCGGAACGCTATTTCCACAAACCGGACGGCGCCCGCAACGAGGCTCTGGACTGCCGGGCGTATGCCACGGCAGCGTTGCACGCGCTGTACATGAGCGGGTTCAAGCTGTCCGATCAGGCGGCGCGCATGAAAGCCATGGCCGCGGGCGTGGTGCCGTCCGCGCCTACATACGAGGTGTACAGGAGTCGATTCGTTGGGCGGAGCTGATCTCTTTTGGACATGCTTGTGTGCGTTGTCCAAAACTGGTATGCTTAGGCCGTTATGCGAATCAACCGCACATTTCAAAAGATGCTCGAAAGTGCCGAGGGACAACAAGTGCTGGCGCTTGCCCGGCGCCGGCGGCGCGAACTGATCGCGGTGGCAAGCGTGAATAGCGCGCCCGTCCAAATTCTGGCCGACGATGTTGCGGCGATCCTGCCGACCATCGTCAAGCCGAAGCCGGGACACACCGAAACCGCCGCGGCGCGGCGCGTGCGCTACAGGCAACGCCAGTTCGTCGGCGCTGTTGTGGGTGCCGTCATGGACGAGAACGGTTGGCAAGTCAAACGGCAAGGAGGGCGAATCCCGTCTGACAACCCCGTGTTCTCAGTGGGCAGCACGTTCCGCCGCAAACCAGAAAGGAGCCAGTAATGGCAGTCTACCGACCAACGTACACCGACCCGAAAACGGGAAAGCGGAGGCAATCCGCTGTCTGGTGGTACAACTTCATGTTTGCGGGCAAGCGCATTCAGGAATCCAGCAAATCTCGAAAGAAGACGGTAGCCAAGGAGGCGGAGAAGAACCGCCGCGCCGAGCTTGAGAAAGGCTTCAACGCGATTGAAGACAACCGCGGCGCGCGTATTCAGACTATCAGCGAGATGGCTGAAGCGTACCTTGCATCGTATCGGCTTCGGAACCCGCGTTCGGCCACGTTCGCGGAGTTCGCTTTGGGCCACATCAAACGGCACATCGGCGGGTTGATGCGCGTGGATGTGAGCGCGGAAGCCGTCGAGAGCTATCAGACCGCGCGCCTGAAAGAGAAGGCGGCACCGAAGTCCATCAACGAGGAAACCGGGTTCCTGTTGCGCGTGTTGGGTGAACAGGGCGACGTGATCCGCGCCAAGATGCGGCGGGAACGCAAACTGAAACTGAAGGTTCGCGGGCAGGTGGCAAAGGCATACTCGCCCGACGAACGCGCGGCGCTGATCGAAGCAAGCCGTAAGCGGCGGTTGCCGTGTATGCACACCGCGCTGATGCTTGGGTTCCATGCCGGATTGAGGGATTCGGAAATCCTGGGGCTGCAATGGGGCCGGGTTGACCTGAGACGGTTGTTCCTTACGGTGGGCGATAGCAAGACCGAAGCCGGGGAAGGGCGTACCGTTCCCATCAACGATGAACTGCTGACCGCGTTGAACGAGCACGTCCAGTGGTACGAGAAGAAGTTCAAAGCGCGCCGGCCGGAATGGTTCGTGTTCCCCTACGGGAAGCCGCAACCGACCGACCCGACGCAACCCATGACAACGCTCAAGACCGCATGGAAGAACGTCAAGAAGGATGCCGCGGTGACGGGCCGCTTCCATGACACGCGCCACACCTTCATCACCGACTTGGCGGAAAGCGGGGAAGCCGGGGACGAAACCATCCGCGACCTGGCGGGACACGTCTCGAAACAGATGCTCAAGCACTATTCGCACATCCGAATGGAAGCGAAGCGGCGCGCCGTGGAAGCCTTGTCCAAGAAGAAATCCGGCAAGGTGGTGACGATCTCTGAAGGGGTTGCTAAAGAATCCGCTAAAGTGGCGGGTTTCTGAGGGTTATTTGTGGGCTGGGAAAAACCGCTAAGTGCTTTAGAATGAATTGGCTCCTCAGGTAGGACTCGAACCTACAACCCTTCGGTTAACAGCCGAATGCTCTACCATTGAGCTACTGAGGAGCAGAATAGCAGCGGTCTGCTTCACATTACACCAAAGCGGGCGCTCAGATGTCAACGTGCGCCGCCAGTTCGCCGGCTATTCGCTCGCACGCGCGGCCAGATGCACTCCTTCCGGACTCGACTTTTCCCCGATGACCATGCGGATCTGCGGGTCGGCACCCAACTTCTCCGGCAAGCACAGATTCACCTGATACAGGCCCGCGAAACCCGGAGCTACGCCCGCGTACAAGATCCGGTTCGGGCTGACTTCCGCATCGTCCAGGAATACCTTGAAATCCGCCATACGCTGGATCGGCGCGGCGCGCACGGGCAACTTCCCGTAAACCGCTTCCGGCTCGGTGGGGCCCAGCCCTGTCGCGTACAGCACAATCACTTCGCCGCCCGTAGCCGGCTTGTCTTTGTCGATTAACGAACCGTCCGGCCGCGTTGCAATGACCGTCTTCTCATCGAGTTGAAACATCGCCGGCGCCGCTTCCAGGAGCTTAATGCGGACAGTGGGACCGGCGTGCCCGTCCAGCGTGATCCGCAGGTCGGTCTCACCCGGTTTGAAGATGCACGGGATCAGGAAATTGATCTGCGTGGGCGAGACGTAATAGAGCTGCGCGGCCACCAATCCTACGTAAACGCGCACTCCCGCCGACGGCAGCACTGTGGGCAACTCGCCGGCTTTGATGTCTTCCACCTGCAGCGCCCTCGTCACGTAAGACAAGCCAGCCCCATAGACCGTCGCGATCATGTTGGGCGCGAGGTCGCCGGCCACGTTGGTCGCGGAATTGACGATACTGGCGGCGGAGTAAAATGGCGCGGCACGCCGCGCGCCGTCCTCGGCCCAGACGACGAGAGCGAAGAGAACGGTAGCCGGCAGATAGAGGGGCCTGGTCATGCGCAACCCGAATGGATCTCCATTCCTGGTTGTGCCGCCTGCGGCCCTTTTCTCTCACTTGTTTTTTTGATCCGTTTAGTGTAAAGATTTACACTGGATGGGCCGGGCTCGGCCATGGCTTACGTCGCACTGCACAATCACAGCTATTACTCGCTGCTCGACAGCACCATGAGCGTCGAGCAGCTCACCGCAGCCGCGCGCGAACTCGGCATGCCGGCTCTGGCGCTGACCGACCGCGACACGCTGGCCGGCGCGGTCGAGTTCTACAAGCACGCCCGGGGCGCCGGCTTGCACCCCGTGACCGGCAGCGAAGTGACGCTTTCGGGCGGCGGTACGCTGGTGCTGCTGGTCGAAAATGCCGCCGGATACGCGAACCTGTGCCGGTTGATTTCGACGCGCGTCGAGCACGAAGACGGCGTGACGCTCGACGATGTGGCCCGTTACAGCGCCGGGCTGCTGTGTCTGGTATCGAGCGCCGACGAAGCATTCCTGCTCCGGTTGCGCGAGATGTTCGACACGCGCCTGGCCCTCGAAGTGTCTCCCCATACCAGCGAGGACCTGCGGCACGCGCGCAGCGTGGCGCGCCTGGCGCGGCGCCACCGCATCCCGCTGGCGGCCACCGCGGATGCGCATTACCGCTCGCCGGACGAGCGCCTGCGCTATGACATTCTGGCCTCCATGCGCACGCTGACGCTGCTCGGCCAGCCGCATCCGGCGAAACTGGGGGCGGGGAACTACCACCTGCACTCGCCGGCCGAAATGGAGCGGCACTTCGCGGAGTTGCCGCAAGCTCTCGCCAACACCGCGCGCATCGCCGAACGCTGCCGGTTCGACTTCCAACTGGGCGACATCCTGTTTCCGGAGTTCAAAACTCCCGATGGCGAGCCGCCCGCCGCCGTCCTGCGGCGCATGGCGCATAGAGGCGTCGAACGACGCTATGCGCATCTGGCGGACCGCGGCGAAGTCTACGCTCGCCTGGAGCGCGAGTTGCGCGTGATCGAGGAAGTGGGCTACGCCGGGTACTTTTTGATCTTCGCCGACATTGTGGACTGGGCCAACCGCAACGGCATCGCGACGCTGGCGCGCGGCAGCGCGGCGGGGAGCCTGGTCTGTTACGCTCTCGGCATCGGCAACGTGTGCCCGTTCCGCTTCGGCCTGTCGTTCGAGCGCTTTCTCAACAAGGAGCGCATGCAGTTCGCCAAGCTGGCCGATATCGACCTGGACCTGCCGTGGGACCGCCGCGACGACGTGGTGCGCTATGTGTTCGAGCGCTACGGCGAAGAGCATGTCGCCTGCATCGGCGCCTTCAACACGTTTCAGGGGCGCTCCAGCGTGGCCGATATTGCCAAAGTCTACGGTATCGGCGAGCGCGAAGTGCGGCGCTTCACAGAGCATCTGCCGTATTTTGCCGGCGACGCCGATGCGGCGGTGCGCGTCTTGCCGGAGTGCCGTCACCTGCCTTATAACGAGGAGCCGTACCGCACCATTCTCAAAATGACCGCCGCGCTCGAAGGCGTGCCGCGGCACTTCATGATGCACCCGTGCGGGCTGGTGATCAGTTCCGCGCCCATCACATCTCGCATGCCGGTGTTCCGCAGCGCGAAGGGACTTCTGACCACGCACTACGCCATGGACGACGTCGAGGAACTGGGTTTGCTCAAGATGGACCTGCTGGGGCAGGCCGGGTTGAGCGTGCTGCGCGATGCGCGGGTGTTGATCCGCGAGAATCGCGGTGTCGAAATCGAGGCCGCCTCCATCGACCAGGGCGACCCGGCGACCTGGGAAGCGATCGCGAGCGGCAACGCGCGCGGCGTCTTTCACATCGAATCGCCGGCCATGACCTCGCTGCTCGTGATGGCCAATTGCCGCGACATCGATTGCCTGACGGCGGTGGAATCCATCATCCGTCCCGGCGCCGCCAACGAGGGTAAGAAGCGTGCCTTCGCCCGGCGGCACCAGGGCTTCGAACCGGTGACCTACGTGCACCCGTCGTTGGAACCGCTGCTGGCCGACACTTACGGCCTCATGGCGTATGAGGAGCACATCCTGCTGGTCGCCAACGGGTTCGCCGGGATGCCGTGGGGCCGCGCCGATCTGTTGCGGCGCGCTTTAGTGAAGAACAAAGACCGCCGGAGGATTGCCGAATTGGGCGCGGAGTTCCGCGAACGCGCGCTGGAGCGCGGCCGCACGGCGGAAGAAACCGGAGCCGTCTGGAAGATGCTCGAAGAGTTCGCCGGATACATGTTCAATAAGGCGCACTCGGCGGCATACGCGGTGGAGGCCTTCGAGGGCGCCTATCTGAAGACGCGGTATCCGATCGAGTTCCTGGCTGCCGTGCTCGGCAACCGGCGAGGTTTCTATGCGCCCATCGTCTACGTGCTGGAAGCCTTGCGCTGCGGTGCGCGATTCTTGCCGCCCGACGTGAACCTCTCCGGGGAGCGCTTCCTGGTGCGAGGCAATACGATCCGTCTTCCGCTGGATCAGATCAAAGGGCTCGACCAGGCGACGGTCGCACGGATCCGGACAGAGGCGCCGTTCGGCGACGTGGGCGATTTCTACCGCCGCGTGCATCCGCGCCACGCCGAATGGATGGCGCTGGTGAAAGCCGGCGCTTTCGATTCGCTCGGCGAACCGCGCGGGCGCGTCTTTTGGCGTCTGTGCCGTCTGGAGGCCGCCGCCGCACGCCTGGATCTGTTTGAAACCGGACCGGCCGAAGACCTGCCTGCCGGCGCCGGAGTGAATCCGCAATGGGAGCACGAATTGTTCGGGTTCACGGTGAGCTGCCACCCGCTGGATTACTTCGCCCGCAATGTGGACTGGACGAGCTACGTGCCGTCGGCGTGTCTGATCGGGTATCTTGGCAAGGAAGTGGAGGTTTGCGGATTGATCGTGGCCGAGCGTGTACACACGACCGATCGTGGAAGCATGAAGTTCCTGACCCTGGCCGATTACGAAGGCTTTGTCGAGGTTGCGCTGTTCGCGGACACGTATCGCAACTACGGCCATCTGACCACGCAGCCCGTGGTCGCGGTGAGGGCCGTGGTGGATGCGTTTGAGAACCACCGCGGCTACACGCTCACCGCCGAAAGCATCCGCGCTCCACGGAGGAGATCATGAACCGGCGAGATTTTGCTTTGCTCGGGGCCGCCGCGGCGCTGCCGGGACTGGCCGAAGACACCGCGATTCGCAAGAAACTGAAGATTGTGGTGGTGGGCGCGCACCCGGACGATCCCGAGTGCGGCTGCGGCGGCGTGATCGCACGCTATGCGGATGCCGGCCACTCGGCGAGCGTAGTCTATTTTACGCGGGGCGAAGCTGGGATACGCGGCAAGCCGCACGAGGAAGCCGCCGCCATCCGGACGGCGGAGGCGGAGCGGGCTTGCAAGATCCTGGGCGCGCGGGCGGTGTTCGCGGGACAGATAGACGGCGCGACGGAACTGAACAAGGCCCGCTACGCGGAGTTCGACAAGCTGATCGCGTCCGAGGCCCCCGATGTGGTTTTTGCACACTGGCCGCTCGACACGCACGCCGATCATTGCGCGGCTTCCCTGGCTGCCTACCACGCCTGGCAAGCCATGCGCCGCAAGCCGGCGCTGTACTTTTTCGAAGTGATGACCAACTCCGGCCGCCAGACGCAGCAGTTCACGCCGTCCATTTTCGTGGACATTACGGCGGTGGCGGCGCGCAAGCGCGAGGCAATCTATGCGCACGCGAGCCAGGATCCGGATAGCTACTATCCCGCGCATGAGCAATTGGCGCGCTCGCGCGGCATGGAAATCCGCTGCCAGTACGCCGAAGCCTTCGCCCCGGCCTGGCAGGATTCACGTCCCCTGTAAGGGCGGCGTATATGCCGCCCCTACGGTCGCGCCGGCGGATAGCAGCCTAACACGCGCAGGAAATCGGCCAGTTCCCCCAAATGACCTAGTGCGTTCTTCACACGAGGCTCGTCCACATGGCCGAGCAGGTCGAGGTAGAACAAATACTCCCAGGGCCTGCCGCGCAGCGGGCGCGATTCTATTTTGGCCAGGTTGATGTCGCGCAGGGAGAAAGCGCTCAGGGCGCGGAACAGCGCGCCCGGGATGTTGCGCGTAGTGAAAACCAGGGAGGTTTTCCAGGCGCCAGTGCCGCGGATGCGGGCGGCCTTGCCTTTCCATGATGAACGGCGAAGCAGGAAGAAACGCGTGAAATTACGGTGGTCGTCCTCGATGGAGCGGCGCAGAATGCGCGCGCCGTAAATTTCTGCCGCCACCTGACTGGCGATGGCGGCGGCGCCTGCGGGCTTCTCTTCCGCCAGCATCTTTACGCTGCCGGCGGTGTCATAGTACGGCACGCGTTCGACCTGGGGATTCTTGGCGAAAAACGTGAGGCACTGGTTGAGCGCCACCGGGTGCGAGTAGACGTGCTTGATCTTGTTGAAGCTCGTGCCCGGAAGCGCGATCAGGTTATGCACGATGCGCACGTTGGTTTCGCCCACGATACGGACATCGAAATTGAGCAGGTGGTCGTAGTTCTCGTGCACCGAGCCCGCCAGCGTGTTCTCGATGGGGATTACGGCCGCGTCGACGCGCTTTTCGGTCAAAGCGCGGAACACGTCCTCGAAGCGCACGCATGGCATCACCTTGGCTTGAGGCCCCAATAGCTGGTAGACCGCCTTCTGGCTGAAGGCGCCCTTCTCGCCTTGGAAAGCCGCGGTCTCGGCTCGTGTTTTCATAGGGCAATCTTAGCAGCCCTCGCACTAAGGGTCCCAACGCCGGGCGTCTCCGGCAGGAACTCCCAGCAGGTCGAGCACACGGTCGACGCTTTGGTCCACCAGATCCTGAACGCTCTGCGGCCGGTGATAGAAGGCCGGGATGGGCGGAGCTATGATGGCGCCCATTTCCGCCAGCGCCGTCATGGTGCGCAGATGCCCCAGATGGAAAGGCGTCTCGCGAACCATCAGAATCAGCTTGCGGCGTTCTTTCAGCGTGACGTCGGCCGCGCGCAGCAGGAGATTGTCGGTGACCCCGGTGGCGATGGCACTCATCGTGTGGATGGAGCAGGGAGCTACCACCATTCCGCCGGTCGGATAAGAGCCGCTGGCCAGCCGGCAGCCGATATCGTCTACCGGATAAGCGTAGTCGGCCATGGCTTTGATTTGCGGTATTTTCCGGTCTGTTTCAAGGAAAGCCGTGCGCTCTCCGGCGCGAGTGAGGATTAGGTGAATCTCGATGCCGGGGTTTATGCGCAGTTTTTCCATCAGTCTGAGACCATAGATAGAGCCGCTGGCGCCGGACATTCCAACTACAATTCGCAAAAATGGCCTCCTTTGAAAAAACGTGTTCCGAAATCAGAACAGAATCGCCAAATCCAACCGATCAAGGCACATAGGCCGATGCTATAATTCAAGGCGAGGACAACTATACCAGAAGGAATACCCTCGCGGCCCAACGGGCGCATCCGCATCGGCCCGCCGGGATGAATCATACCATGGAGGAGGCTGGCCAAAAACTCAAGCGTGCCCGGGAGCGGCTGAATCTCCGGTACCGCGACGTGGAGCAGGCGAGTCAGAAGATCGCCGAACGCCACAAAAGCGACGAGTTTGTGATCGCGCTAAGCCGGTTGGCCGACATCGAGAACAAGGGGACGGTGCCCTCGATCTACCGTCTGTACACCCTATGCGCCATCTATCGGCTTGATTTTCAAGAGGTTCTGGAGTGGTACGGGGTGAATCTATCGGCGCTTGCCGGGGATGCAGCCTTGATCGAGATTGAACGCACGCACATGGTTGATTTCTCGCCTGACAGCCATGGTGAGATCCAGGTTCCGCTTTCGCTCGATCCGGGTGTGGACTTGCGGCGCACCACCTTTCTGAGCCGGGTGATCCAACGCTGGGGGAAGTTGCCTCTCATGTTGCTGAACGGCCTGGACTTGCGCAATCACCGGTATGCTTTTATCGGTACTGAAGACTGGTCCATGTACCCGCTGCTACAACCCGGTTCGCTCGTGGTGATCGATGAGACCAAGCGTAGAATCCTGTCCGGCGGGTGGTCGAATGAATTCGAACGGCCCATCTATTTCCTCGAACATCGTGAAGGCTATGTCTGCGGCTGGTGTACGCTGGACGGCGACCGCCTGATGGTGCAGCCGCACCCGGCGTCGATGTGCAATCCGACCATTTACACGTTCCCGGACGAGATCGACGTGATCGGCCAGGTGACCGGCGTGGCTATGCGTCTGGATCAGGGAAAACGACGCCGTATTCACGCTTGAGTATACCCACCAGGACTTCCATATCCGACATAAAAAGCGCTTTTGCCGTATCGCGCGCCAGCGCCGGCATCAGATTTTGGTAGGAACGTGAACTAAGCCAATTTCTCACTATCGAGAGTTTATCCTCACCGAATCCGGAAAGATAAGCGTCTAAATCCGCCTTTTGTAGCTCTAAAGGCATGGCCAGCCAGGCCGCAAATGTCTCGTCGTGGCTGGCCGCCAAGGCCAGGCGAGACTTCTCTTCACCGAACAATGCCGCCAGACCGTGGTGCTCATATATGCCGGTATTGGGATTGCGCAAGCCGGCGAAATACGCTAGTCTTCCGAACTGGCTCGGTATTTGGGATAGCGTCCTGCGCCAGACGTCGGCGATCGCATCCCCGCCGCGTTTCGAATGAAATTCTGAGTCGCTCATCGCCTGAATCTAAGTGTATCCTACTTGCCGCCCTGTGACTTGTTCTGAATCTCGAAAACGTCTGGACAATTCGCCGGTGCGGCGCAATTCCCCTGTACGCTGTAGCTTCGTGGTGGTAAGGAAATAACCAAACAAGGGAGATAACTTCATGTTGCGTAAGGCTTTGTTTCTGATCCTCTTCGCCGCCTCGGTGGCTGCTGTCGCCAATGTCCCGGATCATGATCCGTGGCCCGATTGCTTTCCTTGCATGGCCAGCCGGTAGAGTCGATCGCGGTCCTTGGTTTGTAGTGCGCATCATCGTGGCGGGGACGCCTGCGCTAGAATCATAACGATCAGGCGGCATGGCTTGGCGTTATGATTCGCGTCCCCTCTATCGAATCCATCCTGTGGTATGCAGCGATCGCCTGCTATGCGATTCTGCTCGTGCGTTTGGTGATCGCCCGGCTGCATCTGGTGTACCGCTGTTTCTTTCTGTACCTGGTTGTCCGCCTTGGCCGTTCCCTGCTTCTCGCTGCCGTGCACAGCCAGGCGAAAGCCTACGGTTGGGCCTATGTGATTACGGAACCGATTATCTGGGTATTTTATGTTTTGGTGATCCTCGAACTGTTCACGGTTGTACTCCGGGACTACCAGGGGATAGAGACGTTGAGCCGGCGACTGCTGGCCGCCGCGCTGGCTGTTTCGGCGATAGTGGCACTCGCCACGTTGATTCCGGACCTCGGAAGCCCCGCCGAACGTTATCCCATTCTGGGGACCATTCACGTGGCGCAGCGAGTGGTGATGTCCAGCCTGCTGGTCTTGTTCGCCATCCTTACCGGCTTTTTAGTGTGGTTTCCTGTACCGCTGTGCCGGAATGCGGTGGTGTACTGTGCGGGTTACTGCGTATACTTCACCAGCGAGACCATGGGATTATTCGTCCGCAACATCGCGGGGGAAGGTGTCACGCGGTTAACCAGCACCGTATTACAGGGTTTTGCGGTAGCCTGTTTGCTCGTCTGGATCCTGTGGCTTAAACCCGAGGGCGAGGCCAAGCACGTGACTGTCCGGCGGCACATTTCGATGCCGGACGAGGAACGGCTGGTTGGACAATTGGACGCCATCAACCGCACCCTGCTGAAGTCTGTTAAGAAGTAGCCGCTGCATTTGATGCCATTCGCTGGTTGCTTTTTTCAGAAATTTCATATAATATTCTCCAAGAAGCTCATCACGGTGAAAGGGAGGTTTGCCGGCGTGACATACATCTTGGTTGCTGCAGCGGTACTCGGGGTTTTGGCACTGGTTGTGGGCCACCAACTTTGGCGGCTGCTATACCCACTGGACAGGCTGACCTTCAGTGCTCGGTGGTTCGCGAGATTCTCCACGGGTTCCTACCGCCCGATGGAGCGCCTCCTGGGCGACGGTGACTTTGTTTTTCTGGCGCGGCAACCAGGTATGGACAGAAAGACGCTGCGCGCCTTTCGCGCCAGGCGGCGCGACATTTTCCGCGCCTACCTGCGGGACATCGCGTCGGATTTCGAACGGCTGCACAGGGCAGCGCGGGTGCAACTGCTCACGTCGCCCGAAGACCGGCCGGACCTCGCCGTCGATTTGCTGAAACTGCGCGCCACCTTTGTTTATGCCATGCTGGCGGTGCGGTGGCGTCTGGCGCTGGACGTCGTGGGCATCCGCGGTCTGGATTCGAAGTCCCTGGTGGGCGCCGTGGAAGGCATGCGCGGACAACTGGCGACGCTGTTGCCGTCGGCCACGCCTTCGCCCGCGCGCAGCTAGGATTCCCGGCGAGCAGTGGCGCAGAGTTTCTTAAGGAGCAGTTTGGCTTCCTTCAGGCCGGGGAACTCGCGTTCCGCCTCCCTGAACTCCTTAGTGTGCACGCGGCGCTTGGCATAGCCGTGCTCGGGGGGATGGCACAGATGGAGCATTTCGTGGAACATCACGTATTCCAGGCCTAAGCGGGGCGCTTCCGGATCGTCAAAGATACGGCTGATGATGATGGCGTTATGGGAAGGATCGTAGTGCCCCAGGATGCCGCGGGAGCGCATTTTGCTCCAGCCCAATTGCGGGCGCGCGAGCAGGCCGTCGAAAAATCGCCGGTTTAAGTCCTCGAACACCCGTTCCAGGTTGCAATGCTTTCCCTGGGCGCCGGACAGGTATTTGCGCCCGCGCATTTGACGCAGAAGGTGCAAGCTGCGGCGCATCTCCCGGCGGTTCATATATCGCCGGTAGCGCTGATTATAGACGGCCGGAACCGGCTTGCGGAACAGTTTTCCCAGAAGAATGTAGGCCAGGGATTCGAGGATGGGCGCGGGTGCACCATCGAGCACATCCGTGATTTTCACTTCGAGTTTCCCGTCCCGTAAACGTGCGTAAGTATGGGCGTCCACGAATTTCCCATACCGAATTTGAATCTCCGGCATGGCCGCTCGGGGACGAAGTGTACGGTAGACGCGGGACCAGATCTCGACGGGGGTCTCGAACAGGAAAACGCTCTGGACTTGCATTCGGCTCGAATTTAACATATCAAGAAAGTTTGCGGTGTTTTACGGAGTTCAGGAGGGTTCTTGCCGAAAGCTAAAATCAGCGCGCTTGGTTGTTATGTGCCGCCGCGGCTGCTGACCAACTTCGACCTCGAGAAGATGGTCGATACATCGAACGAATGGATCCTGGAGCGGACCGGGATCGTCGAGCGGCACATTGCCGCCCCGGACGTCGCCACCTCCGACATGGCCGTGGAAGCGGCGCGCGTAGCGCTTGCCCAACGCGGCATCGAAGCCTCGGATCTCGACGCTCTGCTGGTGTGCACGGTCACGCCCGATATGTACTTCCCCTCGACGGCCTGCCTCGTGCAGCATCGCCTGGGCGCCAAGAAGGTCTGGGGATTCGATTTGATTGCGGCCTGTTCGAGTTTCCTTTACGGGATGGGCGTGGGCGCGCATCTGGTGATGGCCGGCACTCATAAGAAGGTATTGGTCATCGGCGCCGACACCATGTCTCGCATTATCGACTACACGGACCGTTCCACCTGCATACTGTTCGGCGACGGCGCGGGCGCCATGTTGATTGAACCTTCCGAGGACGACAACAACGGCCTGATCGACTTCTTGTACGAAATCGACGGCAGCGGCGGGGACGCTCTGAAGATGCCCGCCGGTGGAAGCCGCATGCCGCCCTCGCATGACACAGTGGAGAAGAAACTGCACTATGTGCATCAGGACGGCCAGGCGGTGTTCAAGTACGCCGTGCGCAAGATGTACGAAGCTTGCCGTGAATTGCTTGCCCGCAACAACATGAGCGGCAAGGATATCGGTTGCCTGATCTGCCACCAGGCCAACCGGCGCATCATCCAGGCTACCGCGGACCGTTTGGGGATGCCGCCCGAGAAGGTGATTATCAATATTGACCGGTACGGCAACACCACCTCGGCCACGCTCCCGCTCGCCACGCGCGACGCAGTGACCGAAGGCCGGCTCAAGAAGGGCGACCTCGTGGTGTATGCGGCGGTCGGCGCGGGCTTCACCGCCGGCGCAAGCCTCTGGCGCTGGGCCTATTGAGGCCCTGTTCGGTATGCGTTGCCGGCATCGAGCGCCGCGCGTCGCACGTCGACGAAAGCCAGAATCACTAGTCCCATCAGGAACGAGACGACCAAAGGCAGCACGGCCAGCCGGTAGCTGCCTGTGTACTGCAAGGTCAAGCCGAACATCAGTGGCCCGAGCCAACTGGTGCCCTTGTCGCTGATTTCGTACAGGCTGAAATACTCGGCTTCTCTGCCGCGCGGGATCATCAGCGAGAACAGCGAACGGCTCAACGCCTGGCTGCCGCCCATGATGAGCGCCACCACGGCGGCCAACAAGAAGAACCCGGCCGCGGTACGGACGGCGTAAACGGAGGCGAGCGTGAGCGCCCAGGCCGCCAGGGCAAACATCACAGAGCGCTTGGCGCCGATCCAGCGCGCCAGGTAGCCGAATCCCAGAGCGCCCAGGAAGGCCACGAACTGCACCATGAGGATGGCCAGGGTGAGGGACGACATGGGCATTTTTAGTTCGTCGTGTCCGAATTGGGTGGCCAGTGCCAGCACGGCCTGGATGGCGTCGTTGTAAATGAGGTAAGCCGCCAGGAAGCACAGGGTGCGCGGGTAGCGCCGCAATTCGCCCAGCGTCGCGGACAACTGGCGGAGGCTGCCCGCGAGGATGCCCTCCCCCGGCGGATGTTCGCGCGCGGGCGGCCGGTTCTCCAACCACAGCATCGGGATGATGGTAAACCCGGCCCACCACAGGCCCGCCGATCCCAGGCTGATGCGCACGGCCATGGCCTCGCTCAGGCCCAGCGCCGCCGCGTTCTGGTAGAGCAGCAGATTCAAGGCCAGCAGCAGGCCGCCGCCGACGTAGCCGACGCCCCAGCCTTTCGTGCTGACCTCATCGCGGGATTCGGCCGGGGCGATCTGCGGCAGGAAGGAATTGTAAATGACGCAGGATGCGCCGAACGCCACGTTGGCGAAGACGAACAGAAGCCCGGCGGCGAGATAGGCCGGCGCGTCCAGCCAGTACATGGCCACGGTCGCGGCGGCGCCCGCGTAAGCGAACCATGCCAGCCAGGCTTTCTTCCGCGGGCTGTAGTCGGCCAGGGCTCCTACCACGGGCAGCGCCAGTGCCTGGAGCAGCACCGATGCGGCGACCACGTACTCCCAATATGAGCGCGCCTCCACCGGGATGCCGAACGGGTAGATGAACCCGCGCGCGTCGGCGGCCGCTCGTGCGATATGCGTGGTCAGATAAGGGCCGAAAAAGAGCGTGACGACGGTGGTCGAGAACGCTGAGTTGGCCCAGTCATAGAAATACCATCCGCGCCGCTGGCGCAGCATACTCGGTGGGATAGCGTCGCCGGGCACGAACCTAAGCCGCCGGTTGCGGCGCCCCCTCTTCGGCCATCCTGGCGAGTGTCACGTAGTCGGTCTTGCCGTTGCCCAGCAAGGGAATCTGCTTCAGGTAGATAACTTTTCTGGGGACGGCGATCTCGGGCGCGCCCATGGAGCGAGCCGCCTGTACGAGTTGATCGCGGCGCAGTTCCGGATCCGCGGTGAACAGCAGGATGATTTCGCCGCGGCCCGCTTCGACGCGTGCGGTCGCGGCGTGGGTGTAAATTGGCGAGGCGGCGACGGCGATCTTTTCGGGCATATCGAGAGAGACCATCTCGCCGGCGACCTTGGCGAAGCGCTTCATGCGGCCCTTGATGGTGACGAAACCGGCCTCGTCCAGTTCGACTACGTCGCCCGTGTTGTACCAGCCTTCGCCGAAGATGGAACGCGGCGGTTCGTACGTGCCGGGCCGGTCGGGGCGCAGGTAGCCGAGCATCAGGTTCGGCCCCTTGATGTGCAGCAGGCCACCACTCTCAATGCCGGCCACCGCTTCGATGCGGTGCTCGACGAGCGGTAGTAGCTGGCCCACGGTCCCTGACTTATGGGCCAGAGGCGAGTTGATGGCAATCACCGGGGCGAGCTCGGTGGCGCCGTACCCCTCTATGATGCGGAGGCCGAACTTCTCGGAGTAGGTCCGGCGCACCTCGTCGCTCAACTTCTCCGCGCCGCAACCGACGTACCGGACGCTGCGCAGATCGAACGGGTGCGCGTGCTTGGCATAGTTGGCCAGGAAAGTGTTGGTGGCGAAGATGATGGTGCAGTCGCGGTCGTAAGCCATCTCGGGCACCATGCGATAGTGCAACGGAGAGGGATAGACGAAGAGGCGCGCGCCGCACATCAGCGGCAAAAACGCGCCAACCGTCAGTCCGAAAGCATGGAACAGCGGCAGCGAGGTCAGGAACTTGTCGCGCGGGTTGACGTCGACGCCGGCGAGCAGTTGATCGACGTTGGCCAGGATGGCACGGTGGCTCAGCACCACGCCCTTGGGCTTGCCCTCGCTTCCGCTGGTATACAGCACGGCGGCGGGGTCTTCGGGGTCCGCTTTACGCATGGCGCGGCGCGGAAACGGCAAGGCCCAGAAGATCAGCCATAGCTTGTCGGCCAGGCGGAACTGCGGACGCAAATCCTCCAGGTACACCAAGCGCACACCTTCGATATTCACGGCCGCCGCGGCCTGTTTGCTCCTCTCGAAAAACGCCCGCGAGGTCAGCAGCACGCGCGCCCCGGCGAGCCGGCAGGCCTCCTGCATTCCGCTCAAGCCGGCCGTGTAGTTAAGGATGGCGGGCACACGACGCATGGCGATAATGCCGAGTAGAAGCGAGACGGTAGTGCTCACGTTGGGCATCAGCACGGCGACGTATTCGCCTTCGCGGCTGAGCTTCGTGACCAGGCGCCCCAAGGCCAGGCTGGCTTTGAGAATCTGGCCGTAGTTCTGCTCGTTGAAACGCATGTCGTCGAGCATGGCGCGGCTGCGCCCGAACAGGTCCACCGCGTCGAGGAACGCCTCGTGAATGGTAGTGGGCGGACGCGAGGCCGCCATGCAGGCTTGCAGGACGTGGCGCAAATGCTCGCTGGCCAAGCGGCGGCGGATCTTCGCGGTACGCCCTTCGGGCATGGGGATGTCCACAGGGGGATAGATGGTCAGCGTGATGCGCGGGAACAGCCGTTTGGGAAAGTCGGGTCCCATGCGGCTGAAATGCGAATACACCGCGTTGCGGATGATCACCGGGATGACGGCGGCGCCGGTCTTCGCCGCGACGAACGCCGGCCCATCGTAGATCTTCATCATGGCCCCGGAAGTGGTGATCCGGCCCTCGGGGAAGACGTGCACTGGCTGGCCGGTCTCGACCATGTTCACCATAGCCTTGATCGCCCAGGGGCTGGCCGTGTCAACCACCAGGTGCTTGGCGAAGCGCAGAAGAATCCGGAAGAGCGGCTTGGCGGCGATGGTGGTGTGTACCAGCCAGACGGGCTTGACCGGCAGGAAGGCCCAGAGGATCAAAACGTCGAGGAACGACTGATGATTGCCGACGATGAGCATGCGCTCATACATCTGGACGGTCCCCCGGACCTGCACGCGGAACAGCAGCTCCAACAATGCCCGTATCACTGCCTGGATCATGCCTGCCTCTTGAATAGAATAAGAGAAAGTATAGCTTTCTTCGCGCGGACCCGCTTACGGACTTCACTTGATGCAGCCATTGCCTATAGACGGTACCATCCCTGAAATTCTCGCTTCGCTGAGAAAACGCCCGAGCCTCGTGCTGGAAGCGCCGCCCGGGGCGGGGAAGACCACGCGCGTCCCGCCGGCGCTGCTGGGCATTCTGCCCGGCGAGGTGCTGGTTCTGGAGCCGCGGCGGCTGGCGGCGCGCATGGCATCGCGGAGGGTGGCCGCGGAGATGGGCGAGCCGCTGGGCGAAACGGTGGGTTATCAAGTCCGCTTCGACGGAGTCGCGGGCCCGCACACGCGCCTGCGCTTCATGACCGAAGGCGTGCTGGCGCGGCGTCTCTTGGCGGACAGTGAACTGCGCGGCGTGAGCGCGGTGGTGCTCGACGAATTCCACGAACGGCACCTGGAAGGGGATCTGGCGCTTGCGTTGCTCGATCATTTGCGGAAGACACTACGGCCGGAACTGCGCATTGTAGTCATGTCGGCGACGTTGGCGGGCGAGCGCGTGGCACGCTACCTGGACGGTTGCCCGCGACTCGTGTCGGAAGGGCGTCTGTTCGACCTGGACGTGCGCTGGACGCCGCACTCGGCCGCGCCGCTCGAAGAGCAGGTGTCGGCGGCGCTCGCGCAACTGGTGGGTGAAGGGCTGGACGGCGACGTGCTGGTGTTCCTGCCCGGCGCGCGCGAGATCCGGCTGGCCATGCGGGCCTGCGAGGGCGTGGCAAGGCGCGCCGGAATGCTGGTGGTCCCACTGCACGGCGACCTGTCGGCGGAGGAGCAGGACCGGGCCGTGACGCCCGCCCGGCAGAGGAAAGTGATCCTTTCGACCAACGTTGCCGAAAGTTCCATCACTATCGAAGGAGTTACGGCGGTGATCGACAGCGGGCTGGCGCGGGTGGCCAGCGATTCGCCGTGGACCGGGCTGGCTTCGCTCCAAGTGGCGCGCGTGAGCCAGGCCTCGTGCCGCCAGCGCGCGGGCCGCGCGGCGCGCACGCGACCGGGGCGGGTGGTGCGACTTTACACAGAGCAGGACTACCTGAGGCGGCCGGAGCAGGATGCGCCGGACATCGTGCGGCGGGAACTGAGCGAGACCTTGCTGGCGTTGCGTGCGATGGGTCTGAAGGGTTTCGGAGACCTCAACTGGCTGGACACGCCGCCGGAAGAGGCCGCTGCCGCGGCCGTCGAGTTACTCCAGCGCCTGGGCGCTATCGGGGAGAACGGCGCATTGAATGCCACGGGAAGGGAACTGGCGCGCTACCCGCTGCATCCACGGCTGGCGCGGTTGGTAGTGGAAGCGCGGCGGCGCGGGGCATTCGACGGTGGCTGCCGGATCGCCGCCGTGCTCAGCGCGGGCGAAAGACTGCCTGCCGAGAATCATCGCACCGGGGAGTCGGACCTGTTGTTGTTAGCGGAATCCGAGTGGCAACCAGCCACCAAACGTGTCTACCAGCAGATCCGGAAAAGCGCCCACGGCGGCGGAGGGCGGAAAGCCGATGACGGCGCACTGCTTATTTCGGTACTGACTGCCTTCCCGGATCGCGTCGCGCGGAGGCGCCAGGGCGACGAATTGCTGCTGGCTGCGGGTGGGTCGGCGCTGCTGGCTCGGGAGAGCGTGGTGCGCTCGGAAGAGTTTCTGGTTGCCGTGGACGTTGAGGAGCGCCGCGAGCGTGGCCTCCCTCTGGTGCGCCTTGCCAGCGCCATCCGCCCGGAATGGCTGCTGGATCTGTACTCCGACCACATCGAAGAGCGCAGTTCACTCGAATGGAATCGCACGGCGGAACGCGTGGAAGCCTCGAGCGCGCTGTTCTATGACCATCTGGCGATCGAGGAGACCCGCGACGCGAGGCCGGATGCGGAGCAAGCTGGGCGGCTTCTCGCGGCAAAGGCGGTTGAAGCCGGAGTCGAGAGATTCACCGATGCTGACGAACTGGCGTCCTTCCTTGCGCGGGTGAGCTTCGCTTCCGGGCATTCGGATCTACCGGCACTGGGCGAGGAAGACGTCCACCAGGCGCTCCAGACGCTCGCCGGCGGTCTGCGCAGCTTCGCCGACCTGGAGAAGGCGGCGCGCGGCGGAGGCCTCCTGCGCGCCCTGGAGGGGCGCCTGGGCCGGGATGGGGTGCGCCGCCTGGAAGAGATCGCGCCCTCGCGGGTACGGTTGCCGGGAGGGCTCCAGGTGAAAGTCCACTACACGTCTTCGGCGCCGCCCTGGATCGAATCCCGCCTGCAGGACTTCTTCGGCGTGAAGCAGACCCCGCGAGTGGCGCGAGGCAAGGTGCCGCTGGTGGTGCACCTGCTCGCCCCCAACCGCCGGCCCGTGCAAACAACGACGGATCTGGCGGGATTCTGGGAACGCCTCTACCCGGAGGTGCGGCGGCAGTTGATGCGGCGGTATCCGAAACACGCCTGGCCGGAAAACGTGTAATGCCGAATCAACGCAGGTTGAACTTCTTCATCTTGTATCGCAGGGTATCGCGGGTGATGCATAGGAGCTTGGCAGCCTGCGTCTGATTGTTCTTGGTCTGCGCGAGGGCACGCTGGATGAGGTTGCGCTCGTTCTCTTCGAGCGACAGGCCTTCGGACGGGATGGACGCGCTGCCGTTGGAGGGAGCCGCCGGCGTCGCCGATGCCGTGTGGTGGCTGATGCTGAGGGGGAGGCTGCTCGGGCTGATCTGGGCGGAAGCCTCGAGGATCATGGCGCGCTCGATGGCGTTGCGCAACTCGCGGACGTTGCCCGGCCAGTCGTGCTCCAGCAGCTTGCGCTCGGCTTCCGGCGAAAATCCTTCGATGTGCCGCTTGAACTTCCGGTTGTAATGCTCGATGAAGAACCGGGCCAGGGGCAGGATGTCGTCCGGCCGCTCCCGCAGGGGCGGAATGGTGATGTGAATGACGTTGAGGCGGAAGAAAAGATCCTGGCGGAAGGCGCCTTCCTCGACAGCCTCGCGTAAGTTCTTGTTGGTAGCCGCCACCACGCGCAGGTCGAGCTTGATGTCCTTCAATCCGCCCAACCGGCGGAAGCTCTGCTCCTCCAGCACGCGCAGCAGCTTGGCCTGCAGCATGAGGGGGATTTCGCCTACTTCGTCGAGAAACAGAGTACCCTTGTCGGCCAATTCGAAGATGCCGCGCTTCTGCGCGCGGGCGTCGGTGAAAGCACCCTTCTCGTAACCGAACAGTTCGCTTTCGAGCAGCGTCTCAGGGATGGCGGCGCAGTTGATAGCTATGAACGGCTCGGCTTGGCGCAGGCTCTGATAGTGCAAGGTCTTGGCAATGAGATCCTTACCCGTTCCGTTTTCGCCGTCCAACAACACCGTGGTGGCCTCGCTGGCTGCCACGCGGCGCACGAAGTTCAGCACTTCGTGCATCTGAGGGGATTCGGCGATCACCTCGCGCTTCTGCGGCGCGACCTCTTCTGTGATGTCCTTTATGGTGGCGACCACGCCGTCGACCTCCCCCGACTCCGAATAGATGGGGGTGGTACGGATCACCGCCAGGCGTTCCCGGCCGTTATCGGTGTGCAGGCGGATCGTGTTCAGAGGGGAAGGCCCGGACTCGTGAAGTCCTTCAATCATGCCGCACTCGTTTTCGCAGGACGTGCAGCGGAAAACTTCCCGGCAATCGCGGCCCACCATCTCCTCGGAGGTCATTCCGAACAGCTTCTCGGCTGCCGGATTGATCCCTGAGATTTTGAGATCTTTATCGTAAAGCACGATGGCTTCCGCGAGTTGCTCGAAAACCGCCTCAAGCGCGCGCGTACTCTGCAATGTGGAGGAGAGCTTAGACATCCGGCGTTTACCAGTCCCTGTGAACCTCAGTATAACACCACAGTGCGTGAATTGCCCCACCCGGTTCAGAGGTCCGGGGAGATTGGCCACGTCCTAAGAACTGTAGATAAATACCACATAAGCCATGGCTGACGTCGGCCAACATTCCGCACGGAAAGACGTTATGTGCCGGAGGCCGGGTGATGCAAAGTGCGGCACATGGCCCACTACCACTCTAAAGTTGGGGGATTTTGCGCGGCTGCGCAGGCGTGTGCCGTGGTCCACTTCAAGTGCGGCAGGGTCACCGGACGGCAAACTCAGGCATTTGCGAGATGGGCGGTTGCCACCACTAGGGACAGCCAGAACTCAAAACTCTGGCCCAAGGATTGCTCATCAGCTTGTGGGGTTACTATGCGCATATTCAAGATTGCAGTGCCGGTCGCGGTTCTGATGGGTGGTCTCTTCCTGTGCACCTCCCTGTCGTTTGGCAAGGCCGAATACACCAAGAAAGAGAAGAAGGGCTGCACCTTCTGCCATGTGTCTGCCAGTTCGAAGGAACTGAACGAAGCAGGGAAGTATTACAAGGAGCACAACCACTCCTTGGAGGGCTACACGCCTTCGGCCAAAAAATAAGCCTTGCCCTCGGGCCCGGACGGAGATCCGGAGTTAGTTATATCAACACCGCTTCTTGGAAAGTGAGATAGAATGCTACCTCTGGCTGGGCGACGGATGGGCCTCCTAGGGCGGATTGCAGTCTGGACACTTGCTTCGATTGGAACCAGCCTTTGCTGGGGACAGCAAGGTGCGGCTACGCCGTGCTCCGATTGTCACGATCAGGGTAAGAAGCTAAACGGGTCCATTCATCTCTCGCTGGGCTGCGACGGCTGCCACACTGACCACGAAAAGTATCCGCACCCCAAGAACGTCGAAAAAACGGCCTGCGCGACCTGCCACTCCGATCAGGCGGGCGCGTTTGCGCGAAGCGTGCATGCGTGGGAGAAGCAGAAAGGCAACGCGGCGGCGCCCGATTGCGCCGTCTGCCACGGCGACGCGCACGAGGTGAAACCCGCCAACTCGCAGGAATTCCGCAAGGGTGTGCCGGAAACCTGCGGCATGTGCCACACCGACATCGCCCACCAGTTCGAAGCCAGCGTGCACGGGCAGGCCATCGCCCGCGGCGTTCCGGACGCGCCGCTGTGCACGGATTGCCACGGCGAGCACTCCATCCTTTCGCCCAAGGACGCCGCTTCCCCGGTGAATCCACGGCAGATCCGCGAGACCTGCGCCAGTTGCCACGGCGATGTGCGGCTGAGCCGGAAATTCGGCCTGCCGGCGGACCGCATCGTCAGTTTCGATTCCTCGTTCCACGGCCTGGCGGCCAAAGCCGGTTCGCAGAGCGTAGCCAATTGCGCAAGCTGCCACGGCATCCACAACATCCTGCCGTCGTCGGATCCCAAGTCCATGACGAATGCGAAGAACCTGCCGCAGACGTGCGGGAAGTGCCACCCCGGCGCGGGAACGCGTTTCGCCATCGGCACCATCCATTCGATAGAAGGTGGTAAGGAGTTCAAGTGGGTCAGAGTGATCCGGGAGTTTTACCTGCTGCTGATCCCGCTCACCGTCGGGCTGATGCTGCTGCACAACTTGGGTGACTGGCTGCGCAAGGTGATCGGTTTGCGCTTCCGCCGCGTAATGGCCGGGGAAGAATCGCTTTCCGACACGTACCTGAGCCTGCACCGGCGGGAATTCCGCATGTACGCCTTCGAGCGGATCGAGCACGCGCTGCTGGTGATCAGTTTCGCCGTATTGGCATGGACGGGATTTGCGTTGAAGTATCCCGACCAGTGGTGGGCGCGCCCGCTGGTCATGTGGGAGACGAACTGGCCGGTGCGCGGCGTCGTCCACAGGGTGGCCGCGGTCGTGATCATGGTGGTTGCGGCGGCGCACGTCGTATCGCTGATCCTGAGCCGCCGGCTGCGCGACCATTGGACGACGCTGATGCCGCGCCCGCGCGACGCCACCGAGGCC
>ENA-UOYA01001640-UOYA01001640.1-activated-sludge-metagenome-genome-assembly--contig:-NODE-1640-length-23153-cov-6.074292_pt1 | contig 23153 bp, 24 predicted proteins | sample MGYA00238163_ERZ764804 | MGnify/ENA primary metagenome ERZ764804 (study PRJEB28919, sample SAMN05720223) | activated sludge metagenome | isolation source: Anaerobic digester | place: Hong Kong... | reverse complement strand
AGAGTACAAATCTCCGATTTGTGCGATGGGTGTATTTCGCTCTCATACGCCGAGGGCTTGTGAGTGTAGTCCGCTTTTGCCATTACACCCTACCTTGACTTTCTCCTTGACTACCATATACAGGAGCGTTCCACGCTCCCGTCCTACACACCGAAGGATAAATTTTACCATCGGAAGCTCCGGCGCATTCCCACCTTTTCCAGATACTCCTGCCTTGCCTTTTCTCTTTCTTCCTCTGTTGGTGCGGTCTTATATTTTGTATATAAATCCCGCTTTACCATAGCTTCCAATTTTTCTTCCAAACCTTTCTTTATCTCCGGTAAAACAGCATCTATTTCCACCAAATGATATTTCAGAAGTGCAAAGAATAATTCCTCGGAAATCTGCACATTTTTCAATCTATCAATCCATCCTTTCCATCATCATCCATGACGGTTATGACGATAATGACGATATTTTTCACATCGACACCGCTATATAAAACACCGTCATAACCGTCATATATCGTCACACCTACGATTGCAATAATTCCAATTTTATGATTCGTCCGGTGCATTTTCTGTTGCTCTCATAGCGGATACCATAATTCACATACAACTGCTCTGCTCCAATGTTTAATTTCCTTGTAAGTACATTCGGTTGCATATCCAAATCCGGCAGAAGCTGTAACAATTCCGAAGCTGTTCCGCTCCACAATGGCTGTTCCTCTGATACCACTTTTGCAACGGCTTCCAGTATTGGATCAGCCGGCTCTTTCCAAAGTTCTGTTTCTGCCTTTGTCAGCTTCCACACACATTGCTCCCTGTCAAAATCAAGAAGCAACCGTTGGTCTTGCTGGTCACGCCCAGCCACCTCTAATACAGCCTTGTTATCCGTTCTCTTCTCCTTCTGCATAACAAATGCTCCGTCCGCAGCTCCCAGCAATCCGTTAGTGCCGGAAATCATATCGAAGCTGTCAGAGGACTCCATCTTTCTTGTGTGGTGTACCACCAAAAGGCAGATACCATGCTCATCACTAAAGGCTTTCAGCTTGGTTACAATCTCATAATCACTTGCGTAGCTGAATTTATCTCCACCAACTTCCCTTACCTTCTGCAAAGTATCAATGATAATCAGCCTTGCGTCCGTATGTTCTTTTACAAACTGCTTTAATTGTTCTTCCAAGCCCTCATTTAAGTTTTTGGACTGTGTGGCAAAGTAGAAATTTTCACTGCTTTCCATACCGAACATCCTCGATAAACGCTTCTGTAATCTCGCATAATCATCCTCAAGGGCAAGGTATAAAACTGTACCATTTCGCACCGGATAATCCCATAAATCAAGCCCCATGCTTACATGGTAGCCAAGCTGTGCCATAAAGAAGGATTTGCCTACTTTTGGTGCACCTACAAAGAGATAAGTACCTGCATATATCAGACCGTCCACAATCGGGATTTTGGGTGGATAAACCGTATCATAAAGCTCCGTCATGGATACGGTTTGTAATTCGTCCTTATTCTGCATTTTTTCTGACTCCACCAAACAACTTTCGGTGGCTTGCAGATTGCCCTTTTGGGGCAAATCTGCTATACTTTTATTGGATTTGTTACATAGTGACTGCTTCCCATCTGCGCCAACAGATGAAACCGGAGCAGTTGCTTTTTCTTTTCCTGTCATTCAATTTCTCCTTTCAGTCCGTTCATAATCTCCGCTATCATTTGGATGGTGTAAAGCAATTCATCATTCGCTTCACTGCAACACTCCAAACGCTTCAATTCCTCATAAATATCTACCATCTGATTGCGTAGTGCCTTATACACTCTCGGATTGCCCTGCACCACCACATCCCGGCACTGCAACCGTCTGATAATATAATCCTGCTTCGTAAGACCGGATAAAGCTACACACTTGTCAATCAGCTTTGCCTCTTCCTCGGATACCCGAAATGCTACGGTCTTGTTTCTCCATCTTCCCTTATAATCTAAGTTCTTGTCCATGCTTCGTCTCCTTCCATTCTTTCTACATCCAGTTTATTTGCCATTTCCGTCTGCTTGGTAGGGAATAAATGTGCGTACCGGTAAGTAATATCAATACTCTCATGCCCTACCCTTTCCGCAATCGCCAGAGCAGAAAATCCCATCTCAATCAGTAATGAGATTGCACTGTGCCTTAAATCGTGAATACGGATACGCTTCACTCCGGCAAGCTTCGCACCTCTGTCCATTTCATGGTGCAGATAATGCTTGGTAATGGGGAACAGCCTGTCATTCTCATTAACCTCATACAGCATACCGATATACTCCTGCATTTCCTCACATAAGAACTTTGGCATCTTGATAACACGGTTGCTTTTCTTGGTTTTCGGTGTGGTAATTACATCCCTGCCATTTAATCTCTGATAGGATTTGTTAATGGTAAGTGTCTGCTTCTCAAAATCAAAATCCTTCGGTGTCAGGGCAAGCAGTTCTCCCATACGGATACCGCACCAGTAAAGCATTTCAAAGGCGTAATAGGAAAGTGGTTTATCCATCATCACATCCGCAAATTTCAAATATTCCTCTTTCGTCCAAAACAGCATTTCCTTGTGTTCCTCACTACCCATAGAACCTGCTTTCTGCGCCGGATTGCTCGACAAATGGTAATACCTTATCGCGTGATTGAAAATGGCACTTAACTGTGCATGGATGGTTTTAAGGTAAGTTGGGGAATACACTTCCCCATTTTCTCCCTTGTAGGCAAGAAGCTCATTCTGCCACGCAATCACATCCTTCGGCTCAATCTCCGCAATCTTACGCTCCCCGAAATAGGGAAGTATCTTGGTACGGATAACATGGCTTTTGGACTCCCATGTGTTTTCCTTTACCCTCTTTTTCTTATCTTCCTCGTAAATCTCGAAGAAGCTGGCGAAGGTCATGTCCAGCTTGGACTCGCTCTTTAACATGACCTCTCGCTCCCATGCAACCGCTTCACGTTTGGTTGCAAATCCCCGTTTCTGTGTCTGCTTCCGCTCACCCTTATAATTGGTGTAGCGGTAAATGACACGCCACTTATCTCCATCTTTGTATACAGCCATAATTTTTTCTCCTTTCTGCCAATACTCCGAAGAATGCTGTTTCAGCATTCTTCCGCACAAAACATAGATTTTGTTAGACAATGTATTTTATTGCCTTAGAAAATCTTTTTGTGCTTTATTCGCTGTAACATAACTTCTTACGGAAGAAGCTGGTGTTCACTCTTCCGGTAACAGTCAGATAACCAAGTTTCTTCATTTCTGCATTCAGCTCTCTGACAACCTTGTAGGCATAGGATTTAGAAACATTCAGCTCCTGCGCCACTTCGTCTACGGTCATAAAGTTCTTGTTCTCCATGTGGTTTCCCCCTTTCCGATTTATTACTTAACTCTTTTTGTTTAAGTTCTTCTTGCTATCCTCATTGACTCATGCTATACTCTACTTAAACAGATTTGTTTATCTGACCGCTTTATACAGATAAATGGCAACAATATGATAGGAGGCATTACAATGGCAATCGGGCAAAGAATACGATTTTTCCGTAATAGAAAAGGCATGACACAGAAGTACCTTGGTGAAATCCTTGGTTTCGTTGGTAAAACCTCTGATGTCCGCATGGCACAGTATGAGTCAGAAGCAAGAATACCAAAGCAGGAGCTTGTAAAGAACATGGCTCATTTCCTTGATGTCAGCACTCATGCACTTACCGTGCCGGATATAGATACCTACATTGGTCTTATGCACACCTTTTTTGCATTGGAAGATATGTATGGACTGAAAATTGATGAAGTGGATGGAGAAGTGTGTCTGCGTTTAGATAAGTCCGACTACTCCACCTATACCTCTATAGATAAGATGCTCCGTGCATGGCTCGCTGAAGCCAAGAAACTGGAGAGTGGCGAAAGTACCAAAGAGCAGTATGATGACTGGCGTTACAAATATCCGGAACTGGATACCCACCAGCATTGGGCAAAGGTTTATCCACAAGAGCTTTTTGATTTTATAGACGAATGTGCCAAAGAAGCAGAAAAAGAAGAAAAGAAAGAAGCGAAACGCAAAAAGAAAAAATAGACATCAAAAAACCTTACCAATTTTCAGTTGTCATTTCTGAAAATCAGTAAGGTTTTCTTATACACATAAAGTAATCTTATTCATTGAATAAGGAAAATCTGTTGCCAAATCGTTGCCAGTGCTTAAACAAATTTGTTTGGAAACCGCATAAATACTGGACTATTTTGACTCTACTCCTTATTCAAACTCAATCGTCGCCGGCGGCTTGCCTGTGCAGTCATACAGGACGCGGTTGATTCCCTTGACTTCGTTGACGATGCGGCTCGTTACGCGGCCGAGGACATCCCAGGGGAGCTCGGCTGACTCGGCTGTCATAAAGTCGGTGGTCGTGACGGCGCGGAGGACTATGGCATAGTCGTAGGTGCGCTCGTCGCCCATGCAGCCTACGGAACGCATGTTGGTCAGGGCGGCGAAATACTGGCCGATCTTGCGGTCAAGGCCGGCGGATGCGATTTCTTCGCGGTAGATGGCATCGGCATCCTGGACAAGGCGAACCTTTTCGGGCGTTATGTCGCCGATGATGCGGATTGCAAGACCGGGGCCCGGGAAGGGCTGGCGGTACACGAGGTTGTCGGGGATTCCGAGCTCGAGGCCGGCGCGGCGCACTTCATCCTTGAAGAGAAGGCGCAGCGGCTCGATTATTTCCTTGAAATCGACGCAATCAGGGAGGCCGCCGACATTGTGGTGCGACTTGATGACGGCGCTCTTGCCGAGACCGGACTCGATGACGTCAGGATAGATTGTGCCCTGGACGAGATAATCGACAGCGCCGATTTTGCGGGCTTCTTCCTCGAAAACGCGGATGAATTCCTCGCCGATTATATGACGCTTGCGCTCCGGCTCAGAGACGCCGGCGAGCTTTGAATAGAAACGGTCCTGGGCGTTCACGCGGATAAAATTCAGGTTATAGGGGCCGTTGGGACCGAATACGGCTTCAACTTCGTCGCCTTCATTCTTGCGGAGAAGTCCGTGATCTACAAAAACGCAGGTAAGCTGCTTTCCGACCGCCTTAGAAAGAAGAACCGCGGCGACTGAGGAATCAACGCCGCCGGAAAGAGCGCAGAGAACGCGGCCGCTTCCGACTTTTGCGCGGATCGCCGCGATGGAATCGTCAACGAAAGAATTCATTTTCCAGCTTCCGCTGCAACCGCAGATGCCAAGGACGAAGTTGCCGAGAATGGTCTGGCCTTCGATGGTGTGTGACACTTCGGGGTGGAACTGGACGCAGTATAGCTTACGCTCGACGTTCTGGCAGGCAGCGCATGGACACACGGCTGTGTGTGCGGTTACCTCAAAACCCGGCGCGGTTCTGGAGATGTAGTTGGTATGGCTCATCCAGCAGACTGTGGTCGGCAGTACATCGGCAAACAGCGGCGTGGCGGTGTCAACTTCGACATCGGTATGTCCGTATTCGCGAACAGCGGCCTTGGCAACCTCGCCGCCCATAAGATGCATCATCAGCTGCGCGCCGTAGCAGATGCCGAGTACAGGTATTCCGAGCTCGAAAAGTTCCGCCGGACACATTGGCGCGTCATCGGCAAAGACGTCGCTCGGGCCGCCCGTAAGGATTATTCCCTTTGGCGCCAGGCTGCGTATCTCCTCTATCGGCATCGTGTAAGGCCTGACCTCACTATAGACTGAAAGCTCGCGAACGCGGCGTGCTATGAGCTGGTTATACTGTCCTCCGAAGTCGAGAACAAGAATCATTTCCTGCGCCATGATATGCCTCCGTAATTAGTTATTAATGGTAGATTTTCAATTATACCTTAAAGACGTACAGGCGAGAGCAAAATTTTCGCTCGCGCGCAAAGCCTTTATTTGGTAAAGTCATACATACCGTTCAGTTCTCTTCGTCATTGCTCGAATAGACCGTAACGTATGCCGTTGTGACTGCCGTGCCGTTCAGAGAACTCGTCAGAACCAGCGCGTAATTGCCGCCTGTAAGCTCCTTGTCAAAAGTCGCCGTGACAACATTCGGGGACGACCCCTGCTCTATCGTCACGTTCTTTTTGGCCACCTTGCTGTTGTGGTACACGTCGCAGCACAAAGAAGCGGCGTCAACCGGCTCTTCGAACGTGACAACTATACTTATTCCCTTTACGGACATATCGTAATCAGCGGTAATTTCCTTGCCGTCGCTGTCACAGAATCTTAGGTCTGTGATCGCATCATTCGGCGTGTATGTCATGTTATCGCCGGTAAGCACCGGTGCCGCTGTAGGTGCAGGTGTCACCGTCGATGTAGGTGTCGCCGCGGCTGTCACCGTCGGCGTCGCTTTGACGGTTTCAGAATCGGCAGTCACAATGACTGACGCGTCAGACGGCATTGATGAGCCTGCGACTGACGCTGCGGGCGTCACTGTCGCGGAACCTGAAGGTTCTGTATTTTCTTTACCGGTACAGGCGCAAAAAAGCGCGCCGGCAAGGAGTACCCCCGCCAGCGCAGCGCTTGAAATGGTCCGTTTAATCATAGTGATTCTCTCCGTTTCCATTTTAATTATCTTTTATCTGTAAATAATCTCTTCTCTCTTAGGGCCTGTCGACACGATCGAGATGTGCACACCGATCTCCTTCTCGACGAATTCAACGTAGTCGCGCGCTTCCTGCGGAAGTTTGGAATAATCGGTAAGTCCTCTGATCTCGCCCCTACCCTTCCATGACGGCAGATATTCGATCACCGGCTTGCAGGAATCGAGCTTCGTCGGATTCGGGAAATCCTTTGTTATCTCGCCGTTTATCTCGTAGCCTGTGCATACCGGAATCCTGTCAAGATAGCCGAGAACGTCGAGGTTCGTGAGCGCAACGTCCGTCGCGCCCTGCAGTCTCACGCCGTAACGTGTAGCAACACAGTCGAACCACCCTACTCTTCTCGGTCTTCCTGTCGTCGCGCCGTACTCGCCCTTGTCGCCGCCTCTGTCACGAAGCTCTTTGGCTACAGATTCATCAAGGATTTCCGATACGAAAGCGCCGCCGCCGACACTTGACGAGTATGCCTTGGTGACTGCAACTATTCTCTTTATCTCGTAGGGCGGAATTCCGGCGCCGACCGTGCCGTATCCCGCGAGAGTTGACGATGAAGTAACCATCGGATAGATTCCCATGTCAGGATCCTTCATGGTTCCGAGCTGGCCTTCAAGAAGTATATTCTTTCCGGCTTTTACCGCGTCATAAAGGAACGACTGGACATTCGCGACAAACGGCTTTATCAGTTCTCCCTGGAGAATCATCTCGCTGTAAAGCGCTTCAGGATCGATGGGTTCTTTGTGGTAGAGGTTTACAAGCAGCGCGTTCTTTATCTCGAGTACGCGGGCAATCTTCTCTTTGAGTGCGCGGGGCTCGAAAAGTTCGCTCACCTGGAAGCCGATCTTCGCGTACTTATCAGAGAAAAACGGCGCGATTCCGGATTTTGTCGAACCGAAAGCTTTTCCGCCGAGACGTTCCTCCTCATATTTATCAAAATCAACATGATAAGGCATAATTACCTGTACTCTGTCTGACACCATAAGCGTAGGATTGAGTCCTCTGCTCCTGATCTCGTTGTACTCGTTTATGAATTTATGGATATCGAGAGCTACACCGTTGCCGATGATATTGACAATTCCCTCGTGGCAGACGCCGGACGGCATAAGATGAAGTGCAAATCTTCCGTGCTCATTAATGATAGTGTGACCGGCATTCGCGCCGCCCTGAAATCTGATGACGATGTCAGAATCGTTGGCAAGAAGATCTGTTATCTTGCCCTTACCTTCGTCGCCCCAATTGGCTCCGACTATTGCAGTTACCATATGTAAATCCTCCGGATAATTTATTACAGTGCTATATTATAAAACAAAATCAGTCTTCCTGCGACATATGACAGATCACCAGTCTTCTGTAACCTTCGCCGTATCCGTTCTCGCCGTTGGCGCAGGTAACCAGTGTCAGCTGGATTTTGTCGGTAATGTCGCCGTCAATGCTGGAAAGAAGTTCGTCAGGCGGAACAATTCTTACTTCATCGACGGTGAAAACAAGCTCCGTTCCGTCTGTTTTCGTGAACCTGACAACATCACCTGCTTCAACTTCCTTGAGTCTGTAAAACATCGTGCTTGTGTGCTGATTTCTGTGTCCCAGAATTGTAGAATTGCCGACTTCTCCCGGAAGTACAGACTGCTCATAAAGACCGAGACCGTATCTCAGCGCTATTCTTGAACTCTCATTCCAGACCGGAAGCTCAAGATCGATATCATCTATCTTGAGTATACCAACACAGGTCAATGTCACATTCTCAGGAAGATTCTTCTCCTCCTGTTCAACCTGCGACTGCAATGAAGACAGAACATCCTCATCGTCTCCGTAGTAATCTATGCTCTCTCCTGCAACTTCATTGCCGTCACGCGGAACGACATACGTTATCGCACCGGATTCAAGGGAAAGACCGGAATTCTGTGTAATATCAGACTCTATAAGCGAAAGCGCATTATTTGTAATCTGTTTCCTTCTCCAGCTCTTGATAGGTTCAATTACAAGGCAGATAAGTCCTGCAACAAGAAGCAGTATACTGAGTATCATGAGAAAGGTATTCAGATTGCGGCCGGCATTCTTTCCGGTGCTCTTTCCGGAGGTTCTCTGTGCAGTTTTCTTCATAGTTATCCCTCTATGCTTAAAAAATAAAAATCAGATAACATTATACCCTGAATCCGTGATATTATGTCTATCACACATGAAAATCATACGGAGGGATATATGGACAGTTCATTGTGGGCTAATGCTCTTAAACTTCTCAAATTTGATACATCTATTGAACAATTCACATATGATTCAATCCTTTGTAAGATGAAAGTCGCCTTCTATGATAATGATGTTATTGTTCTGTCTGCAAGAGACGAATTTTCGCTCGGTCTCGTTAAAGGCCAGAAGCTCGGAAAGACTCTCCAGAACGCTATAAATACGGCTGCCGGCTCGCCGGTATCGGTTAAATTTGTGCTTGAAGGAGACGATAACGCTGTACAGGCATCCGTCAATTCCGAGAAGAAAGCAATACGGACCGAGAAGAATGCCGCTCCGGTCAACGGGCTTACCAATGAATTCACTTTCGATAATTTTGTCGTCGGAGACTGCAACCGTTTTGCTCATGCCTCAGCCGTTTCTGTTGCTTCCAATCCGGGACAGAAGCAGCGCAACCCCTTCTATTTATGGGGCAATTCCGGACTTGGCAAGACACACCTTATGAAGGCAATCGGCAATTCGGTATTGTCTCAGTTTCCGGATAAAAGGGTTATCTATACTACTTGTGAGGCTTTTACAAACGCTTTTGTCGCCTGCCTCGGAAGCCAGAAATATGAAGCGTTCCGCAACAAATACCGTACAGTCGATGTCCTTTTGATTGACGATATCCAGTTTCTCATCGGAAAGCAGGGCGTACAGACTGAATTCTTCAACACTTTCGAATCACTGATCAATTCCGGCAAACAGATTGTAATTACCTGTGATAAGGCACCGAGCAATCTGACGGAACTCGACAACCGTCTGATATCAAGATTTCAGGACGGAATCATGTTCGATGTGCAGCCGCCGGATTTCGAGACGAGAAAAGCTATTTTTCTGAAGAAACTGTCGAACGACAACATTTCTCTTCCTGACGATATCATTAATTATATCTGTGAGAATATCACGACAAACATAAGGCAGCTCAACGGTGCCTACAATACTTTATCTTCATATGTAACACTCGCCAACGGTGAATTGAGCCTGGACGATGTACAGAAGATTCTTGCGCCGCTTCTTACTCCGAACGACAAGAAATACCTGACGCCGGATATTATTATCAATGCCGTATCAAAATACTACGGTATTTCTCCGGATAAAATCACATCCAAGTCCAGGACTTCGGATGTAGCCAACGCCCGCAACGTCGCCATGTATCTATGCAGAGACTACCTTGTCCTTACTTATGAGAAAATCGGCTCTATTTTCGGTGGCCGTAAACATTCAACGGTAATGAACGGCTGCAACAATGTCGATGAGAATCAGGATCTGAAGAAGGATTCGGAAGAGATTATCAAACTCATCACATGACGGTTTTTGAACAATTTTTGTTCGTTTGTATGCAACTTCCTGTAATTTTGATGTAGAGAAAATGTCTGTATTTTATGGCGGTTCAGAAGTCGGTAATTATCAACAGGCTCCGGCAGCGCTTTGAACAAGTTACGTGAGCCCTCAAAGTCTTTTGTTACAAACGTGTTACAGACTTTTCGACATTTTCTCCAGCCATAATAGATAATAATACTTTAAGTTTAAGATATTGAAGAAATGGCACGCAGAATATAAAAAACGGGACTTTGTAACACCGTTAAATACTACTAATTATTCTGATTATAATGTATAATTTATGCGAAAATATTTAACTTATTGAAAGGCGGATTACATAAAATGAAATTATCCTGTAACAGAGACGATCTTATCAATAACGTCTCTATTGTACAAAGAGCTGTCTCAACCAATAATACTGTAAATATATTGAACGGCATTCTTATTGAAGCTTCTTCAGATAATAAAATCAAAATGACCGGTTATGATCTGCAGACCGGAATTGAAGCGGATGTTGATGCTGATGTTACATCTAAGGGTTCTATAGTCGTTGATTCGAAGCTTTTCGGCGAGATTATAAGAAAGCTTCCTGAAGATACTGTAGACCTTTCATCAGATGCAAATTATTCAATTCTGATAGAGTGCGGTTCGGTTAATTTTAAAATTACGGGAATGGATCCTGAGAATTTTCCGAGAATTCCTGAGATTGATGAGACTTCCTCCGAGAAGATTGTTATGTCTCAGAAGCTGCTCAAGAACATGATAAATCACACGATTTTCGCAGTATCAAAGGATAATTCAAGACCTGTACTTACAGGATCTAATATCGTTTCTGACGGTTCCACTCTGTCTGTTGTTTCAATCGACGGATTCAGAATGGCCATCAATCGAGAAGAGATGGGTTCGGAGTTTCCCAAGATTAATTATATAGTTCCGGGCAAAGCTCTATCCGAGATGAGCAAGATTTTAAGCGATAATGACGATTCCGAGATTATTCTTTATACGTCTATGCAGAATCTTCTGTTTGATATCGGGAATGTCCGCATGGTTTCAAGATTGATTGAAGGTAATTTTATTAATTTCGATTCAATTATCGCCAAGAATCCGAAGACTGTCATGACAGTTGACCGCAAGGCTTTACTCGACGCGGTTGACCGTGCCACGCTTATTATAATGACTGATGACAGGAAGTGTCCGGTGCAGTTCACAATGAATGAGCCTTCTGTTCTTACGGTTGCGGCTCAGTCAACAAACGGCAATGTCCGCGAGAATATTGATGTAACTGTTGAAGGTGAGCTTGTAGACGTTGATTTCAACTCAAAGTATGTCATTGATGCTCTTAAGAATATCGAAGACGACACAATCAGGGTTGAAGTAAACGGTAACCAGGGTCCTTGTATAATCAAGCCTTGTGACGGCGACAGTTATGTTTATCTCATACTTCCTATCAGACGTTAATGTTTATTCGGGATATTCATCTTGAAAATTTCAGAAATTACGGAAGGCTCGATCTTGATGTCGGGCCTTCTGTTAATATTTTCTACGGTGACAACGCGCAGGGCAAGACAAATATCATAGAGGCTGTCTATGTCGCCTGTTCCGTGGCTTCTCATCGTACCGGCAGAGATCTTGATATGATTCGTTTCGGCGCTGATTACTACCTGTCGGAACTGACTGTCTCTGATGATTACGGGAGCAAAATAAAGCTTTCTTCTTCGTTTATCAATTCTTCCGGAAGGACAAAGAGAGTACTGAAGCAGGACGGGCTTGAGATTCGCAGAATATCAGACTATATAGGTGTCTGTAACACTGTTATTTTTGCTCCTGAAGATTTGAATATCGTCAAGGGGTCGCCTGCATCACGCCGCAAATTTCTTAATTCTCTGATAATGAAGGTCTCTCCTTCTTATGTTAACCTTTTGGGCGATATAAACAGATTGATAATACAAAAAAACACATATCTGAAGAGCGCGAGATTCAAAAATAAAGCAGAGTGTGACAGAGATCTTGATTTCTGGGACTTTTCGATCGCTTCGCTTTCAGCCGACATTGTCCTTTACCGTTATCGTTTCTCGAAGCTTCTGTCACAGAGTGCCGGCGAACATCATTCGTCGATTTCCGGAGGCAGAGAGGTACTCTCACTTTTATACTCTTCAATAAGCGGCATTGTGAGCGTTCTGGAGGGTCTCATCAGTGAAAATGATGTCCTTTATAAATTTATGAACGGAAACCTCTCTGGCGGCGATTATGAGCGGATTAAGGGCATACTCTCTGATAATATTCTTATAAGACTTCAATCTGTGCGTTCTTATGATATTGAGAAAGGTATTTCTTCTGTCGGAATAAATAAAGATGACCTAATTATTGAACTTGACAGTCTTTCGATGCGTAATTTTTCTTCACAGGGTCAGCAGCGGTCGGCAGCACTTGCACTGAAGCTTTCTGAACTCGATATTATCAGGCGTTTTTCTTCATCAAGTCCTGTTCTTCTTTTGGATGATGTGTTCTCAGAGCTCGATCTGTCACGAAGAGTTTCTCTTGTCTCTGCTATGAATGGTGCACAGATATTTATCACCTGTACAGATAAATCATTTATATCTGACGAGCTTGAGGGAATTATCGGTGAGAACACCGCGGGTTTCTATTGCGTTCACGGAGGGGAAGTGACTGAAGGTTAATTCCGCTTTTATTATAATAAGCATATTATAATTCTGTCATGTTTTGTGCTATAATTGCAGCGTAAGGCCAGTGTTTTGTTTGTGCTTTGCCGGAGGTATTTTCTCTATGTTCGTTCATATAGGCAGTGACATCACTGTCAGAAGCAGTTCTGTCATTGCGGTGGTAAATCTTGAAGAAGTTCTTCCCTCTCAGAAGGACGTTTACGATTTTATCAATCACGAAGATGAGATAAACAGGCTTCAGTATGTGACTGATGATATACCGAAGACTTTAGTGATAACTGATGACAGAACGTATGTCTGTCCTCTTTCATCGCAGGTGTTTTTGAACAGAATTATTGGTGATAATTACACGCAAGCGTAACAATAACAGTGTTAAAACCTTTATTTTGCGGGCTCTTTGCACTGTTACATAATAATAAAGGAGAAATGACAATATGGCAGATAATGAGAATGTTGATTTGTATTTTCAACCTGTTGAAGAGAATGACGATGATGAATTGAAGAACCTCGCCGAGAATCCGAGAGCACTCACAGAAGATTATAAGGAGGGTTCTCTTTCTGAAGTAGAGGCTGCTTCAGAGGGTCAGGATGAGTTTGATACATCCAACAGCAGTTCGTATGATGAAGATGATATTCAGGTTCTTGAGGGTCTTGAAGCGGTCCGTAAGCGTCCTGGAATGTATATCGGCGATACAACACTCAGAGGTTTGCATCACCTTGTTTACGAAATCGTAGCCAACTCAGTTGATGAAGCTCTTGCAGGAAGATGTGATACTATCAATGTTGTTCTCAATAAAGACGGTTCTGTTTCTGTTACCGATAACGGTTCAGGCATTCCTGTAGGCAATCATCCTAAGCTGGGCATTCCTTCAGTTGAAGTCGTACACACGGTTCTTCATGCGGGCGGCAAATTCGGCGGCGGAGCGTACAGCGTTTCAGGAGGACTTCACGGAGTCGGTGCTTCCGTAGTTAACGCGCTTTCTTCTCATATGACCGTACAGGTCAAGCGTGAAGGTAACATATACGAGATAGAATTTGAATTCGGCAAGACAACAGTTCCTCTTCATATTGTCGGACACTGCGACGAGAGTGATACAGGTACAAAGACAGTATTTGTTCCGGATGGTTCTATCTTCCCCGATACAACGTTTGATTTTGATTCAATGATTACCAGATACAGAGAGATGGCGTTCCTCAATAAAGAGGTTACCATCGATCTGACTGATGACCGCGGCGATACTCCTGTCAGCAAGCATCTTCATTATGACGGCGGTATAATCTCATTTGTCGAGTACCTTAACCGCCACAAGGAAGCCATCAATGTCCCGCCTATTTATTTTGCCACAAAACAGGGTGAGAGCTTTGTAGAGATTGCTCTTCAGTATAACGATTCGTACCAGGAAACAGTCTATACATATGCCAACAACATTGCCACTCCGGAAGGCGGAACACATCTTGTGGGATTCAGATCGGCGATGACGCGCGTGATCAATGAGTATGCCAGAAAGTACAAGTATCTAAAGGACGGAGATGCAAAACTTCAGGGTGAAGATACAAGGGAAGGTCTCGCTGCAATAATATCCGTCAAGCTTACTGATCCTCAGTTTGAAGGTCAGACCAAGTCAAAACTCGGCAATGCTGAGATAAGACCGATGGTTGAGAATGTTGTTTCTGAGAAGCTGGAGATATATCTTGAAGAGCATCCCGACGTAGCGAAGCTGATCATGGATAAGTGCTTTAATGCTTCAAGAGCGCGCGAAGCGGCGAAGAGAGCAAGAGAGCAGACAAGAAGAAAGACGGTTTTCGAGAGCAATTCTCTTCCGGGTAAACTTGCAGACTGCCAGTCAAATGACGCGGAGTTCTGCGAGATATTTATCGTTGAGGGAGATTCCGCAGGCGGATCTGCAAAGCAGGGAAGAGAGCGTAAATATCAGGCTATTCTTCCGCTCTGGGGCAAGATGCTGAACGTTGAGAAGGCCAGAGAAGACAAGGTATATGATAACGAGAAGCTTCAGCCTGTTGTTATGGCTCTCGGCGCCGGCTTCGGTGACGATTTCAGTGAAGACAAGCTCAGATATCACAAGGTTATTATTATGGCGGATGCCGATGTAGACGGTTCTCACATCAGAACACTGCTTCTGACATTCTTCTTCAGATACTTAAGACCGCTAATTGACGGCGGATATGTTTATATCGCCTGCCCGCCGCTTTATAAGGTTTACAAGGGCGATGAGGCATATTATGCATATGATGATAAAGAGATCGACATGATCAAGAAGGAACATAACTGGGATGCACCGCTCATTCAGCGATTTAAAGGTCTCGGCGAGATGAGTTCCGAACAGCTGTGGGATACAACTATGAACCCGACAACCCGCAAACTGCTCAAGGTTACTCTTTCTGATGCGCAGGTTGCCGATGATACCTTTACATTGCTTATGGGTGATAAGGTTGAACCACGCAAGGAATTCATTCAGGATAACGCGAAGCTGGCGAATATCGACACCTGATCGTTTGTTGTTTTTCTTTTATAGCCATTTATACTCCGGCAAGTCTTGCCGGAGTTTTTTTGTAATTGTTCCACGTGGAACAATCCACATATGTTTCGATTGAGTTACAAAATGTTCCACGTGGAACAATCAGATGTAAATAGTGCGGACAAATGCTAAAATAGAATGCAGAAAGAATAATCAAAAATAAAAGGAGAATGAGATGACTACAGTTATTGCTCTGGTAAATCAGAAGGGCGGAGTGGGTAAGACTACGACAGCCGTCAATCTTTCTGCATATCTTGGAAAGAAAAGAAAAAAAGTGCTTCTGGTAGACATGGATCCGCAGGGAAATGCAAGCAGCGGTCTCGGAATCAACAAAAGTGAGCTGAGCCAGACAATCTATGACGTCCTGATAAATGAAACACCGATGTCAGAAGTAATATGTGAGAGCGGAGCTGACAATGTATCAATATGCCCGACAAATATCAATCTCGCCGGTGCGGAAGTTGAGCTGGTCGCAGCAATATCGCGGGAACAGATACTTAAGAAAGCCATAGACGAGGTGAGAAATCTATATGATTATGTGATAATTGACTGCCCGCCCTCTCTTGGACTGCTGACGATAAACGCGCTGACAGCAGCTGACAGAATAATAATTCCGATACAGGGAGAATATTATGCGCTGGAAGGTCTGTCACAGCTTGTAGATACAATAAATATCGTGAAGAAGAAGATAAATCCGGATATAGAGATACTTGGTGTTGTTCTTACCATGTTTGATTTGAGAACACAGCTCTCAAAGCAGGTAAAGGAAGAAATTGACAAGTACTTCGGGAACAAAGAATTCAAAACAGTAATTCCGAGAAACGTAAGACTCGCCGAGGCACCCAGCCATGGTGTATCTATATGTGACTATGATAAGAATTCAAAAGGCGCAAGGGCGTACGAAGCTCTTGCAGCTGAAGTAATAAAGAGAACAAAGTAAACAACTATATCAGAACGGGAGAAATAGAATGACTACATCAAAAACCGGACTTGGAAAAGGATTGGGAGCATTGCTCTCAACAGACGGAATACCTGAGAATCAGAGAGATTCTGTTGTCGAGCTTAAGATCAACGATATCTCTCCCAATCAGGGGCAGCCGCGTAAGAATTTTAATGAGGAGTCGCTGAAAGAACTGTCGGCATCAATTGAGCAGAACGGTGTAATTCAACCGATAATTGTTCAGAGAAAAGGCAACGGATATCTGATTGTTGCCGGAGAGCGCAGATGGAGGGCAGCACGTATAGCCGGTCTTAAGGTAATACCGGCAATTGTAAGAGATCTGACGGACAAAGAAATAATGGAGCAGGCATTGATAGAGAACCTGCAGCGTGAAGATCTCAACCCGCTTGAAGAAGCTCTTGCCATGCAGTCGCTTCTTAAGACGCATAAGATGACACAGGAACAGCTGGCCTTGAAGCTTGGAAAACCGAGAGCTACTATAGCAAATGCATTGAGGCTGCTCAATCTTGATGAATCACTGCATGAGTTTATAGTGCGCGGAGATCTCTCAGCAGGACACGCAAAAGTAATCCTATCGCTTAAGGATAAGGAAGACCAGCGAAAAGTTGCCGACGAGATTATGGCTAAAGATATGAGTGTAAGGCAGGCTGAAGAATATGTGAGACGATACATAGAGAATCAGGAGAACCCGAAAGTTACGAAAACGAAACAAGACATTGATCCGCGCGTAAAGCAAAGCACACGTGAGGTTGAAACAAAACTTAAGAAACATCTGGGTTCAAAAGTCAGAATAAAGCTTGCAGACGCAAAACTGGGAAAAGGAAAGATCGTGATAGATTACAATGACTACGAAGATCTTGACAGGCTAATCGAGATTCTGGGAGAGTAAGACAAGCTTGGTGTTGAAAAGTTTAAAGTAATTATGTATAATAAATTGCTCGTTGAAGGATATACCTTTTCTGAGCACATGGAGCTGTATCGAAGCGGTCATAACGAGGCGGTCTTGAAAACCGTTTGACCCGCAAGGGTCACGTGGGTTCGAATCCCACCGGCTCCGCCAGAATAACCCTTGGATTCATTTGCTTTCGGGGCGTAAGGCTTTAAAGCCAAAGCGGCGCACAGCATCAGACAAAGGGTGAGGACCGATAGGATGATAGATCCTGTCGGTCCTTTTATTTTCGAATAACTTTCAGGTCTTATGGCTGCCCTGCGACCATGGCGGTTCTTCAGGATTCACCGGACAAATATTGTCAACTTATTAAAACAGCACTGTATTATTATATAAATTAATCAACAAATCTTTCTACACCTCTGAAGAATATAATCCTCGTAAAATCAACGATTCTCAGGGTTGTTCCGTATCTTTTCCAGATCGAAAAATGCCGCTATCTGGTCAACGCATACGGGCTTTTCTTATAATGCCGACCCTCTGACTTTCTGAATGAGCTTCACCACCTCGTCGGGTTGCAAGACCCTGCCATAGGAGATAACTTTCCCGTCAACTACCAGTGCCGGAGTAGTCATGACTCCGTAGGCGGCAATCTGCGAGAAGTCGGTTATATGGTCTATAGCCGTGTCCATGCCCAGCTGATCGAGAGCCGCTTTTGTTGCTGCCTCCAGCGCGTTGCACTTCGCGCAGCCTGATCCGAGTATCTTTACGCTTGCACCTTCTGCATTTGCGTTTACGGCCTTTTCCGTGCTTTCGCTGTCACAGTTGACATGGCAGCAGCAAGCAGCAGGTTTTTCCTCTTGGTTTTTCTTTTCGAAAAGTGACATGATAGTTTCCTCCTAAACAATAAGTGGTTGAATTGCATTGAACAGATAGCCGACGATAATTATTCCTGCGGTGCAGATGCCGATAAACAGGCCCAGCAGTTTTGGTTTGACTGCTTTGCGGAGCATGATAAGAGAGGGAAGAGAAAGCGTTGTGACTGCCATCATAAAGGAGAGGATGCTGCCGAGCAGCGCACCTTTTTCGAAAAGAGTTTCCGCAATCGGAATGGTGCCGAAAATGTCAGCGTACATCGGAACGCCGATCAGCGTCGCCAGAACCACGCCGAAAGGATTATTGCTGCCGAGTACCGTTTCAACCCAGCTTTCAGGAATCCAGTTGTGGATAACAGCACCGATGCCTACACCGGCAAGGATGTACGGGAATACCTTTTTTAAGGTTGATACCATCTGCTCTTTTGCGTAAACCAGGCGATCTTTCTTTGTCAGATCCAAAGATTCAATATCTACGCGGCCTGCCGACATAATGAAGCTCTCAACATATTTTTCCATATGCAGTTTCTCAATCAGAGTGCCGCCGGCAACCGCGATAACAAGACCGAGAACAACATAAGTAACGGCGATTTTGAAACCAAAAATACTCATGAGCAGAAGCAGTGAGCCGAGGTCTACCATCGGGGAAGAAATAAGGAACGAGAAGGTCACGCCCAGCGGCAGACCTGCACCGGTAAAGCCGATAAAAAGCGGAATTGACGAACAGGAGCAGAAAGGTGTTACAGTACCCAGCAGAGCCGCTACCGTATTCGCACCGATTCCGTGAAAACGACCGAGAATTTTTCGGCTTCGTTCCGGGGGAAAATAGCTTTGAATATAGCTGATAAGGAAAATGAGAAAACACAGCAGCACTACAATTTTAATCACATCATAGATGAAAAACTGTAAGCTGCCTGCCCATCGGTCAGTGAGATTCAGCCCCAGCGCCGAAAGGCCGGAGCCGATGACTGCATAGAGCCATTTCATTCCGAGGATCTGGTTTTGGAAGAAGTCCCATATTGCCTTAATTACCTGCATGAAAATAAAAACTCGCTTTCAATTATGATAATCAGCTATTCTCGTTCTGCGATGTGAGTTCGTGTAACAGCGCTATCGCTTTCGCACTGCCGGTATCGCTGATCCGGTAATGCGTCCATTTGCCCTCCTGACGATAATCAACGATTCCCGATTCGCACAAAAGCTTCATATGGTAGGAAAGCGTTGATTGCGGCAGATCCATCTGTTCAATCAAAACACAGGCGCATTTCTCGCCGCCGCGCAGCAGCTCAAGAATACGCAACCGCTTCTCGTCGCAGAACGCCCTGAATACTTTTGCCTGTTCCTCATATTCCGTTTCCATTTCGTCACCTCATAACGAATAAACTTGATATGACTGTTATACGCATCAAATCAAGTTTTGTCAATATGAGATACACTCTGAAAGTCATCAAGTGTTTTATGGTCGCCCCTTGACCGGCTGATGCTGTAGCCTATTCTCTTCATTCTCATTTCCAGGCATCGGTTGCAGTAAGAAGCGTCTTCATCAGTACAGATCTTACCGTCGTAAAGGATGTATTTTTTCTTTGCGAACACCGGTGATACATTTGGCATTATGACGTTTGCGCCGGCAAGAATCCCTTTTTCACGTCCCATGGGATCTGATGTTCCAAGTGCGGTTGTTGCGGGAAGCAGCACATTAGGGAGCATTAACCTGATAATTGAAAGCAAATGCAGCGTAAGCTGAACGCTTCCGGGGGATTCTTCTGCAAAAGGAGTACCACTATGGGGGATAAACGGTCCGATGCCTGCCATGTGCGGCTGGAAATCCTTCATAAATAACAGGTCTTCCAAAATGTTCTCTGTCGTCTGCATCGGTGAACCGACCATCATGCCGCAGCCGACCTGGAATCCTATATCCTTCAGATCTTCAAGGCATCTTTGGCGGTTCCTGACTGACATCCATGAAGGATGCAGGTAAGCATAGTGCAGGGGATTTGATGTTTCATGTCTGAGGAGATATCTGTCTGCTCCCGCATCGTAGTATTTCTGATAGGATTCCCGAGTCTTTTCCCCGATGGAGAGCGTGACTGCGCAGGTCGGCCACCGCCGCTTTATCTCACTGACGATGTCTGAAATATCGTCATCGCTGTAGCTCAGGTCCTCTCCGCTCTGAAGGACGACAGTCATAAAGCCCAGTTCGTGAGCACGCCTGCAGGATTCTAAAATCTGCTCTATTGACAGGCGGTAGCGTTCCGCGTTCGCGTTTGATGCACGTATGCCGCAGTATCTGCAGTCGTTCCTGCAGTAATTGGAAAACTCAACGATGCCTCTGAGAAAGACATTCCTGCCATATACTGCCTGAGCTGTCGTTCTTGCTGTGGCAAAAAGGTACGCCTCTTCTTCCGTTGTCATGTTTCCGAGAAGAAGCTTCAGTTCTTCTCGCGGCAGATTGTTTTCCGCTGAAAGCTTGTCAATCAGAGGTATCAGGTTCATAAGGCAGCCGTGTTCGCATCTCTTCTTATGCAGTCTGCGAGTATCAGCGCGAGATTCCTGTGAGAACCGGCTTCAAGATGTTGGCCGTCAAGAGGCGAAGCCGAACCGAACATCCCTGCGTCCAGAAAATGATAACCGTTGGTGCTGCAGAGGATGCGGTATGCAATTCGAAGTCTCTGTGAGAAACGGGCTGACGTGTCATCGAACTCCTTGTCAAGCAGAGCAACATCGTCCGCGAGCGGCGCAGGGGACATGATGATTATCCGGCATTGTGAGTCGCGCTCTCTGATAATTCCCGCCATACGCGATATCGCATCGGTAAGCATTTCTATCTTTGCGTGGTACGCGGACTTGCAGTCATTGGTGCCGAGCATTATTACAGTATAATCAAGAGTCTGATATGTGCGGAGCACTGAAGGCAGGACGGCAAGGCCGTTTAGTCCCGGGCGCCGTAAGTCTTCGAAGCAGGTCGTGCGGCCGCAGCGGCCTTCTTCGAAAACCAGGTAGTCATCACCCAGATCCTTTTGAAGGCGTGAGGTCCACCTGATGCTTTCCGGGTAACGGTCCGCGCTGGCAGGAATAAGACCGAACGTGTTTGAATCCCCGTAGCATAAAATCCTTTTTACGCTGCCTGCTGCTTTATTCATTTCTTTTCGCGAGCTGATCTGCTGCTGTGTAGATGTTTGACATAATTACATACCTCATAAATAGGTTAATGAAATTATGCACAGATATTCCTATAGTGTCAATAGGAATATGTCGGGCACAAACAAGCGAAATTCTGATAAAATTCAAATACCCTATTGACATGGTGGGTTAGTAGGGTTATCATCTCACCATAAACCTTACGAAAGGAGGCCGACAGACATGAAGTATTATGACAGCAACAACCGTATGTGTATGCGAATGCTTTACTCCCGGGCAAATATAATGGCCGGAATCATGCCTTCGGTTTCCGATATGATTTCGCGATGTCGATAATACAATAAATGTATAAAAGCCATAGCCAGATGCCCGGGAGTAAATTTTGCCTCCGGGCATCTTTTTTCAGGGAAACCATAACAAAATAAAAACGTATCATTAAAGGAGAACATTAAAATGGCTAACTATAAATTCGAGACACTTCAGCTTCACGTAGGACAGGAGAATGCAGATCCGCAGACAGATTCACGGGCGGTACCGATTTATCAGACGACATCGTATGTATTCCACAATTCACAGCATGCGTCGGACAGATTCAATCTCGCGGACGCAGGAAACATATACGGAAGACTTACAAACTCAACACAGGACGTTCTTGAGAAGAGGGTAGCTGCCCTTGAAGGCGGAGCAGCGGCGCTTGCAGTCGCATCCGGAGCGGCGGCTGTCTCATACACGGTTGAGGCACTCGCGGCAAACGGCGGTCACATCGTAGCACAGAAGACAATCTACGGCGGATCTTTCAACCTTCTGGGACACACGCTCCCGCAGTACGGGATAAAAACAACATTTGTCAACGCGCATGATTTAAACGAGGTGGAGAATGCGATAAGACCTGACACAAGAGCTGTATATCTCGAGACTTTGGGCAATCCTAACAGCGACATTCCGGACATTGACGCAATTGCCGTGATCGCTCACAACCACGGTCTTCCGCTCGTAATCGACAATACCTTCGGAACGCCTTATCTTATCAGACCGATTGAACACGGAGCCGACATAGTAATACATTCGGCGACTAAGTTCTTGGGAGGTCACGGTACAACACTCGGAGGCATAATAGTTGATTCAGGCAAATTTGACTGGAAGGCATCAGGAAACTATCCGCAGATAGCGTCGGCAAACCCCAGTTATCACGGAATCTCATTCGCGGACGCGGCAGGTCCCGCAGCTTTTGTAACCTACATTCGCGCAATACTTCTTCGCGACACAGGCGCGACGCTCTCGCCGTTCAACGCATTCCTGCTTTTGCAGGGTATCGAGACTCTCTCGCTGAGACTTGAGCGTCATGTGGAGAATACGAAGAAGGTAGTGGAATTCCTTGCAAACCATCCTCAGGTTGAGAAGGTAAATCATCCTTCACTTCCGGATCATCCGGATCATGCGGTATATAAGAGATATTTTCCGAACGGCGGCGGATCAATCTTCACATTTGACATCAGGGGAGGAAAGGAAGAAGCATGGAAGTTCATTGACGCGCTCGAGATTTTCTCGCTGCTCGCTAATGTCGCTGATGTAAAGAGCCTCGTTATTCACCCTGCATCAACGACGCACTCACAGCTTTCCGAAGAGGAGCTTCTCGATCAGGGAATCAGGCCAAACACGATAAGACTTTCAATAGGCACAGAGCATATCGATGATATCATCGCGGATCTCGAAAAGGGATTCGCAGCAGCGAAGGGGTGATTCCGGTGAAGAACAGGATCAGAACCATTGCTATAAGCGGTGTGTTTGCGGCATTGGTATTCATTGGAACGGAACTTCGTATTCCTACAGCTATCGGATATATAAACCTGGGAGACGCGGTGATACTCATATCATCGTTTCTCATAGGACCGTTAGCGGCATTCCCGGCGGCGATAGGTTCTGCCCTGGGGGATCTGGTCGCCGGG
>ENA-UOYA01001639-UOYA01001639.1-activated-sludge-metagenome-genome-assembly--contig:-NODE-1639-length-23158-cov-14.264598_pt1 | contig 23158 bp, 23 predicted proteins | sample MGYA00238163_ERZ764804 | MGnify/ENA primary metagenome ERZ764804 (study PRJEB28919, sample SAMN05720223) | activated sludge metagenome | isolation source: Anaerobic digester | place: Hong Kong... | reverse complement strand
GTGGTTTCTACATCGATGACTGCAAACATGGCGGCAAACGTACTAATTTAAAACAGAGTTTTCTGTGGAGGCTATTGTGGTTTTCAATAGAACTTCGTCTTTTTTCAGCAACATCTATTTTTCATTTGGAAATTGTATTTTGCAATCAGAATGAAAAAATACGCACTACTCTTTTCTTTTCTTTTTTGCCTGTCGGCATACAGCCAACAAGACAGCGTACAGAAACCTTTTTTCTATGCGAAAAAATTTCACTCTGCCTTTTTTGTTCAGTTTGAGGGGCAGGGCGCTTATGTGTTCAACAAGGTGTCGATGATTAGTGGAATTGGCGTGAACTGGGTAATCAACTATAAATACTATATCGGAGTTCGCTACAATCTTTTATCTACCCCTGTGAACGTAGTAAAATTGTTGCCGCTGATCGACAAATCTGGCAAAGTAGGCGCAAGTCATCAATCGGCTTCGCTTAATTTCGGCTACATTGCTTTTGCGAAAAAGCGATTCTCTGTAAACCCCGAAATCTCTGTGGGTTGGGCCGATTGCAAGTTTGTACAACCGGCTGACGGACTGGGAAATCCAAGTGTAGAAAAACACTTTAACTATGGCATTGTTATTCCTTCGGTAAATGCCATTTGGAATGCACACAAAAACTTTCGTGTTGGCGCAGGCGTTGGTGCTAGAGCCGTTTTCGGACAAGACTACTATCGTTTAAAAACCTACCGCGTGAGTGGTGTTTTTGGCGGGGTGTTTATTCGTGTAGGAACCTTCTAATTTTTTTCGCATCCCCTTTTTATTCGTTCAAAACAACAACAAAATAGCAATGGCTTATCGCCACGGCATCTGGGGTCATGTCTGAAAATGGCTTTGCCAAAGAGATTTGAGCAACTTCTATACTATTTCCCGGCCGAAATGTTTGCTCTATAACCGGCAGCTGCAAGTCGGAAAAAATATTTTGATAATCAGAAAAACGAAGTCGATTTTGCGGTTGAATGCTGTTATCTATCCATTTCCACTGCGTTGTAGAGAACCGAAGAAAGTTATAGATGGAAATACTTTTATCAAAATGTGCAAAATGATCCGACATGTCAATGGCATGCGACATCACGCCTTGCTGCTTTTTCAACACTCGCTTAAATTCTTTTAAAATAGGAATTAGAATTTCCGGATAGATGTGTTCAAATGTATTGTTGGAATTTACCAAATCGATGGAATCGTTCTGTAGCGAAAGTTTGCGAGCATCTTCAACCAAATAAGTAACGTTCAATTTTTGCAAAACCTCTTGGAGCGTGTACAAATCATAGTTGTCGAACAACTCTTTGAGCGCGCGAATTCGTTCATTATTAACCGCAACATATTCTTTCAACCGCCCATTTTCAAAGCTCTCTAGAAATTTCGCTATCGTTGTTTTAACCCTTTGTTTTGAGGTTAGAAAAGTAATGTCGACAGAATAGATCTTTGTTGTTCCGGCCAAAAAAAACGCAATTGGAACTACAGGGTACCAGCCGGTTCCAATCTCTAGGCTAGTCTGCGGAAAAGACTTCTTGGAATATTTTTGATAAGCATTTAGATGGTCTCGTCCATGACCAAGGCGGTCGTAAAAATATTCATCCGAGAGAAAGACTCCTTTCGTTACATATTTCTGAAATAGAAAATTAATTTGGGTAGCATAGGGTAAGGAGGCAATTGTTCTTTGAACAATTGCCTTGAGTATCCATTTCTTCATATTTTTGGGATTTGGGTAATTTTCGTTCACAAAAATAGCCATTTAGCTCGTTTTTCCCGAATGTGCTCTTTTTTTATTGATTAAAATGCCATTTTTTCAACTAAACTATTTATTTTAGCAAAACTAAATTAAATAGCAATGGGGTTGCCTATATCATTTCAATCTGTATCTAAATCCAGTCTGTTTTTAACAAAAAAGCGAGATTCCCGACTCATTCCAAGTGGATTTCCGGCTGCTTCGGATGATTACTCCGACAAAATTTTGAATTTGCATGAGCTAATGGTCAAAAATACGCCTTCTACTTTTTTTATGAAAGTAGAAAACAACGATTTCAAATTTTTAAATGTTTTAAAAAACGATTTGCTAGTGATTGATCGTTCCATTTCGCCTTTTCATAGCTGCATGGTGGTGGCTTGTTACGAAAATGAATTTGTTTTGGATCGTTTTGTGAAGCTCGGAAACGACATTTCTCTTTTTTATTTGCAGCAGAAAGCCAAAAAACCCATATCTTTTGAACATTGGGGTGTTGTTACGTTTGTTATTCATGATGTTTTGGCGGGCACAAACACCTTTTGATGAAAGCCATTGTTGACTGCAACAGTTTTTATGCTTCCTGCGAGCAAGTTTTCAGGCCCGACTGGAAAGGGAAGCCCATTGTTGTTTTATCAAATAATGATGGTTGTATTATTGCCCGAAACGATGAGGCAAAAAGGCTTGGAGTAGTTATGGGTGGTCCTTTTTTTAAAGCGAAAGAAGAAATTAAGGCCAAAAACATCACTGTTTGTTCTTCCAATTACGCGCTTTATGGAGATCTTTCAAAACGCGTTATGGAAACCTTACTCTATTTTAATCCTGAAATTGAGGTCTATTCTGTAGATGAAGCTTTTTTAGACTTGCAAAGTATTCCTCCAAATTGCCTTAAAAATTACGCGAATACAGTTAAAGACACCGTTTTTCAATGGACGGGAATACCTGTTTCCATTGGTATTGCGTCTACAAAAACGCTCGCAAAAGTAGCCAATCGTATCTGTAAAAAGCACAAGACGAAGCACAATGGCGTATTCATCCTCAGCGATGCAGACGAAATTAACGAAGCGCTTGCCAGCACGGCTATTGAAGATATATGGGGGGTAGGTCGAAACAACAGCAAGAAACTACGCTTTTGGGGTATAGATACCGCCCTCAAACTATCGAAAAAGGACACCGCTTGGGCAAAAAAACACCTTGGAGGCGTAGTTGGCGTTCGACTAATCAACGAATTGAACGGAATTCCTTGCATTGAATTAGGAGAGGGGCTTGAGGTAAAGAAGATGATTGCCAGTACGCGCTCCTTTGGAAAACCCGTAACTACGCTTTCAGATTTAAAAGAGGCAATAGCCACATATACCGCTCGTGCTGCTGAAAAACTTCGTCTACAAGAGTCTGCAGCTGGTGCTATCCAAGTGTTTTTTCGTTCCGATAAGTTCGACTATGCTATCCCATATCATAAAAACACACAGTTTTCTATCCTTTCTTCAGCTACAGCAAATACGAATGATCTTATATTAGAAGCACAAAAGCTTACAGAAAAGGGTTTTCAGCCCGGAGTAGCCTACAAAAAGGCTGGCGTATGCTTGTTTATGCTAGTACCCGATAATGCCATCCAGAAGAATTTGTTCGATACTATTGATGCTAATCCACAAGTTGTAAAACTCAACAAAGCCATGGACATGCTGAACCGAAAACTGGGGCGCGATACCGTAAAGTTTGCTTCTGTGGGACTGACTCAAGATTGGAAAACGCGTTGTGAAGAACGTTCTCCGGAATATACCACTAAGTGGAAAGACCTCCCGCGTATAGGTAAAAAGGAAAAACAATAGCACCGTTTCATAGTTCCACGTGGAACTATACGCCTAACGTTCCACGTGGAACGCTCGATAAAAGTATTTGATTACATTTGCACTATGTTTAGAGAATACGATGTAATTGTAGTAGGTGCAGGGCATGCAGGATGTGAGGCTGCTGCCGCTGCTGCTAATATGGGCTCGTCTACACTGCTCATTACCATGAATATGCAAACCATTGGGCAAATGAGCTGTAATCCTGCAATGGGTGGCATTGCCAAGGGGCAAATTGTGCGTGAAATTGACGCTATGGGCGGCTATTCCGGTATTGTATCGGACAGAAGCATGGTTCAGTTCAGAATGCTGAATCGATCGAAGGGGCCGGCAATGTGGAGTCCAAGAACACAAAACGACCGTATGTTGTTTGCTGGTGAATGGCGCTCGATGTTGGAAAAAACGCCAAACTTGGATTTCTGGCAAGATACAATTACAAGTCTGTTGGTAGAAAACAACCAAGTTGTTGGGGTTAAAACCTCCATGGGTATAGACATAAGAGCAAAAGCTGTAGTGTTAACCAATGGAACCTTTTTAAATGGATTAATACATATTGGTGAGAAAAACTTTGGTGGCGGACGAGCAGGAGAAAAGGCAGCATATGGACTAACGGAGCAACTTGTTAGCTTAGGGTTTGAAGCGGGTAGAATGAAAACCGGAACGCCCCCTCGAATTGATGGGAGAAGTTTAGATTACACAAAAATGGAGCGTCAAGAAGGAGATGTGGATGTTGTTGGTTTCTCGTACAAGAATCTTCCAAAACCGGAAAAGCAACTTTGCTGTTGGATTACACATACACATCAAGGTGTACACGATATTCTACGTGAAGGATTCGATAAGTCGCCTATGTTTTCAGGTAGAATAAAAGGGTTAGGGCCAAGGTATTGTCCCTCTGTTGAAGATAAGATTGATCGCTTTGCCGACAAGGATTCACACCAATTATTTATAGAGCCGGAGGGGTGGAACACGGTGGAGATTTATGTAAATGGGTTTTCCACTTCACTGCCTGAAGATATTCAGCATAGAGCTTTAAGAGCTGTTCCGGGCTTTGAAAAGATGAAGATGTTTCGTCCGGGTTATGCCATTGAATACGACTATTTTCCGCCTACACAATTAAAAAACACGCTCGAAACAAAGTTGATAAAGAACCTTTTCTTTGCGGGTCAGATTAACGGAACAACAGGATATGAGGAGGCTGCTTGTCAGGGGTTAATGGCAGGAATTAATGCTCATCAAAATGCGCAGCACAAAGAAGCCTTCACTTTGCAAAGAAACGAGGCATACATAGGCGTATTGATTGATGACCTAATTACAAAAGGCACTGAAGAGCCGTATCGTATGTTTACCTCTCGAGCAGAGTACAGAATACTACTTCGACAAGATAATGCGGATATACGCTTAACGGAAAAGAGCTATAAGCTTGGCCTAGCAGAAGAAGATAGATTAAGACGATTAGACCAAAAAGTAGCGGGAATGAATGAGCTGAAAAAGTTTTTCAAGGAGTATAGTGTTTCTCCTGAAGAATTGAATGGTGTTTTAGCTTCCGTTAATAGTGCAGAATTAAAACAAAAGCTGAAACTAGAGAAAGTATTAGCTCGTCCGAATGTAGATATAACCTTGTTGGAAAAGGGTGTCTTACCTCTTCATGAAATGAGACAACAGTTTGATAATGAAATATTTGAATCTGCAGAAATAGAAATGAAGTATGAAAGCTATATCCTTAAAGAAGTAGAGCTGGCCGATAAGATGTTACGCCTTGAAGATATACGCCTAAATCCTGATTTTGACTACAGCGATCTTAAATCACTATCTATAGAAGCTCGACAAAAATTGGCTAAACTAAGACCGGAAACTTTGGGTCAAGCGAGTAGAATAAGTGGGGTTTCTCCTGCAGATGTGCAAGTGCTAATGGTTCGTTTGGGTAGATTATAATATCAATGAAAAAAGTACGTTTGCACATAGTGAAATATTTTCTTTCGTCCATTACTGTTTTTCTATTGCTTTTCTTGTCGAATTGTGCAAATGAGATTGCACCTACAGGAGGAACAAAAGATACAACTCCTCCGAAACTTGTAGCTAGTTATCCAGCGAATGAAACAAGAAATTTTAGGGCAAAAAAAATAGTGTTGAAGTTCGATGAGTTTTTGAATTACAGCTTAAATGTTGCTCAAATCCAAGTAACACCGGAAATGAAACCGGCTGCTAAATTCTTCGTGGAGGGGAAAAAGATTTTTGTTGATCTTCCAAAATCACTTGACAGTAACATTACCTACAGTATAATGTTTGGCAACACCATAAAAGACATTAACGAAGGGAACCCCATTCAAGATTTCAGTTTCTGTTTTTCAACAGGTGATAGTTTAGACGTTTGTGTTTTAAGTGGCTCAAGTATTTCGCTGAACGATATGAAGCCCGTTGAAAACGTTATGGTTGGATTGTATCCCGAAAACACCGACTACAGTAAGCCCATTTATTTTACGAATACCGATAAAACAGGGTCTTTTAGTTTAAGAAACATTAAGCGAGGAAGATATGTTGTCGCTGCTTTCGAAGATAAAAACATGAATCGTGTTTTTGATCGTGGGGATGGCATTAGTGGCTTTTTAGATTCGGTTGTTGTACTTCAAGATACTGCTCGCGATTTGAGATTAAATCTGTTTCCCTCCACTAAAGGAAAAATTGTTGAAAGTGTTGTTCCACGTGGAAATAGAATTGATGTTGCGTTTACACATCCTATAGAAAAAGTAAGCGTGACGGCTTCACCCAAGAACGAAATTGAGTATGCTACATTAAACGAAACAAGAGACTCGCTATTTTATTGGTACAAGAATACAAGTCCGGACACGGTAGAATTAGCGCTAGTTATTAATGATAGTACTACCTTGTTAAAAATAAAAAACCAAAGCAGCAAAGACTCGTTACGCTATACAAAAGGGAGAGGTGTTATAAGTATAGCCCCGCTATCCACAATTATTATCTCAACCAACAATCCAATTGAAAAATTTGATCCAACAAAAGTACTTATTACCGAAGATTCTACTAAATCAATTGGCGTAGGCATTTCTTCAATCAAGTATGAGGAAAATAATTTGCTTATTGGGTTTACAAAAAAAAACGGAAGTAAGTATTCCATAGTGTTGGGCGATTCGTGTATTAAAGACCTTTTTGGGCACTATTCAAAAGGTGAGGTTTTTTTATTCTCTTGTCCTAAGGAAATGGAAACCGGTAATTTAATACTAAAACTCAGCGAGGCCGATAGTAGCTTTATAATTATTGACATCAAAAACGAAAAGGACGAAACGGTTGCTAAAAAATACTTGTCGCCCCTACAGAAACAAATCAGAATTGATGGTCTAGCAGCAGGGAACTACAGTATAATAGGAACATTTGATGTAAACAAAAACGGTTACTGGGACAGCGGAAATTTTGAGCAAAAAATTCAACCGGAAAAAAAGATTGTGCTTAAATCTACCGTAGTAATAAAAAGCGGCTGGGATATCGAAGCCGAAATTAATCCCAAAAACAAAACCGAAAAACTATCTCCGGCAAAAGAAAAGAAAGAAACCACCAACAGAAGATAAATGGCACTTATACAAAAAGTTAGAGGAAAAACACCGGTCTTCGGAGAGAATTGTTTTCTTGCAGAGAACGCAACCGTTGTGGGCGATGTAATTATGGGCAACGATTGTAGTGTTTGGTTTAATGCAATTGTAAGGGGCGATGTGCACTATATCAAGATTGGGAACAAAGTAAACATCCAAGATGCTGCTGTTCTTCATTGTACATATCAAACAGCGCCATTAAATATCGGCAATTTTGTTTCTATTGGTCATAGAGCTATTGTTCACGGCTGTACTATTCACGATAACGTATTGGTAGGAATGGGGGCAATTGTAATGGATAATGTTGTAGTGAATAAAAATGTAATTATTGGTGCAGGTAGTGTAGTTACAGAAAACATGGTTCTTGAAAGTAATTCCATTTATGCGGGTGTGCCGGCAAAAAAGATTAAAGCAATGGATGAAAAAAACTTCCAGCATTTGATTGAGCGCATAGGCAATAATTATGTAATGTACGCCAGTTGGTTTAAAGAAAATGATTAATCAAAACGTAGAAAATTATTGCATAAATCTGTCCTCGCCATTACAAAATGTATTGGACGAAATTGAGCGATATACTTTTTTAAAAGTACAGATGCCCCATATGATTAGTGGGAAACTGCAAGGGCAGATACTTTCTATGATTTCTAAGATTAAACAACCGCGTGTAATCTTAGAAGTTGGTACGTTTACGGGTTATGCAACTATTTGTTTGTTCGCGGGTTTACAAGAGAATGGGAAGTTGTATACCATTGACATAAATGCAGAGCTCGAAGAAGATGTAAAATCTTTCTTTTTAAAAGCTGATGTTTCACGTGGAACTGAATATATAATCGGCAATGCATTAAATGTTATTCCAACTATTACAGAACAGTTTGATTTGGTCTTTCTTGATGCAGATAAAAAAAAATACATAGAGTATTTAAACATCCTTGTTCCAAAAATGAATCCGGGGGCATTATTAATTACAGACAATGTGTTGTGGAAAGGAAAAGTAGCTGCTGAAATAAAAGATAGCGACACGCTTGCCATCCACAACTTTAATATTGCCGTATTAAACCATCCGGAACTCGAAGTTGTCATACTTCCGATTCGAGATGGAATTTCAATTGCACGAAAAAAATAAATTGGTGAAAAAATCATATTTCCTTCTGCTGATTATTCTTCTTCCGCAGCTAATTTATGCGCAGCGAGACGAAGACATTCGCGCATACATAGAACACTATAAAACAATAGCTATTGAAGAGATGGTAAAGTTTGGCATACCGGCTAGCATTACTATAGCACAGGGTATACATGAATCTACTGCAGGTAAATCAAAACTTGCATTAAACTCGAATAATCATTTTGGAATTAAATGCCATAAAGATTGGAATGGAAATGGATATCATCACGATGATGATGCTCCTCAAGAATGTTTTCGCGTCTATGAAAATCCGGAAGAGTCGTACCGAGATCATTCGCAATTTTTGCTTTCTAGGGGTTGGTATAAGCCACTTTTCAGTTTATCAAAAACAGACTATAATGGATGGGCATATGGCTTAAAAAAAGCAGGCTATGCAACAAATCCAAAATATCCGGAAATAATAATCGGATTAATTGAACGCTATAAATTGTTTGAATTGGATACAATGTATCGATTCTCAAACACGCCTACTGTTCCATGTGGAACACAATGTATAATTAACGGTACAAGGGCAGTTATTTACAACGATAGTTTGCCAATTGAAAACCTGTGTGCTTGTTGTGGCATAAGCACATCTAATCTTTATCTTTTTAATGATGCAGATGTTCGGCATTCTTTTAAAAAGGGTGATGTTTTATTTATCGAACCGAAACGAACAAAGGGAAATAGCTGTTCCTATACAGTTACTGAAACAATCACATACCGATTGCTTTCACAAAAATTAGGTATACAATTGGCGGCTCTCTTACGCTATAATGGAGATAAAGAAGATCGTTTACTTGTCAAAGACGAAACCATTGCTTTGTGCGAAACATCTGCCCCAGTGAACAAAATAGCATACCACATTGTTAAGAAAGGTGAGTCGCTATACACCATTGCCAAAGAGCAGAATATGACGATTCCGGAAATTAAAGACTTAAACGGATTGACGACAGAGAAATTAGCTATTGGTCAAAAAATTAAGCTTAAAAAATAGAAGATCTGAAAAAATCGAATTCTAAAATACACATATGAAAAAATGGCTCTTTCCATTAATGATTGCTCTTTTAGGTTCGTGTAGCGCACAAACAAAAAAAGAAACCACTAAAGCACAGCATAATATGGGCACACAAGAATTAGATACGATTACATTAGGTGGAGGATGCTATTGGTGCATGGAAGCAGTATTTCAAAGAATGAAAGGTGTTGCTTCGTCAGAGTCGGGCTTCAGTGGTGGTTTTGTAAAGAACCCTGCATATAGAGAGGTATGTAACGGAACAACCGGTCATGCAGAAGTCGTACAAATCGTTTTTGACAAGAAGGTAACATCGCTTGAAAAAATCCTTGCCGTTTTTTTTACAATTCACGATCCTACGACACTAAACAAACAAGGCGCTGATGAGGGAACGCAATATAGGTCTGTTGTCTTTTATAGAAATGAAAAACAAAAAGAAACTATACTAGTTGCTATCAAAAAACTAACAGAAGAAAATGTATACACAGATCCAATTGTAACCGAAATCTCTCCCTTTGAGGCGTTCTATAAAGCGGAAGAATATCATCAAAATTATTACAACCAAAATAAACAGCAACCTTACTGTCAGTATGTTGTAAAATCAAAAGTCGATAAATTTGAAAGGCTGTTTTCCGACATCAAGAAATAATATTTTTGAATACCTAATTGTTTTTAGAAATTAGCGGAAATATTTGTTCCACATGGAAAACGCTCAAACGCTCGTACAGCTTCACGACCTTTCATTTAAACCTTATTTAAGTGCCTCAGCTATTGGAGAAAAGGTAAATACATTAGGCGAAGAATTGAGCAAAGAATACGTAGGTAAAAAACCTTTGTTGGTTGCCATTATGAACGGTTCATTTATGTTTGCTGCTGATTTAATGCGAGCAATTTCTATTGATTGTGAAATAACATTCATTAAGTCTTCATCTTATTCGGGTACAGAAAGCACTGGAAAAGTAAATGTTACTCTTGGTCCTAATGACACTATATCGGGAAGAGATGTAATAATTGTAGAAGATATTGTTGACAGCGGTCACTCGCTTCAAGCATTACTTCCATTGTTTCAAGAAAAAAACCCAAAGTCGTTAAAAATTGCTACTTTGTTATTTAAACCCGAAGCCTTCAAAGGCAATTATACAGTGGATTATAAGTGTTTTGAAATTCCTAACGATTTCATTGTGGGTTATGGTTTAGACTATAATGAATTAGGAAGAAACCTAAAAGACATTTACGTCTTGGCAAAATAAAATACTAAGGTTTTATTGTAAACCTTGTCCAGGTTGATTTTCTTTTCTTTCCAACTTTCACATCTAGCCGAACATAGGCCATTGTGTTTTGCTTGAGTGTTTTGATCTCATCATGCATCTCCTTTGTAAGGATAGGCTTTGTGGTATAGAGATTTTTCCGAACGCTTCCACTTACTAATGAAAGTGTCAGCCCATCTACTATAACTGTATCTGATAAATCATCTTCATAATATTCAAAAGTGGCATCCTTTACAAACATACTTTTTGTGTAGGAAGAATTTCGTTCAAGTGCATTGTTGCTCATCAAAACCAAAGTATGCTTTTTTGCAACGCGTGGATATAGATTCTTTATTGGCTCAACAATAAATTGATGATACAGCAAAATTCTATTATTACTAGAAAAGCCAATAATTCTAAGAGTTGCTGTGTCGGTATGATTCGTTTTATTAACCGGTTTTATCGTTAATGTATTTGCAGTTCTTATTGCAACTCCTTTATCCATAAACAATTCTGAAAACACATATTTACTTTTAAAGGAGATATCAAAAACATATTCTTGTTCTGCTACAAGTGTATCAAGTAATGGCGTAATTTTTACTTCATCGCGATTGCGTAAAGCGATATAGCCATTGGTAATAGACACAGGTACCTTTTGCTTCTTGGCAACTTGCTGTAAAAACAATAAAAGAAAAATAAAAGGTAACATATAAATTAGTTATTCCTTCGCTGCCGGAGCGCTTCATACAAAAGAACAGCAGCAGAAACAGAAACATTTAAAGAGTCAATTTCTCCTAACATTGGTATTTTAATCTTGTAGCTTGAAGCATTTATCCAATCTGCGGAGAGTCCGTCCGCTTCTGTACCAACAACAATTGCGGTTGGTTGTGTAAAATCAGATGCGTAATACTCTTGATTCGTTTCTAAATACGCAGCAAATGAATTAATGTTCTGTTCTTTAAGATATTGTATTACGTTCCACGTAGAATCAACAGCAATTTGGTTAGTAAAAACAGTACCAACACTCGAGCGAATAACATTTGCGTTATACACATCGGTTTTAGCATCACAAATTATAACGGCATCAGCATTTACGGCATCACAGGTGCGAAGCATAGCTCCAAAATTTCCCGGCTTTTCAACACCCTCGATTACTAATATCAAAGGATTAGCCGATAGCTTTAATGAATCAAGTGTATGTAATTTCGTACGAGTAACAGCAAAAACACCTTCTGTTGATTCGCGATATGCAACTGAAGCGTAAACATCTTCCGAAACAGTGAAGATAGAAACGGTGTCTTTTATTCGTTTAACAAACTCAAGGTTGTATAAATCGGTTTCTTTAATTCTTGAGTCACAAATAAAAATGCTCTCAAAAAAATAACCGGCTCTATAAGCAAGATTAATTTCTCTTAGTCCTTCTAAAAGAAAAGTACCCGTTTCTCTTCGGTAAGCACTTTTTTCAAGCTTTTTGATTTCCTTTATTTTAGCATTTTGTAAACTAGAGATATACATCCAACGGTATTTTGCAAAGTAAAATAAGAAGAAAAAACTATCTTTCTGTTGTAATCAAAAGAAGAGTTTCAGAAGATGGAGTTGAAAGAATCGTCCTTTTTGCAAATACAGACTAAAATGAAAGTTATTGAGTACTCCGCTGATTCCTTTCAAGAAAAAGAAATATTCGATTGGACGCAAACAATTAATCCGGAAAAAAAATATTGGACACAAATTCATGGATTAGCCGAAGAACAAAAATTACTATCGCTTTGTAAAAATTTTGGCATTCACCCATTAGCGATAGAAGATATTTTCCATACCGTACAACGCCCAAAAATTGATGATTTTGGAGATTCTCTATTTGTTGTTCTACAAATGTTCCATGTAGAAAACGAAATAAAATCGCAACAGATTTCTTTATTTGTAAAAAACAATGTCTTAATAAGTTTTGAAGAAAAAGATTGTACTGTTCTTCTTCCTATTGAACAAAAAATAAAAGACAATAGAAATAACATAAGAAAACGAGGTGAAGACTATTTACTTTATAGTTTACTCGATGTTATCATCGATAGCTATTTTGAAATAGAGGAATACATTTACAAAGAAATTGGACAGTTAGAAAATACAATTAATAACAATCCTAAAAAATTACATCTTTCGCAATTGCTCAAATGGCGAAAAGATATTCTCAGAATCAGAAAATCAATATCTCCGGTAAATGATATTCTGCATACAATAATGCGAAATGAAGTCCAGTTCTTTGAGAAAGAGAATAAAGTTTATCTACGTGATTTAACAGATCATCTTTTACGGGTATTAGATAACCTAGATACGCACAAAGAATCGGTAAATAGTTTAATCGAACTTTATCATGCTCAAGCCAATAACAAGATGAATGAAGTGATGAAAACATTAACAATCATGTCTTCCATCTTTATTCCATTATCGTTTATTGCGGGTGTGTATGGGATGAACTTCGACAATATGCCAGAGTTACATTCAAAATTGGGTTACTTTTATACTTTGGGAGGAATGGGACTTGTAGCGTTAGTTTTACTTGTCTACTTCAAATTCAAAAAATACTTTTGATATGAACATCGGTTTATTTTTTGGATCTTTTAATCCAATACATAATGGGCATTTGATTATTGCAAATATGATTTTGCAGAAAACAAATCTAAAACAGATTTGGTTTATTGTCTCTCCTCAAAGCCCTTTTAAGAAAACAAATAATCTTTTAAAAGAACACGATAGATTGTTCCTCGTGAAACTCGCTATTGAAAATAATCCAAACTTCAGAGCATCAGATATTGAGTTCACATTACCGAAACCATCATATACAATAGATACTCTTACACATTTAAAAGAAAAATATCCAAATCATACGTTCTCGATAATCATGGGAGGCGATAACCTTACTTCGCTTCATAAATGGAAAAATGCCGATATAATTTTACGAGACTATTCTATATACGTTTACAATAGAAATAGTGAAACAAACCCATACTCAGAAAGCAAAACTATTCACTTCCTACAATTTCCACAGCTTGATATATCAGCAACGTTCATAAGAGAAGCTATCAAAGAAGGTTTGTCTGTTCAATATTTTCTGCCTGATAATGTTTGGGAATACATCCAAGAAAACAACTATTACAAGAAGTAAAAGAAGTTCACAAAATGGCTGTTAATAGTCTGTTTATATTGTGGATATATTTAGAACATATTTTTTTGGTGACATGGGAAAAAAAACATCTCATCAAAAGGAAAATGTTCATGTTTATAAGCCTATATTATTCCACATACAAAAAACAGGAATGTGGATATGAAGATATACATCTTTTGTTGTGGAAATCTAAAATAGTAAATTGTTAGTATCCGTCCCAAAACCTTTATTTACCGATGTTTCAATATACAATTCTTTTGTGAATTACTGTAGATAGAAGTTGGATAACAACAAAAACAAGAGTAAGGAATAATAAAATATCCAACAATCCACAGTCCTAATAATGGTATTTAGATACTTTTTTTTAAAAAATCTTATTTAATACAAATTAGTATTGTGGATGAATAATAAACTGGCTTTGCTATAAGATTCCTTTTTACGGATTACATTTACCCTATCAAAATGAAAAAATGAAGCTGCTCAAAAAAATTGCCATACTCCTTATTATTGTTATTTTGTTCTGTTTAACATTTTACAGATTTTGGTTTTTGCGTTGTCCGAAACGAAACATTCCACAGGTAGTGAATACTGTAGTTTCGCCAGCAAACGGGGAAGTGGTTTCAATAACAAAGTTTGATAAGCAGTGGATGGATGTAACCAAAGAAAAGTTCGGAGTTATCCACCTGTGGACAACCGATGTGGATACTGCGGGGTATATTATTTCCATACAAATGAATCCAACACATGTGCACTATCAGCGTATGCCTGTTGACGGAAAAATTATTTCTCATAAACATACAGCCGGCAATTTTAACAATGCAATTTTGATGAGTAACGATTTAGGAATTCGTTATGAAAATGAACACAACGAAATTTTGATGGAAGATAAATCCGGAGAGCATTTCAAGATTGTGCAGATTTCAGGATTTTTAGCTAGAAGAATTGTTGATTTTGTTGAGCCTAACCAGGAAAAGAAAAAGGGCGATTTAATTGGCTTAATAAAGTTGGGATCTCAAGTTACTGTTGTTGTTCCACATGATTATGTTCCTTTGGTACAAAAAGGAATAACAGTAGTTGATGGAGAAACCTTACTGGCAAAAAAGAACTGATTTATTTTTTTCTGTTTTTCCTTTTGTGATGTTTCTTTCCTTTTTTCTCCTCGAGTTGAATGGTTGGAATTTCAGTATCTAATTTTTCTTCTATTTCTTCCTTTGGTTCAGAGAAGTGTTCATCAAAATAAAATTTCCGGAATTTCGGTTTAACAGCACGATTACGCAAAAGTTCAGTTTCGTAAATTTTATTGAATAGCTGATGAAGAAAAGGAAAACCAATGGCATCATATTCATAAATACCATCGTTTAAAATTTCGTTTTTGTTTACGTAGATAGATGCAGATAAGAAAAACTCAACTTTATTCACAGTGTCTTCCACATATCCACAATCAGTGATAAAACCATAGGCTTGTCCAACTTTATTAAAAACACGAAGATTAGAAGGCATGTGTGTTTCTCCACTATCAAGACCAATAAAAAATTTCATGTAGTTATCCGGAAAAGTATCTCCGTTATATTCCTGATAAAAAGATTCACGTGGAAACATTCCCATATATTTCATCAGCGATTTGTAATCGGAGCGTGTTAGGTTTAGCTTTTTTGATACGGTATCAGGAAAAATAATTTTCTGCAGCAGATCATGCAGATTGGAAAGCGGGATATAATTGAATCTCGAAAAATCAAAAGGAGCATTTATGAGTAGTCCACTTTTCATATTTCCTTTTCCAATCAAAGGAGAAAGAGGACCGGAATAACCTTTTAAGTCATAAGCCGAAACAACGTCTTGTTTAATTTTCGGAACAGAAAAAGAATCATAAAAAGTGATAGGGTTTGTCAATAAATTTTCCAAAGAGTCGCAACCGGCAAACCGTCTGCATACCACGGCATTTTTATATCCTAGCTCATGTAATCTTTTATTAAAAAGTTCTGGAGTTATAAAATCGTAAAGCGGATTAAAAGCATAGTTGTTGCTTACCAACAACATTTCCTTAATCAATTGATCGATACAGGTTCGTTTTTTTTTGATGGACAAATTTTCGTCTGTAAGATTATCGCACGACAAATTTTCAATGGAAAAAGAATCTTCCTTCGTTACGTGATATTTACTTAAGCTGTTTAGTTTTTCGAGTGCAAAAATCGCAGCAGGTAATTTGATGGTACTGGCACAGTAGTAATAATATTTATCGGCATCAAAAGAGTATGTAGTGAAACGGGGCTCTTGTTTTTCGTTGCGATCAATTTGTGTGTAGAGAATTTGTAGCTTGTATTTTTCTTTATTGGAAACAATAGAATCAAACAAATCTTTATTGGCATCAAAGAATTTATCGAACGAAAAATGTTGCGCGTGCAAAGGGAAATAAAGTCCCCAAACCAAGCAGGCAAACAAAAAAAATCGTTTTGTTGTCATGCTGAAAACTATTAAAAATAAAGGACTTCAGCAAGGCATGCCGAGAAATGTCAGTTTAAAATACACCAAAAAATTTTTCCGCTTTCTCGCTTCGCTCGAAAGAAACACGGTTATGTTTCGCCCGGAAGGAAGGGGGCCAGCAGGGGCAATTTACGCGATGCGGTTTCCGTCTTTGTCGTATACTTTTGTGTCGCTCTCTTTAGGAGCAATTGCCGGTTTCACCACTTTTTCTAAAACACTGTTTAAGATAGAAAGCAGCAAGCTGAACAAAATTGCCCATCCCCAACCATCAACAACAAAGCCGGGAGAGCCAATCAACCAAGCTGCAACTTTGATAATAGCTGCATTGATAAATAACAAAAATATTCCTAGTGTAAGAATGGTGGCAGGCAAAGTGAATAAAACCAAGATAGGTTTTAAACTTACGTTCAGAATAGCCAACACAAAGGCGATGGCAACGGCATACCCAAAACCGTCAACATGAATTCCGCTCAACGCATACGAAGCAATCACAACAGCAACAGCATTCAAAAACAACTTAATGATAAAGTTCATTTCTTTAATTTTTTTGTAAACATACAAATCGCGTATAAAAACCAACCCGATTTTAATAAAATACAACAAATATATTGCCACACTTTTGGTAGCCATCCGTAACCGAGTATCTTCGCGCCATGCATTACCTATCAGTAGAAAATCTCACCAAATCGTTTATCGACAAACCGCTTTTTAATAACATCACCTTTCACATCAGCCAGGGCGACAAGGTGGCGCTCATCGCCAAAAACGGATCCGGAAAAACAACGCTAATGCGGATTATAGCCGGAAACGACACAGCCGATAGTGGCAAAGTGTGGCTGCACAAAGACGTGATGGTGTGCTACCTCGATCAAGATCCGCAATTCGACCCGCAAAAAAATGTGCTCGAGTCTATTTTCGCCCATACCAATCCGGTAATTGAAGCCGTGAAAGACTATGAAGAAATCATAGAACAAGAAGATCCGGACGTTGATAAACTACAGGACGTGATGAGCAAAATGGATGAGCTCAACGCCTGGACCTACGAACAAAAAGTGAAACAAATTCTAAATGTATTGCGCATTTACGACTTGCACCAGAAAACATCAACGCTGTCGGGCGGACAAAAGAAACGTTTATCACTCGCCAAAACTCTTTTGGATATTGAGTTTGATATGGGGCACAAAATTTTGATTCTGGATGAGCCCACCAACCACCTCGATTTCGAAATGATTGACTGGTTGGAAAATTATTTAACGCAAGATAGTATTACCCTCTTGCTCGTAACCCACGATCGTTACTTCCTCGATAACGTTTGCAACGAAATTATTGAACTCACCGAAACCGAAGCCATTCCTTACAAAGGCGACTACGAGTACTTCTTGGAGAAAAAAGCGGAACGCGAAGTGGCAGCCGGTGCCAGTTTAGATAAGGCCAAAAACCTATTGCGCAAAGAGTTAGAGTGGATGCGCAAACAGCCCAAAGCACGAACCACAAAATCGAAATCGAGAATCGATGCGTTTTATGATTTGGAAAAAAAGGCTTCTGCCAAAAAAGAAGATCAGGAATTGCAACTCAGTATGAAGATGTCGCGCTTAGGCGGAAAGATTTTGGAGCTCAAAAAGCTGTATAAGTCGTTTGGTGAAAAGCCTATCCTTAAAGGCTTTGACTACACTTTTAAACGAGGCGACCGTATTGGTATCATCGGAAAAAATGGTGTAGGGAAAACCACTTTCCTTAATATTATACAAGGCAAGGAATTGCCCGATTCCGGAAAAATAAATCCGGGCGAAACCGTGGTGTTCGGCTACTTCGATCAGAAAGGATTGAACATCAAAGAAGATAAACGCATCATCGAATATGTAAAAGACATTGCCGAAAATTTCACGCTGGCCGATGGCACGAAAGTATCTGCGGGCCAGTTTTTACAACTGTTTCAGTTCACACCTGAACAACAGTTCACCTACATTTCTAAACTCAGTGGAGGCGAGAAAAAACGATTGCAACTCCTTTCGGTATTATTCAGTTCACCCAACTTTTTGATTTTGGATGAACCTACGAACGACTTGGATTTATTGACATTACAGACGCTTGAAATGTTTTTGGAAAACTACCCGGGCTGTTTGATGATTGTGTCGCACGACCGTTATTTCATGGACAAATTAGTAGAACACCTTTTTGTGTTTGAAGGCGATGGAGTGATAAGCGACTTCCCGGGTAATTATACACTGTATCGTTTCTATCAAGACCAACAAAAGAAAAACAAAAACCAAACTATTTTGGACGTGAAGCTGGAAGCTATGGAAACACAGACGGAGAAGCCTGTGGAGCAAAAGCCGGTAACCAAGCGCAAGTTGAACAACAAAGAAAAAATGGAGTTCGACAAGCTCGAAAAAGAAATTCCGGCACTCGAAAAAGAACGCGATGAAATCAATGAAAAGCTTACACACACCGAATTAAACTTCGATCAAATACAACAGCTTACACACCGCATCGGACAAATTGCTTTGCAGTTAGAAGAAAAGGAAATGCGCTGGTTAGAATTAAGCGAATAAAAAAAGTCCCCTGCACTGGCGGGGGACTTTTTCTTTACATCGAAAAGATTAATGATGACTGTGATCGCCTCCAGAATGCACGTGTCCGTGGCTTAATTCATTAGCATGTGCTTCGCGAATTGCTAAAATTTCGCCCGAGAAAAACAAATGCTTTCCGGCAAAAGGATGGTTCATATCAATGGTAACATCAACATCGCCAATAGCAGTGATTTTTCCTTGGAACGGCTGTCCGTTTTGATCTTGCAAAGGAATGATGTTGCCAACAACAATCATATCAGAAGCATCTTGTCCGTCTAACACAAACGCCTCTTTAGGCATAGTGATAACCGCTTCTTGCTCATATTCGCCATATCCTTCTTCAGGCGACAAAATGAATTCAAACGTTTTGCCGATTTCTAAACCGAATAAATGCTCTTCAAATTTATCTAATAAATTTCCGTGTCCGCACAGAAAATCGAAGGGTGAATCTTTTGGCGCTTCGTCCATAATAGGACCGTTAGCTTCAGTTCGTAGTTGGTATGAAATGCTTACAACTTTGTCAGGAGAAACAGGCATGATGAATGTTTAATAAAATGAATAGATTGAAATGACCGCACAAAGAAATAAAAAATTAATAAAACACGATAAAAATGAGTATCATCGGGTTGTCTATTGCAGTCGAAACAGATAGCAAATAATGAAGACAACTTAAACGTAAAAAGAACACAACCTTGAAATTCAACGAATTTAATTTTAACGAGACTCTTTTAGAAGGTCTCGATGCCATGGGTTACGATAAAGCAACACCCATTCAGGAACAAGCCATACCGGCCATTTTAGCAAACAAAGATTTGATTGCCTGCGCACAAACCGGCACCGGAAAAACAGCAGCTTACTTGCTACCGATTTTGCACAAGATAGCCGAGCAAAAATCTTCGCATATCGACACGCTGATTATTGCGCCAACACGCGAACTTGCCATTCAAATCGATCAGCAAGTAGAAGCCTTCGCCTATTTCACCAACACCAGTTCCATTGCGGTGTATGGCGGTGGCGATGGAATGGCCTGGGAGCAACAGAAAAAAGCGATTACAAAAGGAGTAGATATTATTATTGCTACACCGGGCCGATTGATTTCCATGCTAGGCTCAAACACAGCCGACTTAAGCAAACTCAAACACTTAGTGCTTGACGAAGCCGATAGAATGCTCGATATGGGTTTCTCGGATGACATTTTGCGCATCATCAGCTACTTGCCGAAAAACAGACAAACCGTGTTGTTCTCGGCTACCATGCCACCTAAAATCAGAATGTTGGCGAATAAAATTTTGGTGAACCCCGAACAAATTAATATTGCCATTTCAAAACCGGCAGAAGGCATTTTACAACAAGCCTATGTGGTGTACGACAATCAGAAATTGCCACTGTTGAAGCAGATTCTAAAGCAAGGTGACTACAAAAGCGTAATCATTTTCGCATCTACAAAAGAATCGGCCAAAAAACTCGAAATCGACTTGCGCCATGCAGGCGTGCAGATCAAATCGTTTCACTCCGATTTAGAACAAAACGTGCGCGAAGAAATTATGCGTCAGTTCAAAAACCGACAATTACAAGTGTTGATTGGTACCGATATTTTATCGCGCGGTATTGATGTAGACGGCATAAGTTTGGTGATTAATTACGACACACCCAACGATCCGGAAGATTACATTCACCGCGTAGGGCGTACAGCCCGTGCGGAAAGTACAGGTACGGCTATTACGTTCATCAACGAAAAAGACCAAAAGAAATTTTTCGAAATCGAAAGTTTAATCGGCAACGAAATTCCGAAATTGACTTTGCCAGAAGCGTTAGGAACAAGCCCTGCTTACGAGCCGGAACGCAAGCGCAACACATTCGACAAGCCAAAAGGCAAAAAACAATTTCATAAATCGAAAAGACCGAACAAAGCTTAATTCGATTTCCCCAAAAAACATACATTTGACGACATACAAATAAGCACACACATGTCAACGTTCGAACAACTAAAAACAGAAGCCCAACGCATTGCCGATGTAAAATACGCAGCAGCCGTATTAAACTGGGATATGGAAATTAATATGCCCGCCAATGGCGTAGAGGCACGATCTCGTCAGCTTGCAACCCTTTCAGGCATTGCCTTTGAAATGGGCACCTCAGAAAAATTCAGCAAACTTTTGCAAGCCGCAAAAGACGATACATCGCTGGATACTTTACAAAAACGAAACGTTGAATTGCTGTGGTCTGATTTTCAAAAAGCCAAAAAATTCTCGCAAGAGTTTGTAGAGGAAATGAGCATGACGGTTTCGCAAACCTTTGCGGCATGGGAGCACGCCAAAAAGGCAAACGACTTTTCGTTGTATGCACCTCAGCTCGAAAAAATGATTGCGCTGAAACGCAAACAAGCCGAAATTATTGGCTACGAAAAACATCCGTATGATGCGCTGCTAGACGATTACGAGCCGGGCATGACGGCTGCAGTGTTAGACGAATATTTCAATACTGTTCGTAGCGGATTAAAACCTTTGCTCGAAAAAATTAAAGCACAACCGCAAGTCGATAACAGTTGTTTACATCAACATTTCGATCGCCAACAACAGTGGGATTACAGCATCGCCATTTTAAAACAAATGGGCTACGATTTTGGTGCGGGCCGACAAGATATCTCTACACACCCCTTCACCACTAACTTTGCAGCCACCGATGTGCGCGTAACTACCCGCATCAACGAAAACGACATGACCGATTGCTTGTTTAGCGCTATTCACGAGGGCGGACATGCATTATACGAACAAGGCTTGCTCACAGGCAATTATGGCATGCCTTTAGGCGAAGCAGCTTCGTTGAGTGTACACGAATCGCAATCGCGTTTGTGGGAAAACAATGTGGGAAGAGCATTGCCGTTTTGGAAATACAATTTCGAGATCGCGCAAAAGACTTTCCCTGCGCAGTTTTCAGCCATTTCGCAAGACACGCTCTACAAAGCCATCAATCGTGTAGAGCCATCTTTCATTCGAACACAAGCCGATGAGTTGACTTACCATTTCCACATCATGATTCGCTTCGATATTGAAAAAGCGCTCATGGAAGGCACCTTGAATGTGGCCGATTTGAAAAATTATTGGAACGAACAATATCAAAAATATTTAGGCATAACTCCGGCCGATGATGCAACGGGCATCTTACAAGATGTGCACTGGTCGCACGGTTTGTTGGGCTATTTCCCTACCTATTCCTTGGGCAGCGCCTATGCCGCACAATACTACCGCCAAGCCGAGCAAGACATTCCTGGTTTGAACGACTTGATTGCCCAAGGCGATAACGCACCGTTATTAAACTGGTTGCGCGAAAAAATTCACGTACACGGGCGTTTCTACAATTCGCAAGATTTGTGCGAAAAAGTAACGGGCGAAAAATTGAACTTCAATCACTTTTTGAAATACGCGGAAGACAAGTACAGCGACATTTACCGATTTTAGAAATCTTCAAAAATTGCATGTTTAGGGCGAGTGCCGCTAAGAATCGCACCGGGCTATTCGCTCCAATCTCTGTCCAATAGGAATTGGCAGAGGTTTTCCGCTACTATCCCTCTCGCAAACAAAGTTCAAAAAAGAATAGTTGGTTTTGGGAAAAAACATATTTTTGAAAAAAAACCCATGAAAAACCTCAAAGCAATAAGCCTCGTAATATTCTTTTTTTGAATGTCTATTTTTTCCAAGACATTTGGACAAACACTGAAATATGATTCCTTAGAAAAAAAGTATATTATTCAGGAGATAATTATCTGTGATTCTACATTATCTAAAAAGCAAATCTATGAGCTTTCCAAAAGTTGGATTGCAAAATCATTTAAAGGGATTGACAATAATATAATATTAGATGACCCAGAGCAGAAGCAGATAACAACAACATGTGTATTGAGAACAAATGTGCCTACTGCAATTTGCCAAACGCAATGTAAGTTTGAATTCAAGCTGACGATAGATGTTAAGGAAGGAAAAATTCGATATACAGTTGAAAACATATCCCATTTAGCTCCTAATTATGTAACAACGCTCGAAAATACAATCTATAAGAAGAAAATTCTTCAGCAAATTTTTGATGAACTTGAATACCAAATAAAGCAAAAAGTAGATATTTTAATTGCAACGCTCAGAGATAAACAAAAAAGCGATTGGTAAAACACCCTTCAACAACGAAGTAAATTCGAAGCAGAAAAAGACAAAATTCACAAACAAAAAAGGCCCGAACATTCGAGCCTTTTTTGTTTGTGTTATATAGCCGTTACAACTTACGTTGAATTTCTATTTCTTCGAACACCTCGATAGAGTCGCCCACCTGAATG
>ENA-UOYA01001633-UOYA01001633.1-activated-sludge-metagenome-genome-assembly--contig:-NODE-1633-length-23219-cov-7.473709_pt1 | contig 23219 bp, 35 predicted proteins | sample MGYA00238163_ERZ764804 | MGnify/ENA primary metagenome ERZ764804 (study PRJEB28919, sample SAMN05720223) | activated sludge metagenome | isolation source: Anaerobic digester | place: Hong Kong... | reverse complement strand
CCGATCTTCCTGCTGTGGGGTGTTTCAAGCAGTCCAACAGCTGGGGGTGCCTCATCCGCCCGTGTGCGTCGATCTGTATACAGAACACAGCCAAGCCTGCGAAGATTCTTACGGATTTAAAGACATTCCCTTGTGGAGCGAGCTTCCGTGCAACATCCAGACCGCAATCCGAACGAAGCGCGTACAGGCGTTTTTTCAAGCCTTATATGAAGGGAAAATCACCCTGCCGTCTGACGAGCTCGCCTTCCAAGCGATCGAAACCGGCGAACAGGGCGTATGGGTTGTAACCGCGTCGTTAAACTACTCCACATCCAGCCCGCCGGAGGTTGCAGACTGGATCGAACGGCAAAAGGCCAATTCGTGGTGCAAAGCCGTTGCGGTTTGTTCCACGGGACTTCCGCTATTCCACGGCAAACTCCTCTGGGTGCGTGCCGATGATCAGCTCACCGAGGCGGAAGCCAGGATTATCTCAGGTCTGCGCACCCTAGCAGCTAGTTCCTGTTTGTGCGTAGAGCGGGAAGCGAGCATACTGTACGGCGGTGTACTCGGCAAATTGCTTACAAACCTCTATGTTCAACATAGCGGAGCACACACCCAGTCTTACGGGTTTAAGGACCACCCGGACTGGAAGGAAATCGAGGCAGCGAAACAGCTTGCAATCCGTATAGCTAAGGTGAAGGCATTCTTCCACGATATCCGTACAGGGCAAGTCTTCGACAAGTAGGATGCAACCCTGCCGGCGCCCGGCCGGCAGGTTCTCCAAACCAGTCTCACCCGAGACTGGTTTGTTGAGCCGAAAGGAAACCAAGTATGGAAATTGCAGATTGCTTACTCGCTGTCAAAACCTCCTTCCCTGAAATAGAGAAGGAGACAATCGAACGGGTGAAAACAGAGGTAAAGCTCTCTTGCTTAGCCTTGTGTTTGGCTACAGCCAAAGTTCTACCAAACAAAAAGACTGTGCCGATCGCTTTGGTGACCGCTTATATGCACTTCAGCCACGCCAACCGCACTGGAGGGGGGTTTAGCGATATCCCAAATTGGGACAAGCTGACACACGAACAGCAGCAAGAAATTCGCGTCAAACGGGTAAGCGAGTTCTTTGTCGAGCTTAAAACCACGCTGGACAAACACGCTGCAAACCAAGCCTAACCGATCAATGGGGGCGGAGAGGCACAAATCTATATGGCGCGCGCACGTCGCGCGTGCGATAATTGGATTTGTGGGGCCACCTCTCAGCCCCCACCCACCTAAGGAGCTATGATGGACCAAGCTACGATGCTGCAAATGGTGGAAAACGCCATTCAGCGAATCACGAAAACTCCAGGAACCGCTAGTTGTGTGGCGCTCCAAGTAGCAATCATAAAGTACTTCAACGCACCTCCAAGCGATGAGACATTCATTTGGCACCCGTTGGTGCTGGAATACCGAAAGCATTCAAAAGCTGTGTCGAGCCTGTTTGGCTTTTTGGATATTCGGGGCTGGGACAGTCTGCCTGCCAAGCAACAGGAGAAAATCCGAATCGAACGCTTGACGGCGTTCGGTATCGAACTGTCAGCCAACCTGGAGCTGGTAGCGAGCATCCGCGAAGCGGAAATCCGGGCCGACCACTACAACGATAGTATGCGGTTTAAATAACCCCTCACTTCAAGACATGCGTGCATGTCTTGGAGGGATGGGCTGTTCCATCCCGCTTTCGATTGGAGAGAAGTGATGAGTAAAGAGCAAAAGCAGAAGCAAAAAGGCAAAGTCGGGGGGCATTCCCCAAGCGACTCTGGCCAGCGGACCCGGACCGCGGCGAACAAAGCGCGCTCCCTGCAACGTGCAATCAATCGTACGAACGCTATGCGGCGCCTGCTCAAGACGCCGCGTGGTGCCGCCCGCGCTGCTCGCCGCATGGCTAGCGGCAAAACCCGGTAAGGAGAGGAAAGATGGTTAAGTTGTCAAAATTTGCAACAGCTGTCTGCTTGGACAAGTTGGTAAACGAAGGTTTGAAAGCTGCCAACACATGGATGGTAAGCAAAGATTGTACTCCGTTTGAAAGTGTGCGTGAAGCGGAAGTCTTTTTGTTTAAACTGCTTATTCAAATCAGCGAGCAGGAAGCGGTCTACATGGACCAGCTCGGTAAGATCCTTGATAACGAGATCTTGAATCGGCTACTGGACAACACGACAAAGCTTATCGAAATGATGGGCAAGGAGGTTAGCGATGGAAAGCATTAATGCCGTTTCGATCCGGCTTCCGAATGCCAGATCGCTTCAAGATCCCCGCGTCAAGATCGTCGCAATCGCGGCGAGCGCCTTCACGCTGTACACGACCGGAAACCGGGATCAGATTGAAACGTACCTCGGGACTACGGAAATAAACGAAATGTTGGAGGAGCTGAGCCATGACAGCGATTCCCGACAGACAACGGCATTCCTCGTGCATACCGCGGCAAAGCTCTGCTCTCTCCACGAAGGCTTATTCGAGCAAACGTTGGAAGCTTTGACATCCACAGGCTTCGAGGAATGCCTCCTGAGCGTTCGGCTTATGAATCTGTACGCCGAAAAAGTGGGGGAAGTGTTCCCACCTACCCAGCAGGAACTGTACGAAGCACTGAACCTGCTCGAAGTCCCGCACTTCGCAGCAGAGAGTGGGGTTATCAGGGAGCTCGCTTTCCTGTTCTCCGTTCGGCTACTCGGGGAATACGGGGATGCCGCCGTAGCATGGGATATCGTCAAGGAATACGACGAAAACCTGCTGCCGCCGATAGCAATTCGGGACAGACAGGCGCTGAACAAACTTACCCAGATTGGGGCAGAACACTTGATCAAAAGTGCGATTGATCAGGGGGTTATGGACCTACTCCAACAGGCGGTGGAAAGCTACACCACATCGGTTTGTCGGATGCTTCCCGGAACCGGGCTGCTGTGGTCGTTAATCTCCTACACGTTCGTCAGGATGGCCCGCGGAATGGCTGGTCTGGACATGGACGACCCAAATTCGGCGGGGGGCGGGGAGAAACCGACGTTGCACTAAGGTAGGCGCGGTTTTTGTCAGGGCGTGGCGAACGTATGAACACGCCACGCCTCAAACATAAACCGCGCATTCCGCATTGCAGGGCTAGGGGAGCGAGTCCCCCCTAGCCCGGCCATGTGGCCGTTAGGAGGTAGCCATGGAACAGGTTGTACTAGGAAAGACTTCACTAGAACTGCCGGATGGCAGTGCTGCGTTACGGGAGCAAATGATAGACGTGTATGCAAATGCATTTGCATATGCGAACACGCAAGCCCCGCTTTACCTGGAATCCAGTCAAAACGCCAATCCATACTGGACATGCGTAGCACCACTGGTCCCATTTGCGGTGGTGGATACGCAAAGGCATAGAATTTGGCTGTACAGCCACGAAGCATTCAACTATTTCGCTCTTGGGGGAATGCCGCGAAGCCTTGCGGCGCCATGCACATATCACGCAATTGCAGCCGCTCTTGCAATCCGCGATATAGCCCTGAGCATAGGCAAAAGCTGGTCCATCTCCTACTTTGACAGGGTAAAGAATAAAACACTGGAATATCCGGCGGATTACGAAGAGCTTTCGCCTGTTAGTTCCGAGCCTTTGCCGGTTGGCTATAGCGATAGCGGTATTAGACTACCCGAACGGAAGGAAAGGTGGGAGTCCCTGGTAGGCGCCCACGTCAGCGGCACGCTTGTACACGTTCCAGCCAAGCCCGGCGAACCGCCTTTCCTGGCTGTAGATCCCGAGGCCGTAAAACGGCTTCAAACCACCCAGACGGTGGCCGCACGACAAGCTGCACGTGCGGCCATCGGGGACTTCAGCCTTATCCTTCCCCCTCTCGCTGAGTAATCAGCGGGAACATCCTTAGACCGAACCCCGCCACGCGCGGGGTTTCTCGCTGGAGAGGCAATAGCTATGTTTGACTACCCGTACACCTGCCCCGCTATAAACAAGGAAATTAAAAAGGCGAAGGCTATACTAGAAGAACTCATCAAGAGTATCATTACCAGGTTTTCGCCGATGATACCAGAGGGGCATGCAGACCTGCTTGCACATCAGGAAGCAGAGAATGCGTACCATGACTTTGAAGATATCTTCGAGAAAACCCGCGCGATTAACGAAGACATGCGGAGCGAAGCAGACACCCAAATATACCGTAAGAACAAGGAAATACGGGAACTGGAAAACGAAGTTGAGTCCTTGCAGTTGCAAATCAAGGAGCTTGAGGAAAACCTGAACTCCGTCGAAAAGGAAGCCACATGAAACTTGATCCGATAGAAAAAGCTTTGAGAAAGGCTGTACGTGCCGTTAAAAGCGGAATGTCCATGGCGCAAGCCGCACGCCTCAACGGCGTCGGAAAGGACAGGCTGCGTTGCAGGCTTGTCAAAATGGGGGCTTTGCCGAAGCAGAGGGAAAGCTTGGCGCTTAGAGCGGCAGAACTGGTCTTAACGGGCTGGTTCACTCCCACGGAAGCGGCCGCGGAGGTTGGGCTTGCCAGCCTTACCGGTATCTACCGGGCGTTGCGCGGAAAAGACTGGGCACGACAACAGCCGTGCCATACGCCTGTCCAATCAGCGGCGATGATAGCAGCGATAAAGGCTATGCGGAAGGGCATGCCAAAAGCGGAAGCTGCGCGTCGGTTTGGCGTGCTGCCGAACAGCCTAGCGTGGCACATTTCACCAGTTCTTACGGAGGTCAAATGAGCAAGATCAAAGCGGTTTGTGTCTTGGTTTTCTATATCATGGCATTTACCTTGTACCTGGCGATTCGAGCGCTATGCTTCGGCATAGCAAATGCATACAGGCATGAAAAGCTGTATACCGTCCTGCTGGATCTTGTGCTTCTGCTAGTAATAATAGGATTTTGGATCGACATTCTCTACATTGCACGGAGCCAGCAATGAAGCGCCTACCGACTGAGAAAGTTATGCAAGCTTACACGCTTGTTGTTGATGAGGGCTACAGCCATGCTGACGCCGCTAAAGTCGTTGGGATCGGGGTCGAAACAGTAGCTCGAATCGTGCGCGGCGAGCGTTACAGCGAAATAACGCAGCAGCTGGCAGTTAAAATGGTAACGCCGGTGAAAGCTGGGGAAATTCAAGACAGCGTAAAACGCTTGTTGGATCGCATCGCACAAGATGCAGGCGGTGAGTAAATGATTAGCGAGCGGGAACAAAAAATCCCCGCTCGTGCCAAAGAATACAGGCGATGGGGGTGCCTGCCTTAAATCCCCCTTATCTTTCGGAGTTAGAAAATGGGCAAAAAGTCCAATGTGTTGCAAGAAGTGGAAGCCCCCGCTGTCGAGGCTGCTGCCGAATCCGCCCAAGACAATGGCGGTGCAGGTAATGCGCCCACGCTGGCGACGCCGGGAACGGTCGAAGTGGTAAAAGACGTAGAAACCGTAACGATGGAAGACGGTCGCATCGTCACTTTCAAGGGCGGTAACAAATGCGTCAAGGAAGCCACCGAAAACGGCAACGGCGGCTTCGAAGTCCGTTTCGACTTTCGGAATGGTCGCGTACTGAAGCTGGCCGTGAACCGCGACCATCCGCTGTTCCTGCAATTCGCCATGCACGGCGCGCTGCAGAAAGTTGGCGACGAAGGGTCAGCTGAAAAAGACCCGGACGATATGTACATCGCCAAAGCGGCGCTGTGCGACAACCTGAACGACGGCCGCTGGGGCAAACAGCGAATCTCGACGGGTGGCGGATTCGCCGGTGCCGCGCTGGTCATCCAAGCCATTTGTACCGTTTCCGGCAAATCGCCCGAAGAAGTGCGGCGCCACATCGAAAAGCGCATCGAAGATGCAGCGGCGGAAGGAAAACCGATTACGCGCGCCGCCATCTACAATGCTTTCAAAAATCCGGAAACCAAGGTTGGCAAGGTGTATGTGGAGCTGAAGGCCGCGGCCGAAGCGAAGAAAGCCAAGGCCCCGTCCAACGTACCGAACGGCGACTCGCTGCTGGACGGCCTGTTGGATGTATAACCTTTCTTTAGGCGCGTAAACCTATGCGCGCCAAGTCCTCCAGAGAGGGCGGCTGGAGCCGCCGGCAAGCATCCTCCTAGCTTGCCGGCGGCAAAAGTTTTTGTAGGTTCGAGTGTATAGTTGTATTGATGTTCATAATTCCATGTGGAATAATGAACATATGGCGGCATGCCATACCGCAAGGGTCAATATGCTTACCTTTCTAGCTCCAATCCGAGAATGGGTCCGCGCAAGCGATGGTACATATAGCTCGCGCCCTTGGACTTCTCCGGCAATTCAGAAAACCGTAATGTCCGGCGGCCGATTCAAATCTGGTCAGCATGACTTCGCCTCGCGTGCCGTGGCTGAACTAGCCACAGCTTTAATGTCAATCCAAAAGGAGTTATTAAGTGAACGGAAAGAGGGCTAAAGAAGCCAGAAAGTTTCTCGCATCGCTTGGTCAGCGAGTAGATGAACTTGGCGTGCAGGGGACTAAATCTCCGCGCCAAGTATCGAACGCGGCCAAACACCTAGTCAAACAGGCGGCCGCAGTTAAAGGAAAGCGAAATGCCTAAAGCCAAACGGCTTCAACCGTATTACATCCTCCACACTACCCTACCGCCAAGTACGGCGGGGAAGATGTTGGCAGCACTCTACTCACCGGTAGAACAAGGAGTCCCGCGAGGGGCTATTCAGGATTTTTTGACAAACCTCATCGAGGCCCACTTTAGGAGGCAAGATGCTACCACCAAATGATCAGCATCAGATTGAACAGCTAAGCCGGAAGATAGCAAGTGGCGAAGCGTCCGAAGATGAATTGCGCCAAGCCGTTGCTCTCATCCGGCGCTCGCGTCCGTCAGCAACGGCGGCCAGCGCTGCCGCACGCGCCAAACGGGCCGGCCCCGTAGTCGTCCCAAATGGAGACGACCTGCTTAAAGGGTTGATGGAGGGGCTATGATGCGTCCACCGTTCCCCACAGTGCTCGACTCCAGCCTCATGTCTTGCTTCAAGGCATGCCCGCAAAAATTCTACCGGGAGTATATGCAGCATTGGAAACCGGCGCATGAAAGTGTGCACTTGGTAGCCGGTGCCGCATTTGCGGCGGGATTAGAAGCAGGCCGCATTGCGTTCTTCGAGAAGAATGCTGATCCGGAGCGTGCCTTAGAGCTGGCCGTGGAAGCTTGCATCAAGTCTTACGGAAATTACGAGTGCCCGCCGGATAGCCCAAAGTCCCTGGTCCGGATGCTCGGAGCTTTGGAATTCTACTTCGACCAATACCCGCTGGACAAGGAGCACGCAACACCAGTTCTGTTCGGGTCTGGACGGCGGGGGATAGAATTTAACTTCGCTGTTCCAACCGATCTAATCAACCCGGAAACGGGCGAGCCCGTGCTGTATTGCGGGCGCTTGGACCAGATCGTGGACTTCTCTGGGATGGTTTTCGGCGAGGATGACAAGACTACCGGGCAGCTCGGCGCTTCATGGCCCCGTAAGTGGGACATGCGGTACCAGTTCAGCGGATATGCTTGGGGATGCCGTGAAGCCGGACATCCCCTCTCAGGTTTCCTGGTTCGTGGGGTCTCAATCCTCAAGCGGAGCTATGAAACGCTTGAAGCTATAACCTATCGGCCGGAGTGGGAAGTGGACCGCTGGTATGCACAGTTTCTACGGGACGGCCAGCGCATGGTTGAATGTTGGAAGTCAGGGTTCTGGGACTATGACATGAACGACGCTTGCACAGCCTACGGCGGGTGCATGTTCGTCAAGATCTGCAAGAACAGGGATCCCGAACCTTGGCTACAAACTTCCTTCCAACGCCGGGAATGGAATCCGCTTACGCGGGTAGAAAGGGTGTTAGATGCAAATGACGTTTAATGCATTAAGCGTTCCTGCTTTTGCTTTGGGTGAAAGCGACTTGACCATGGAAATAACGGTCGAGGTCAGGGATGATGGGGAAGTGGAGCTGGTAAGCCACCGAACCATAACAACATGGTTGACTGATGAAGCAAAGGCGGCTATTGTCGCCCAGATCAAGGAGGAGTTAGATGGCGACAAGCTTGACGATGGTAGTGAAATCGGAGGTTAAGCTGATCCGGAAGCAGGTTGGCGAAACCTACATTACGACGATTCTAGCGGAGCTATTCCACCCGAATGGGGTGGAAATGGAGATAGCGTTAATCTCCATGGCGCCGCTTGGGATCACGGAAATCGTAGTCGAGGATACGTCCAAGCCTCCCGGTTCGAAACCGAAGGGAGAGCAAGCATGAGGTATGTTTCTCAACTTTGCTTTTTTCTGGTCATAGCGGCGGGGATGCCGGACATTCTTCAGTCTGTCCTGCCGCGGGAATCCCCCGCTCACATTTGGGCTTGGGTGTTTTCATTCATTTCTGGCGCGCTTACAGCGATGCTGTTGGAGCTTTTGACGGATCTAGTTTATGGCCATGCTACCGAAAAACAAGACCGCCCAAGTGACGTGGACGATTGAAGGGGTGGAGATGGGGGTAGCCACCATCCGATACTCGCTGTGCCCCCCGCACTCGCTGAGCTATTTCTGCAGCCTGTGCGGGCGGCAGTGGGGTAAGGTTCGCTGCGAAGGTACGTCTTGGCTTCTTGAAAACCGGCTGTGCGAGAATCACGCACCGCAGCCGGGATGGGATGTCAACCGCTTTCCCGGAACAGTGTGCAACGGGATGGTCTACAGTCACCTAGTCTCAGCCCTGTCCGCGGCAAATGCGCTAGAGAACCTTCCGCCAGCAGTCTTGCGGCGTGAAGCTACCTTGCTTGTAAAACATTTCTATTTAGAACTGGGGAAACATAATGGCTGATACACCTGAAACACCTGCCTCTGGCCAAGCGATAGGTCCCAAGATCCTCCTTGAAGGGCCATCTGGCACGGGCAAGACATACTCGATAGGCACTGCCATAGAATGGGCGGAAGCCCGTAAGATCCCGTGCTTCGTCTTGTTCACCGAGAATGGGCTGGAAACCCTTCTCGGCTATTGGGCAGACCGCGGCAAGCCTATTCCGCCTAACCTTGCTTGGGCGCAAACCCTGACACGACCGATCGGGCTGAACAGCCTTATCACGGCAGCGGATGCGGTAGGCAACTACCCATTTGAAATGATAACCAAGATCACGGACAGCACGCGCGGCCAAAATAACGCTTACAAAAAGATCTTACAAACTTGTGCGAAACTGACTGACGAGCGCACAGGCCAGTCATTCGGCCCGCTCGAACAACAGCCGCCCGAGTTCATCTTCGTCATAGATAGCCTGACCGAGCTGGCTAATGCCGCTATGAAGATGACAATCGGAAACAAGCCGACTGCTTCCCCGAATGAATACGGCATGGCGCAGAATAACTTGATGAACTTCCTGCGGCTGATTACGCAGGGATGCGCCTGCACCTTCATCATGACAGCCCACATCGACCGCTTGAACGATGAAATTACCGGCTTGTCAAAAATCATGACGAAGGCGATCGGCAAAGCAATTGCAGGGGATATTCCCCCGCTATTCAGCGATGTGATTCTGACTGTCCGCGAAGGAACACAGTGGACATGGGACACAGCAAACGCAATGACCGATCTGAAAACCCGCAATCTTCCCATCGCGGCTAAGCTGGTCCCAAACTTCAGCACCATCTTGGATAAGTGGGCTTCCCGTATGGCAGCAAAATCAAAATCAGGAGCGTAATATGCTACTCATTCCAACCCTGCTGTTAGCAATTGCAATAGGCCATGCCTTGAAGGTGTGATATGCGACTAGAAAATTGGTGCATAGTGTTCTTCAAACTCGACAGCAATGGTTTGCCTATTGCTAAGCTAGCAGGGAATGTCTATGGGCACCCAGATTGGCCGGAAGATCGCTACATAAAAACTGCTAGAATCACGAGGGCGGAAGGGCAGCTGATATACACAGCATCTGGCTCGCAGTATGAACTAGGCAAGACTTCCGAGCAGTATGAAGCTGTGTTTCCGAATGCACGCCAGCAGCTGTTCGCAGCCCTAGCCGCAAATAAATGAAAAGTTTAAGAGATAGCCGTGTCGAACGCTTGGCAACCGTTCCCCTATTCCATCGCCAAATCCTTAAAGGACCAGTAACATGAACACACCGAGTGCTTTCGATCCCAACCTATTCCTGCAAGCAACCACTACCGAAGCGTCCGAGCGTCGCATTCCGCTGCCGCCCGGAAACTACACCGCCATCATCGAAAAACTGGTGCCGGAACCCTGGCGTAGCAAGGACGGTACCAAAACCGGCTACAAATTCAACGCCACGTTGCTGATCGCGCTGCCGCCGCAAGTGGCCGAAGATTGCAAGTATACGGAACCGTTCTGCCGCCTGGTGGATAGCATCATGTTGGATATGACGCCTGCCAACACACTCGACTACGCGCCGGGCAAGAACCGCGCCTTGCGCATGTACCGGGAAGCGACGGACATGAACACGGCTGGCACACTTTTCGCTCCGGGGATGCTGGTCGGTAAAAGTGTTCTGGTGAGCATCCAACACAAGATCTGGGACAACGCCCCGATCGAGGAGATCGTAGGGATCGGCAAAGTTTCCTAATCGTTTCATCTTGGGTGGGGGAAACCCCACCCTTTTTTCGCTTGGAAGGGAATAAAATGCACATAGGGCTACTCGACTCAATCAAGATCAAGCCGAACCGCCAACGCCAGGAATTTGACCCGGCAGCTCTGGAGGAATTGATAGATTCCATCGAAACCTCTCAATTGCTCCACCCCATAGTCTGCCGGATTGAAGATGGAATTTTGTGGCTAGTGGCGGGAGAGCGGAGACTGCGGGCGATTACGGAAATGCACGCACTAGGGCGCGTGGTAAAGTGCAACAATGAAGTAGTTAACCCCGGCTATATACCCTTCTCACTGCTGGGGGAGTTGAGCGAGCTTGAAGCGGCCGAGGCTGAGTGGGCGGAGAATGTCCGTCGGAAGGACTTGACGTGGCAAGAGCGGGCAGCTGCCACCGAGCAGCTTAAAACCCTATTCGAGAAGCGTCATGGTAGAACCCCGACCACGACGGAGCTGGTAACGGAGCAATCTGCAGCAAAGCCTACAGGGCGAGCGCTTGTCACGCGCCGGCAAGAATTGTTGATTTGTCCGCACCTGGACGACCCGGATGTGGCAAAAGCAAAAACCTTGCCCGACGCAATCAAGATCGTGGAGCGGAAACAGCGAGACGCACGAAGCGTGGCGATTGCGCAGAAGTGGAAAGGGGAATCCAAGCTTCCCCATAACATTCTGCTTTGCAATAGCCTGGAGTGGATGCGAAACTCAAGTGCACAATTTGACGTGATTTGCACCGACCCGATCTACGGGATGGACGCGCATAGATTTGGGCTAAGCGGGGGAGCAAGCCACGCAGGCGGTGCGCATCCCTACGACGATTCATACGAAGCTTGGCTCGAAATGCTGGAAGTATTCGGACCGGAAAGTTTTCGGCTGGCTAAACCCCAAGCCCATCTATACGCTTTTTGCGATATAGAGCGGTTTGTCGAGTTCCGGGAATGGATGAATGAAGCTGGGTGGGAAGTTTTCCGTACCCCGCTGATCTGGGTGAAGCCAGTAGCTTACCGGGCGCCGTGGCCAGACCGCGGTCCGCAACGCCGGTATGAAGCAATCCTGTTCGCGGCGAAGGGGGCCAAGCCGGTAACGAAGATGGTGGGGGACGTACTGGTCTATCCCCCGGATGAATCTGTTGGGCACCAAGCGCAAAAACCCGTGGCGCTTATAACCGATCTGCTCAGCAGAAGTGTGGCTCCGGGCAATAGCATCTTAGATCCGTTCTGCGGATCCGGCGCTGTAATTCCGGCAGGGCATAGCCTGGCCTGTGTAGTAACGGCAATCGACAAAGAGGAAGCGAGCGTGGGGATGGCTATCAAGCGTTTGGAGGACTTGAAATGAGGCTACCAACTGGAGTAGGTCCGCATAACGCCGCCATCATGCTAGTGGGGGAAACCTGGGGAGAAGCGGACGAGCGGTATGGAGAATCCCTTTTGGGGGCTGCGGGCGCCGAATTGAACCAGATGTTGCAACAAGCAGGGATCAGGCGGGGGGAGTGCTATGCAACAAGCGTCGTAAACGCACGTCCGTATCAGAATAATGTGGACAACTGGATACCGGAGCGGAAGTCCGGTATCCAGTCTGACTTCATCCCCCTCAAAGGCAAGATGGTTGCGCCGATTGTGCTGAATGGCTACAACCAACTGCTCAAAGAAATAGAAATGGTCAACCCGACAACCGTCATAGCGTTTGGGGGGTTAGCCTTGTGGGCGCTTACGGGCGCAGAGGGAATTACGAAGTGGCGGGGAAGTCAGCTCACCATGCGGGATGGGCGTAAAGTCCTTCCTACACTACACCCAACATCCATCTTTCGTCAGATGGAAATGCGGCCCACCGTCGTTTCCGACTTGAGGCGAGCGGCAAGGGACAAACACAGCCGCACGTGGACGAACGCCCCAGATTGGCACTTCCTAGTCCGACCCTCATTCGCATCGGTTATGGATACACTTGGGCATTTGAAAGCTCGACTCGACAAGGAGCAGGTGTGGATCGACTTTGACTTGGAAACACGGGCCGGACACATTGCTTGCGCGGGTCTTTCATGGTCCCTTCTAGATTCTATCTGCATCCCGCTGATGTGCGTGGAAAGTGCTGACGGGTATTGGCTGGAGGAGCAAGAGTTTTTCATCCTGTGCAAGCTCCGTGACATTCTTTGCCATCGAAATGCTTTGGTCCGTGGGCAGAACTTAATCTATGACTGCCAGTACACGTGGAAGCATTGGCGGTTTGTTCCCAGGGTTATGCAGGATACTTTAGTCAGCTTTCATACGCTATTCGCAAGCCTGCCCAAACGCCTTGACTACCAGGCCAGTATCCTATGCGACCACTACGTGTATTGGAAGGATGACGGCAAGACGTGGACGCAAGATGTAGGGGAGGACCAACTCTGGTCGTACAACTGTCAGGACTGCGTGCGAACGCGCGAAGTTGGCGAAGTGGAGCTGACACTTGTCAAGCAATACGGGCTAGAGCAAGTGGACTCTTTCCAACAGCAAATGTTCTGGCCTGTCCTCTACGCAATGATCCGGGGAGTGCGCATCGACCATGGGGTTAAGCATAAGATGTGCAGGCAGTTAGAAGCTTCCCTGGTTGAACATCAAGCCTGGTTGGAACGCATCCTCGGCCACGAGCTGAATATCCGTTCACCCAAGCAATTGTCGGATCTTTTCTACGTACAATTCGGCCAGCCGCCCGTCATGTCCCGAGGGTCCAAGCATTCGGAAAGCCATCTAACAACGAATAGCGAGGCGTTGGAGCTGATCGGTATGCGCGAACCTATCCTAGCTCCGATATGCAGAACGATAGAGCAAATGCGTTCGCTCGGTGTTTTCCTTAGTACGTTTGCGGAAGCCGAAGTTAGTGACGATGGCCGGATGCGCTGCTCCTACCACCTTGGGGGTGCCAAGACATACCGGTTTTCGTCCTCCAAGGACGCTTTTGGCAGTGGGCTCAATCTTCAGAATGTCCCGATAGGGGACGAGGACTACCTACTCCCGAATGTCCGGGCGATGTTCATCCCAGACGACGGAATGGAAATGTTCGACACCGACTTGAGCAAGGCAGATTTACGCATCGTAGTCTACGAGGCGGACGAGCGAGAAATGAAAGCCATGCTTGCGGAAGGGCGCGACCCGTACATGGAAGTATGCCGCGAATTCTACCACGATCCGTCCATCAGCAAAACCTTGCCGAACGGCGCCACGGATCCACGCTACAAGATGTTCAAGTCTTTCTGCCACGGTACGCACTACCTCGGGACGGCTCGCGGATTAGCACAGCGCTTGGGCTTGCTCGTGCATGAAGCAGAACGGACTCAAGCTTGGTACTTCGGAAAATTTCCCGCCATCGCCCGCTATCAAATCGACTTTAAAAAGCGCGTATCCTCAACTCGTCAAGTGACCAACAAATTCGGCTATCGGATGAACCTGCTCGGCCGTGTAGATGACAGTGCGTTCCGTGAAGCCATTGCTTGGATCCCGCAGTCCACTGTCGCAATCCTGATCAATAAGATCTGGATGAACATCTACAAGAACACGCAGGATATAGAAGTTTTGTTGCAGGTGCATGACAGCTTGGTGGGGCAATACCCCATAGCTGAACGCGAGAAACATCTCGCAGCAATCCGGCTCGCATCCCACGTTGTAATCCCCTACGATGATCCGCTAATCATTCCGATTGGGGTAAAGACTTCCCAGAAGTCTTGGGGGGATTGCGAGTAAATTTCGGACAGTATAAGGGGTAACAACATGAACATTGTAGATGGCGGCAAGCTGGAAGAATTCAGCGAAAGGCCAACAGAACTCCCGTACTATTTTGCAATGATAGGCTACAAGCAGGCGGGATGGGCGGTCGGCCCCGGTTTCTGGGACAAAGAAGCGTTATATCGGGCGCTTATAGCATACTCATCGGCTACTGAAATTCGGATATATACTATTCTCTTACCTACGCAAATATAAACCGGCCATGGCTCGAAAGCTCAAGGATTGGCTAACCGCCTTCCTGGCAGCAACGGACCATGCAGAAAGCGGACGCTTCCTTAGATTTTGGGGAGGCGTCAGCGCAATCGCGGGAGCCTTGCGGCGGAAGGTCTGTATAGATATGGACATTTTCAAATGGACCCCAAACTTTTTCATAATCGTAGTGGCTCCTCCGGGAGTAGCTAGTAAGTCAACAAACATCGGTCTAGCCATGGATCTACTGCGAGCTGTTCCGGGTATTCACTTTGGTCCGGACGTAGTGACTGCGGCTAGCTTGGCTGAGCACTTTGAGAACAATGCTGAAGCCTTCATGCAGGGGGAGTATCTAATCCCTATGAGCGCCTTAACGCTGTTCGCAAGCGAGTTCGGTTTGCTCATGGACTTTGACGATAGGGGGATGGTAAACCTAATGATTGACCTCTGGGATGGGCGTCCGACGTTCTACAAAACGACCAAGAACAACGGTAATAACCTGATCGAAGGGCCGTGGATTAACATAGCGGCATGCACCACACCGGCATGGATCAGTGCCAATATGTCCCATGCTATTATCGGCGGCGGGTTTACATCCCGCTGCATTTTTGTGTATGTAGACAAGAAAGAGAAGCTTATAGCCTACCCGAAAAAAGTAGCACCGGAAGGTCGGCAAGAGCGCACCAAGCATCTAATTGACGACTTAATACACATTTCAACAGAGCTTTGTGGGGAGTATGAACTAGACCCTACAGCCATTCATTGGGGCACAGAGTGGTATGAGAAGCTATGGAGTCCAGAAAGCATGGCGGACGATACGTCCGAGCAACAACGTAGTTATCGAGCGCGGAAGCAAACTCACCTGCATAAGCTAGCTATGATCATCGCAGCTTCAAGCCGGGATGAGCTGGTTATCACAGCGCAGGATCTGAAGCTTGCAGATCAGATGCTGAAAACCGCCGAGGCGGACATGCCAAAGGTGTTTGCCCAAGTTGGGTGCGCAGAAGCGGCAAAGTGGGCAGAGGAATTGATAAGCATGGTGATACGCGCCGGTGAAATATCTTATGAAGAAGCCTTCCGGCGTCTGCATAGGTATTTCCCCGGAGCTAGAGATTTCGAGGATATGGTGGTAGGTACTATAAAGTCGGGCCAACTTGAGCTCGTACAGTCGGGTAGTTTGTATGTATTGAAAGCGAAGATGCAGAAGTGAACATTATTCCAAAAGGAATTGTGAACATGGGAAAACCCAAAAAATCCAGCTTGTCAAAGGTTAAACTGGTAATTCCGGCGGGTCGCGCGTATAGAGGACTGGCAGAAAAGCCGCCTCCAAGGGAGTTGGTGCTAAACTATCTGGAAGATTTTGATCGTGCAAACAATCTTAAGCGTGGCACGGTTTATGAGTTTAGCGGGCTAGCACCCAAAGGAAACGGAAATGGCTGATGACCCAGAACTTGAATTGCAGAAGGAGCTTCTACGGGATTGTGAAAGCCGGCGTAAGCGGCTGAGCGAGTGGGAAGATAGTTTTATCATATCCATTCGCAAGCAGCTGGACGCGGGGAAAACCTTGTCCGAAAAGCAGTTAAACAAACTCTCCCAAATATGGGAGAAAGCTACTGAGAGAGGGTGATGGGATCTGGACAGCAAGCAATGTACGATGAACTGAGGGATGAACTGCGCCAGCGCAGATTGACCAAACTCCAGGCCATTAGAGTTGAAGCCCTGCTGGATCGTCTACTCACAATTCAAGCGGATTTACAACGGGTCTCCGACTCTGCTGCTTTGTCGAAGGCGGATTGGAACGCGCTGGACAGCGCCGAGCGGGGTTTAAGGGAACTGCTATGAACGAAGAAACCATACGCGGAATGGAGAATGTAACTTCGCTCCCAGCCACCGAGAAAATGACCACGCTTCAAGCCTTGATTTCCGCCTTGGATTATGAGAGGATGGAGGGCTTAGAAGAAGTCTTAATCATTGGCTTTGACAAAGACAGGGAGCTGTTTGTCCGTTCTTCTGGGATGACCCGCCGTGATGCCCTGTGGCTGACGGAAATTATGCGTATCCACGCACTAGGAGGACCGAAATGACGAAAGGCGAATTTATAGAGGAGTACGGGGAAATAGTTGTTGCGCTGGCTTCATACACTAACCTTATGTTCCACTATTGCAGTGTGAAGCTTTCCAACGGGATGACTGTGTGTATAGCGCGAGGAGGGAGCTTGGAGAAGCTGAAGAACCTTACAATCCCTTCGGGGGATCGAGGCAGGGTCGTAGACCTTGACCCAGATATGGGGTATATCCTTAACCCGAATGGTGAGATTTGCAGGTTGTTTTACTAGGCGAGAAGGGGGGTTGCCCCCCCCCCCCTCACTTACCGCTTCCCGAGCGGTAACTTGTCGGCCAGACGCATGATGAGATTTTCCAACATTTGCGGCCCCATATACGCCGCGGTGAAGCATGCGGCATACACAATGTCCGGGCGATCCATCAATCCGGCCAGATCGGCGAGAGCCACCCCAACTTTCCCCATCCCGATAGCTACGGGGACTTCCCACAGTAGTGACAAGCGCATTATGCGGCGCCGGCCAAGCCGCAGGTTGGCGTAATGCGCTACCACCCTCCCCACCAAAGCCCACAGTGTGGGGATTATCAAGCCTTTTGCGATCGAAAGCCAGTCTTCTGGGGTATGCATGTTGTTTTTCCTTAGAACGTAGTGCGGCAAATCTCGTAAGCAGTGTCCAAGCCTCCAGCCCGTTCGATGATAAAGGTTATTGTACCGGGGCCTGTGAAGTTGGCGGCAGCAGCCAGCTTCATTTGCGCCCCGTTTTGGAATGTCATGTTGGCATTGGTAGTCTTGAGGACGACAAAACGACCAGTATCCCCACCTGCCGACACCTTGTTTACGGTAGCGGCGGCTGTTGCAGTCACGTCAAAAAAGCTACCCGCACGCAGGGTCAGAGTATTGGAAATCACGTCTGCCTGTGTAAGCGTTTCCGGCTTTGCGAAGGAGAGCATCCCCTGGCTGAGATACGGCAGCTCATATTCCCCATTCATGCCGATGGAGTGGCCGTAGTTATTTGCAGCATAGTTCGTCTTGAGGGTCCCCGCCCCGCCTACCCACGGCCCGCGCGGGAAGAAGTTAGTCCCGGTCAGATTAATACGAGGATTGAGCCCGCTGGTGACTAGGCCAACTACACCGGCTATGCTCCCCCCACTCCCGCCAAAACTCAGGTGGTTGTTAGTAAAACTCTTGCCAGGGCCGCCGAACGTGCCGCTGCTGGTGATGGAAGCAAGCGTCTGGTTGGGCGTAGTCCCGGCAGAGAACACGCATCCATCGCAACTGTTCCCATACGTGAACTGGTCGCATTTGTAATGCGTGCTAAAGCCGGGGAAGGTGAAGCAGTCATTTACGGAGTTGTAGTCACCTTCGTCCAGAATCGCTACGCCGCCGTCCCCGCCTTCAAAGTAGCAATCCGATACAATGGACCCGCGGGCATTGTTGGTCAGCCACAACCCATTATAAACGGTGGAGAACTCGCAGGCTTCGATCTTTGCGGCGTAGGTCCAGGCAGAGGCTGAACCAACGCCGATCTTCATGCCGGTATTCCAGCCCCGCACCGATGATCCCAGAATCTTCTGCAAGCCTGAGTCGTGGGTCTGGCCGATGTAGATCCCGATTCCGGTTCGAGCAGCCCCAAGGCTGGCCGTACTCCACCCGCTGTTCAGCACGTAACAGTTTTCGATTCGTCCAGTGGTCATCCAGTCAATCTGGATACCGTTCCCCGTTCCACGCTGGAATACGCAGGTATTAGTAATACGACTGATACCGTAGAATGAATCAAGGTAGACAACGGGAGTGGTGGAAGTCCCGTCGAAGATAATCCCGTCGATGTCTATCGTGCCGGGAGTTACTGTGGTCGGGGTAGCTGTAATGCGCAGTACAGGCGCATTCGTTGTGCTTTTGATTGTCGAACCACGCAGGGTAGTCCAGGAAGCGAACGGGTTCCCCGCTTTGCGCCCGCGAAGTTCCAGCAAGCGATCCTGCGTGGTGCTGGTGGCTGCAAGTATCAGCCCCGTAACTGTATAGGTTTTGTTGTGAAATACTAGGGCCACCCCATTATCCCAGGCGTACTGGAAAGCGGTCTGCATCTTACTAGTTTCGTCGCCTGAACCAACTACGCCGAACAGGCGGATATCCAGCTCCTCCCGTACTACCACCTTCCACCGGGCGCCGTCAGCCCCCACGATGATCGTAGACCCGTTATCCGCACTTGTCGTGTCAGAGGAGTCTACCAAATACCAGGTCGGTGGTATGTCGGCAAAGCTGGTCTGCCCGAACAGCAGCACCTTCTGGGTTTTCGTGCTGTCAACCGCACGGAAACCTGCAAGGGTGAACTGGAAACTCTTAAACGTCAGAGCATTTACTTCGTTCAGCCAAAGGGCTGTAATAGAAGTGACGCGGGCAACAAAGTTAGTATCAGGCATTGGTGTAGTATCCTGTCCAAAACGGGGAGATATATTCAGCTTTTGCGCATTCAGCAAGCCCGTAGTCAGCTATTGCTGTCTGCCCATCCGGGTTGCACTCTGAGATGATTTGGTCAATAACCGGCTGAGACCACGGCGTAGACGGGTTCTCCACCACGCCACGTACAAAGTCTTGAGGATGCCGGGCTTCCCAGTGCTCCTTGCAAACATAATACCCCTTCCAGTGCTTACGCATTTCCGACGCCTTGCGAATGCGCCCGCACTGGAAGCACATTGCATTCCAATCACCAGGCTTAAAGAAAGTCTTAGCCATCATTCGTCCTCGGGCAGCTCCATGTCGTACAGCTTGTTCATCTTCCTTCCGTGCTGTCGGCCTTTAAGCCGCAGGTATTCACGGAACTTGCGTTTCCGCTCCTCACTTTCCGGGGTTTGTGCAATCACATCGAACCAGCGGAAAGCAACTTCTTCAGCGGTTGCCCGCCCTTCCTGCACGCGCTGAGCGCTTTGGATGGGGGAAAGCTTGGAACCGATGTAGCGGGCTGCATCGAATGCTTTTTGCTGATAGGTGGTTCCGGGGTAGAGGATCGGCGAACCGTCAAACAAGTTCCGGTTTGCTATAGCTTCCATGCCGATTACAGCAGCTGGGGAAGGAGTTAGGAAACCCATGAGCAAGGACTGGTAGTCCTTCTCACTGTGCGCCATCTCCGTAGCCGTATCTATCGCGTGGAGTGGGCCAGCCCGCCGAGCCTTCAAGTTTAAGTCCGGACGCCCAAACGTTGCCTGAAGAATCTTATCGAACATGGGATAAATAGCCCACAGGCCAACCATAAGCATAAGTAGATGGCTAATGCCTTTGCGCATTTCCACGCTGTTACGTATGTTTACAGCTTCTCGCGCAGTCTCCAGCAAAGAGTGGGTCATCCCATAGTGATACGGACTAAAGACGAAGATGGGAAGCTGCATCACCCGGCTTATTACGCGCCCTACTTTCCCCTGTGTCCCCACACGGTTAGGGATGTAGTATCCAGGCATGTGGCGCTCTACTTCCCTAATAGCTTCCTGAATCCCCTTCCCTTTAAGATTTTGTTCGAGAACGAGCTGAGTTGCCATTATGTCTCGCGCTGTCCACATGACCAGTTGGGAGAAGTCGGAAATACGTGTAGCTAGTTCAATCGGCTTCTTCCCAAGGATTTTTGCAACCTCCAGGAAATTCTTGTTGCTAATGGCTTGGTTCAAACTGATTTGAAAGATGTCAGCCCAAGCCATAGAATTGCGCACACGCGGGGCCAGCATATTCATGCCGTTCTTCATCAGTGCGACCTGGATCTGGTCCTGCATGAGAACGGAACGGAGGGCTACAGGGAAGGTTTTGGCCAGACCGATCAGCCCCGCACTACCGCCTTTTATTCCGCGCAGGGTTATAAACCCGTCGATGCCGCGGGCGCCCCACCAGTGCACGAGCTCATTGGCTATGTGCGGAACGGGGATAAGCATAAAGGCGCGGATGACTAGGTTGTTAACCCCTTCCCATAGTCCAGGCGTGCCGTGATAGCGCGCAATGAAGTCGTCCATAACTTCAGCGATCTGCTCAGGCATGTAAATCCCCCGGAGCTGGGGGACCATTTCAGCAGATTTGAGGCGCCGATAGCTGTCAGGAATGTTCGTATCGGTTTCGCGCAGCATGACGCGGCGGCCATGCGGCGAGCTAACAAGATCATTGAGAAATTCTTGGTTACGCGTATAGCGCATCCACTCGGCCGCACGCGCAGCATGGACAGCTAAGTCATCCCCTACATAGGTAATGGGCGTGTGCTTTTCAATATCACGCTGACGAGCTTCCACAATCTGCAAGTTTTGAAAAGTGTCGCCGGCGCCTAGACGCTTCGGGGAATTTCCAAGAAGGGTGGGGACTTGATTGCGCCATGCTACTACCCGATACCCGCCGCCAGAATTTTCCTTGATAGTGATAATCGTACCGTTTTTTAGCGCAAACGCCACACGCGCCCGCGTGGAGCCCGGACGCTGGGCAAGACCGCCTACGCGTCGCGCATCGGGCGCATCCGCGATATTGTCCCACCAAGCGCGATGGTTGAGGGCAAGGCGCGTGTTGATATCCGCTTCCGTTATGGGCACCATGCCAGGCTTTTGAAGCTTGTTCATCTGGTCCGCAATCACTTGGCGAAGTGGCACTACCCACCGATCATAGAGTCTTCGTTCCTCCGGGGACATACTGACCAAGCTGCCTTCGGAAAAATCCCGAAACTTACGAGCCATGGCTGGAGTGACGCCAGCTTGCCGGGCCGCCCGAACATGCTGCCATAGCACCATTGTGTCGGCCTCGGCTGCGAGCTGGGTCCAGCGCAGAGCATGGGAGAGGTTTCGAGGCTGGGCAAGGACAGCAGCATTCGGTTGCCAGTACTCCTGCCCTACCTGATCCCTACGGGCCGAGCGGAAGAAGCGAGTTTGAAGCGCAGCCCCGATACCGCGACTAGCCAAATAACCGAGAGCTGCCCCGAACATCGCCCCTTCGAGGGGATGGTCTGGATTGAGGATTGCACCTAGGCTTCCGCCCGCAATGGAAGACAGCAGATTGACGTTGGCAAAACCAAACTGTTTGACGCGCTTACCTTCCGGCCGCGGCACTTCCCACCATGTGTGCCCCTGCGCATCTGTAACCTTCTCCCCACCCATCTTTTTATAGAACCCCTCCATCTGTACGTATTTGTTATAGAGGGATTGATGTTCGGGCTTGGAAGGCCAGCCGCGTTCAGAACGAGATAGGCGTAGTTCTTCAGCAGGGAGTGTTTCTGCAATTTGTGCCCTGTGTTCAGCGTAATTCGCTTCAGACATATGAGAAGGACGTTGCTGAAATGATTGCCTGTAATACTGTAAAAGCTCCCTTGCGGCTTCCAGCTCCTCCGGAGTATCCTTACGCCACCCCTCTACTTTCATGGTGGTTTCCGGCGTGCTGAAGCGAATCTTCGTTGCTTCCGGGTTCGCCTCGAAAGTATGGCGAACGAACTTGCGCATGTAGTTTGAAGTTACAGGGGCAAGAACTCCGCGATTAAGCACAGCAACATCTATCGCAGCTCGACGCTCTGCATTCCGCTGAAGCTCACCCTTCATTTGCTCGATTTTTGATTCCAACAACTCAGGGGATTTTTTCAGTCTTTGCTTAAACCGTGCAAGCACACGTCCCTTCAGAATATCTAGGTTGGACATGTCATTATTAGGGCTATGGAATTCGTTATACTTAGCTAATGAAATTTCATTAGCCCAGCGAGCTTCCTGCACCGCCTCAACAACCGAAGCATGAATTCCTTCGTAGCCTAGATAATCACGGATCAAAGCTTCCCGTATTTCCTGCGCAGTCATGCGCGATATTTCCCGTGTAAAGCGCTTGATAACGTCTATGTCTGCTTGACGATTTCTAATAGTTGAAGCAAGATATTGATCTGCATTATCCAATGATTGAATAGCCTTATCTTCTCTCCCCTCTATATAGCGATTCAGCTGCATCTCTACCACATGCTGAACCCCGTCCCGCTCAAAGCTACGCGACCAACCAAGCAGATTATTACGATTAGGAAAGTGGGGGTCTGGTATAGTCTGCAACTCACTAAGCCACAGTGTTGTTGCCCCAGGGTGTGTTGCAGGATCAACATCGATACGATAAAATCCGTAGTTTGAGTACTCCCCCTCAGGATCCCTTCCTGTCAAGACTTCAGGACGCAACGCCAGATCGCCCGTGTATAGACGAAATCCGTCTACAAGGTCACGCGCAGATATTGTGTCGCCTTTGTGATTGCGCAGCAGGTAACGGAAGATCTCCCGCTCGTGGTCGCTTACGTCATTGCGCGCCAGCTCCTGCCAGATCAGGCTAGTCGGGAGTTCAGTACGATTTTTAGGAAGGCGCTCCAGAACCTCCGTAGTGTAACGGAGATTGTTTAAAAGCGGGCCAAGCGCGGATTCCGGAACAGGGCGCTGGGGAGCGGGGACGGGGACGGGAGTGGCTTCGGCCGCCGGCGCCGGCGCAGGAAGCTGGCCTGGAGCAGCGGGGGCCGGCAGGCGCACCACGGGGGTAGCGGGTATGTGAACACCAGCCTGCGCAATTGCTTGTTGCAATGGAGGCGGCAGCCCCTGGTCAGGAGCTTGCCGGAAAACCTCCGGCATCTGCCCGCTCGCCACAGAGCTTTCCGGCGATGGGGGTTCCAGGACAGGAGTTTCCCCTTGAAAATCGTCTGTA
>ENA-UOYA01001632-UOYA01001632.1-activated-sludge-metagenome-genome-assembly--contig:-NODE-1632-length-23219-cov-18.708945_pt1 | contig 23219 bp, 22 predicted proteins | sample MGYA00238163_ERZ764804 | MGnify/ENA primary metagenome ERZ764804 (study PRJEB28919, sample SAMN05720223) | activated sludge metagenome | isolation source: Anaerobic digester | place: Hong Kong... | reverse complement strand
CGCTCTGCGTGCCGTTATCAATTGCCAGCAAATTCTCGGCGGGCATGTGGGCTCCAAAGAGGGAGAATAAAGATCGGTTTAATTGTAGTACAAATAGTGGAAACGTGAATCGTGAGTAATGAAACGCGAGTTTGGTTTTGTAGACAGCCGTTTCAGTAATCGAAATGCCTTTATTAGGGCCGCGATTATTTCACGCTTCTCGCTTCACGCTTCACGAATCGCCCTCCCCCCTCACACCGCGTAATACAGCTCGCGGATCCTGGCATACCGCGCCGCCTCCCACTGCCAGCGGATGTTATCCCAGCCCAGCTCCGGCTGGATGAACGGCCGCAGGTCCTCCATCTCGGTCACGCCGCCGCGCCGCACCTGCAGCCCCAGCCGCAGACGCCGCAGCAGCAAATCGTCCAAATGCACCACCGCCCCGTCGCGCGCCGCCCAGCGCAGCTCGGCCCACAGGATGGGCAGGTGCGGGTAGATCGGCGTCAATTCCTCGGGCGTCGTGGCCGCCAGCAGCGCGGGCAGCTCGCGCCCGTAGCGCCCGGCCAGGTATACCCATCCCGCCGGATCGAGCGCGCCGCTGTAGGGCATCTCGCCGGGCCGCTCCAGCACCGTCTGTCCCGGCTCAAATGGCCGCAGCCCCGGCAGCCGCTCCCGAATCCGGTTGAGCGCCTGCGCCGCCAGCACCCGGAACGTGGTCAGCAGCCCCCCCGTCACCGTCACCAGCCCGTTTTCCTCCAGCACCAGCCCGCCGCCTTCCGGTGCGCCTCCCTCCGGCAGCGCCGTCACGCCCGCGTGGCAGGCAATCACGTCGCGGATCCCCAGTTCCAGCCCCGGGAAGGCGTGCGCCAGTCCCTCCAGCAGGTATTCCACCTCCTGCGCGCTCACCGCCGGCTCGGCCACGTCTTCCGGCAGGTAATAATCCAGTTCCGTTGTCCCCACCACCGCCACCCCCTCCCAGGGGATGAAGCGCAGCTCGCATCCGTCGCGCGGGTGCAGCAGCGCGATCCCGGCCGCCAGCGGCAGTCGATCCATCGGCAAAAACAGGTGCGAACCGGCCTTCTCCCGCAGCATCGGCTTGCCGCCCTGTTTGGCGCGCAATTCGTCGCACCACGGCCCGGCCGCATTCACCACCACCCTGGCCTGCACCTCGGCAGTGCGCCCGTCCTCGCCCTGCGCCCGGTCGCGCAGCACCGCCCCGCACACCTGCCCGCGCGCGCTGATCAGCAGTTGCTCGGCGCGCGCATAATTGATCGCCACGCCGCCGTAGGTCACCCCTTCGCGGATCAGCCGCAGCACCAGGCGGGCATCATCCACGGCCGCGCCTTCATAGATGCGCGCCCCGCGAAGCCCCGAATCCCTCAGTTGCAGCGCCCAGGTTGTCAGATCGCGCGGCGATACTGGCATGCGCCGCCAGAACGCGCCCTTCTCGCCCTGGTACACCGCCCGAAAACAGGCCTCCGGCCGCGCCAGCATGGGCGCATCCCGCAGCAGCCGCTCGCACTCCTGCGCCAGCGCCGCGTCCACCGCCGTGCGCCCCCGCCGCGGCCCGCCCACCCACTTGCCCGTGCGCCCCGACCCGCCAAAGGCGTAGTCGTTCGCTTCGGCCAGCAGCACGCGCAGCCCGGCCCGCGCGGCATAGTTGAAGATGCCCGCCCCCGTGATTCCCCCGCCGATCACGATCACATCCCAGGGATGCTCCAGGTTGCTCCAGATGCTGTCGCGGCTGTCCTTACCCCACATAATCTGTCCTATGATTTATAAGCTGCAGAGAACGCAGCACTTAATAAGAGTAGTATATCGGAAAATTAGTGCAAGACCCCTGTTTTTTGATATCCCCTCATTTCAACCTGGTTGCATCCAATCTGCATTGTGGTTCTCTTTTTTCCAATATACTCCCATGTGCGCCTGCACCCGTAAGGGTGCCGTGTCTCCGTGGTTAATTTTCCCCCATCCTTCCCATCACCCGCCAGGCCGCCAGCGTCACCCCCCGCGATGGTGCCTTCTTCTGCCCAAACTCCCACGCCTTCCACGCCGCCCAGACCGACTCGGCCATGTACCGCCCCTGCGCGTCGGCCTTAGCCATCAAAACCGCCAGCATGTCCGCCAGGCGCGCATCACCGCGGACCCATTCAAAGCAGCTCAACACCTCCAGCACATGCAGCAGGTCGTACCAGATAAACGGATATTTGAGCTTGCGGAAGTCGGTGCCCATGTAAAAGATATAGGGGTGCTGGGTCAGGCTGTTGTGCCACAAGTCCAGCAGGGTTTCCGTTCCGGCGCGCGCCTCAGGCCCGTCACGCAGTTCGTCCACCTCGGCCAGCAGCTTGAGCATCACCAGCGTCGCGAACGGGCATGGATCTTCCCGGCGCCCCGGCCCGCGCCACCCGCCCAGCGTGGATGAGACCGCGCACGGCCAGCCGTTTTGTCGAACCAGCCCGGCCAGGGTATCGATCGCCCCCTGCACTGCCGGTTCTTTTTCCAGCCCAAACTTGACCAGCGCGTAAACCACCAGCGGCGCGTCGCACAGCGCCCAGCCCAACACTGCCTCTCCGCTCCCGCCGTGCCCTTCAGCGATGTTCATCGGCAGCCCGAACGGCCCCTCCGGTGTCCGGCTCGCCAGGATGCGCGCCACTACCGGCTCCACGCCGGGGTCATCCACCCTCAGTCCCAGGTCGGCCAGGAAGGTCAGCCGGTGAAAAGGCTGCCCGGCGCTCTTGTGGCTGGCGATCACCTCGCCCGGCCAGTCCGCCAGCCCGGCCAGCAGATCCACCACGCGCGCGTCCGCCAGCACCGCCGCGCGCGCCGCCAGCACCTGCGGCTCCGCCTCGGCCTGCCCGAGCAGATCGCGCCGCGCCCGGTATTGAATCCAGCCCTCGCCCTCCAGCAGCCAGTCGATCGGAACATCCATGTTGTCCGCTCCGTCCGGGTTGCAAGCCTCCAAACGCGCTACGGCGTCAGCGGCACCGTCGGGATATCGGGCATGTACAGCGTCCAGATGTGCTCGCCGCTGCCCTGTGCGAACGGCCGAATGGTGGTAAAGCCCGCCCCCACGCCCTCCTCAGTAAAATTCTTATCCAAAAAGAACACCTCACCGCGCCCGTCCGCGCCCGTGTGCGTCATCGGCCCCGGCCCGGGGAGCTGCACCGTCTGCGTCACGTCGCCGCAGGTCATCGTCATCACCGCCGGCGCCCAATCCTCCACGATGATTAGCTGCACCACACCACCCAAGCAGTAGCCGGTTGCATCGGGCGTCATGCTGCCCTGCCCGCTCAGCGTGCAGTCGCCCGTCGTGCCCGTCACCGTGTAGGGAATCTGCGGCGGCTCAACAGCGCGGATGTTGCCGGCTGCGTCAACCATCAGCGACAGCAGGCCGTCTTCCAGGATGTGCGTCATGCGGGCCTCACCCACTTCCAGGGTTAGGTTGGCCGAAAATTTCAGCACCAGCGCGCCGTTCAGCGGGCACTCGGCCAGGTCCAGCCCCTCCGGCAAATCATCAAGCAGCTTTGGCGGCCCCGGCTCGACTGTCGGCGAAGCCGCCATCTCCTGCCCGTCCCCATCCGCTCCGCCGCCGGGCAGGCTGCACCCCGCCAGCCCGCACACCAGCACTAACACCAGCACCCACCGCAAGGATTTCATCGCTCACCTGCCTCCCAATTCCGGCACGCTCCATCCCCCTTGCATTTATTATCAATCATTCTCCCGCAAGTTCAACAGGGTTTTTTGCGATTTGTTTCGGGGCAACCAGCGTTCCCCGCTTGCTTCCGGTATCAATGCATGTTTTTGATCATTTCCTGTTTCCAGTCTGGCATCTCACCTTGACTTTGCAGATGAGAGATCTTACAATCGGACGTGAGCGATGAGGCTCGCTTTTCCCCAACTGCCTTGTGCTGATAGCCTCTGCCAAAATTCGGATACCTGGCAGAGGTTTTTTTATTCATGGTATCAAGAAACGGGATTTGATGATTTAAGTTATGGAAAAATTTCTTTTTATTTCTGTGGGCGCAATTCTGGGCGCAAATGCGCGCTACTGGTTGGCTGATTGGGCCGCTCAAAAAATCGGCGCAAACCTGCCCTACGGCACCTTCATCATCAACGTCTCCGGCAGTTTGCTGCTTGGATTTTTCTTAACCCTCGCCACCGAACGGTTGTTGATCGATCCGCGCTGGCGCTTGCTGATCTCGGTTGGATTTCTGGGTTCCTACACCACCTTTTCGACCTTCACCTACGAAAGTTTTACCCTGATAAGCAAAGGCCAATGGCTTCCGGGCTTGATCAACCTGTTTGGGAGCGTGATCCTGAGCCTCGGCGCAGTCGGTCTGGGCATCATTCTCGGAAAATCGTTATAATTTAAAAAGTCGATTGAGAGGTTGCCATGCCTGATTTATCTTTGCAAAAAGAAGCTAAACGTCTGCGCATTTACATTGATGAAAGCGACCGCTGGCGCGGAAAACCACTTGATGCGGAACTTTTGGAGGTGTTGCGTGCCAGGGGCATGGCCGGGGCCACCGTTTTTCGAGGGACCGCCGGGTTTGGAGCGCATTCCCGCATTCGCACCGCCCAAATCGAAGTGCTTTCGATCGACCTGCCCATTGTAATTGAAGTGATCGACACGCCAGAAAATATTCAAAGCATTTTAGAAATCGTTTACCCAATGGTGCGTGAAGGTTTGATCACGGTTGAGGATGTCCAAATTGTAAAATACACCCACCGGTTCCTCAACCTGCTGCCCGCAGACCGGCTTGTTACCGAGGTAATGACCACAAAGGTGATTGCATTGCAGCCAGATGTGCCTGTTCAGCAAGCCTGGAGAAAAATGCTCGAACACCAGCTCAAGGTGATTCCTGTCGTCGATCGGGCTGGAAAAGTGGTGGGCATTTTAACCGATGAGGATTTGCTTGAACGCGCCGGTATCCAGGAGCGCCTTTCCATTGCAATCCGCATGGATGCAGCCGAGATCAGTCAGGAGCTCCGCTCGCTGGAGGAATCCAACCTCACGATTGCCGACGTGATGACCACCCCGGTGGTCACGGTCAAAGATACGGATACCCTGGGCGTCGCCACTTCCCTCATGGTGAAATCTGCCCTAAAACGCTTGCCGGTGACCGATAAAAATGGCAAGTTAATGGGAATGTTATCACGCTCCGACATTTTGCGGCATGTTGCCAACTCGCCGGTGCCCATTCCTGCCTCGCCCCTGCCCACCGGTGCAATCCGAACCGTCGCGGATGTGATGAGCAAGAACATTCCCATGGTGAGCCAGGAAGATGGATTGGCAACCATCATTGAAAAATTTTCATTAACGGATTCACACAGGCTGATCGTTGTCGATCTTGAAGGCAAAGCGATTGGTCTGATCAGCGATTCAGATGTCGTGGCACGCGTTCAACCAGCCAAAAGGCGCAGCATTCTGGATGCATTGAGGCAAATTGGCAAACCCCCGGCAGGCAAAGAAACAGCCCTGGATCTCATGTCGCCCGGCCCCCTGACTGCACCGCCCAGTATGCCGGTCTCCGATGCCATCAAGCTCATGCTGACTGACACCCGGAAATGGATCACGGTGGTGGATGAGCAGGGCAAACCGCTGGGCCTGGTCGACCGCCAGCGCATCCTCGAGGCGATTGCGGTGTTTGACCAAAACGACCGCCCCGCCCCAAATCCAGAATAATTGACCTTTCCTGGCGGTGCGTCAGCGTGTCACCAGGCAAGTATCCTTCGCGGCAGTCTGGGTATCTGGATGGCTGCCTTTTCACCACGCAGCCTGGCGCGCATGCGTTCATAAGTTTATTGGAAGATCCCGTTCCTGGCTGTGGATGGGGGGGTGCTTCCTCACTCCACGATGATCTCAATCTCCACCAGCCGTGACGGCGCCATGCACGGCGGCCTGGCTGTCAGGCACAACGGATCGCCCTGCACCCTCAGCGTGGTGGTGCCAGCCGCCAACGCCGCGAACCGCCGCCAGCCGTCTTGCTCGTAATCCAACTGCACAAACACGTGCTCATCCGCCACTGTCAGCGTCCACTGGTAGCCCTCATCCAATCGCAGCGCAGCGATCTCACCTGCTTTCAACCTCGCCTGGCCGGTTTCCAGCGCCAGCACCGCGTCCGCTGGCCTGGCCAGTCCCTCGGTCGGCTCGGGCGTCGCTCCGCCCGGCAAGGACGTGGAAACTTGCGGCACCAGCCCGGCAGGCTCGCTTGGCACAATGCCCGGCTGCGTCGCCGTCACCGGCGCACAGCCCGCCAGCAGCACACTCAAAATGCACGCAAGCATCATTTTTCGCATGTTTCACCTTTTCTTCTATACTTATACACCTCAGACGCCCCGCCCGCCCGGTTCGTTCCCTCTCAACTTCCCAAAAACATCTTCCCACCCTATACTAATACTGGCTACACGCAATATTCAATCTTTTCCATCACATCCGGCCGAATCTTCGAATACCCAATCTCCAAATTCCTCAATCACGAATCACGCCTCACGATTCACGCCTCACAATTCACGCCTCACGCCTCACGTCTAACGCCTCACGTCTCACGCCTCACGCCTCACGCTTCACCTGCTTCACGCTTATAATATCCTCATGCGCCGCGTTCCCCTCTTCACCCTGCTGATCCTCGCCTTCGCGCTCTCCGCCTGCCAGCCGCTCTATCCCACCGCCGGCATGGAGCGCCCCACGCGCACGCCCACCCGCACGCCCACGCTCACGCGCACCCCGCGCCCCACCGCCACCATCACGCCCACCCCCACCATCACCCCCACGTCCACCAACACCGTGGTGCCCGCCGATACCTTCACGCCCGCGCCCACCCTCACCCCCCTGCCGCCCTCCACCGGCCCCTTCCGGCTGGTGCGCAGCTTTGATGCCCAGCTCTTCCCCGGCCTGCTGACCGCGCTCACCCCCATCGCAGACGGCCGCTTCTGGCTTTCCGGCCCCAACGATGCCGTCCTGTTCGACCCCGCCAGCGGCCAGGCCGCCCGCGTGCGCTTCGCCTCGCCCCCGCTGGGTGTCGATTCTGCTGGCCGCGCCTGGGAGCTCGACCCCACCGGCTCCTACGTCTCCGCCTGGGACGGCACAGACTGGACCGCCTACGCCGAAGGGCTGGGCTGGACACCGCTGATGCCGCCCAAAGAACCGCTCGAATTCCACACCGCCGCCGACGGTGCCGTCTGGCTGGCCGCCGCCGCTGACCTGCGCCGCTTTGACGGCGCGCGCTGGCGCGTCTTCACCCCCTACGAGATGGGCATCGAACTGCCCTGGAAGGCCGGCGTGACCACCGATCTGCTCCTCGCGCTCGCCCCCGACGGTTCCGCCTGGGCCGGCTCGTGCGACCGCACCGCCGAAGGCCCCACCGGCCAGGGGTCGCTGCGCCGCTTTAAAGATAACCGCTGGACCGATGCCGCCCTGCCCGCCGCCCCCGCCTGCATTTCCGCGCTGGCCGCCGCGCCGGACGGCACATTGTGGGTGGGCCTCTACGGCGGCACGCTGTGGAAGTTCGACCCCGCCGCCGGCCAATGGCAGCAGCAATCCGCCCTGCCGCTGCCCCCCGACCGCACCACCTACGCCGATTTTATCGAACTGCCGCTCGACCCGGACGGCCTGCCCTGGCCGTTGATCCAGGTCTGCACCGCCTCCGGCTGCGGCCAGCAGGTGGCCCGCTTCAGGCAGTCTGCCAGCGGCGGCTGGGAGGCCTTCGGTTCGTCCCAGCAGCCCCCGCAGCAGCGCCTGCTCTTCGACCGCGCCGGCACGCCCTGGCTGCTCACCCCCGACCAGATCGCCTCTTTCGATGCCGGCGGCAGCTTCACCCCCATCGAAGCCCTCACCGTGCGTGCCGCCGCGCTGGACGCGGAAGGCAACCTGTGGCTGGCCGCGGAACACGCGGGCCAGTTGGGGTTGTGGGTGAATGATTAGCGACCTGCCCTCGAAGAGGGTTAGCGGTTAGCGATTAGCAATTAGCCGACCAAAACGATACGTTACTAAATCGCACCGGCTCGGCCCCATCAACCTGCCTTGAATAACCGATCCACTTCCCACTGCCGCGGATTATTCAGGATATATGCGGCAATGTTTTCATAGGATGATTCGTTGCGGATGATGTGTTCGTAATAATTGCGCTGCCAGACCGCCGCGCCAGGTGTTTGACGAACCAGGTTGATTTGCCGGGTAACGGCGGATTTGAACGCGCGCACGATGGTCGGGACCGACCCGGCCACCGGTTTGCCGAATTGTTCAACCGTTGTCGGGGCACGGCGCGCGGTCGGGGCACGGCGCGCCGTGCCCCGACCATCATCCGCAATCACCACAATCGCATGAAAATGATTCGGCATCACCGCATACGGCCCCAATTCAATTTCCGCCCGCAACGCCGCCGATTTTTCCCATTCCGCCCGCACAATTTCGCCCGGCGCGTTCAACCGCATCTCGCCGTCGACGACCTGGCCAAACAGGCATTCCCGCCCCTGGGTGCAAATGGTGATGAAATACGCCCCCGCGGCGGTGTAATCATACCCGGGCAGGCGTATCGAACGGCGGTGGTGCGGTTGGGTTATCATGGATGAGTGCAGTCGGAAACCGACGCGATCGAGATGTAGTAGGGTGACTACCTGGTAAGCGCGCGGTCCTAGCTCATGGGAATGCGTTGCCATTGCCAAAGGGTTGGCCAGTTGAAAGAATGGAATAATTGTTGTGTACTTTGTAGAATCGGCGACTAATGGACATATAAAATTAATGGATGATCGGGAAAATAGCACAAGTATAATCAAACGTTCTATTTTCTCCTAAAATGGAATATCCTCTTCAGCTTCACGTTGACGAATCAATTCAATGTATTCTTGGATTTTCTGATCAATATTCACACGCAAATCTTTAGCAATCTTAAAACCACAGTCATTCACACGACCTTGAGAGTCGGTATCGAAGTGGCCTATAAGCAGATCAAACATCCCTCGGATCTTTTGTTCACCTCTCCCTCGATATGCCCAATTAAGAAAATCCCTGCAACAACCTACCACCAGATCTGCAATCTGCAAAGGCCCGGAATGGTAAGTGGAAGCATGCGTGAGACTATCCAATAAATGGAAATCCGAGAGCCTGCCCGAAAAGTAATTTTGGTGAGTTGCAAGCCCATAGCCGAAATGATAACCACCCTGGTATAAATCAAAGAAATCCTTACCGACCTCGTTTTGAGGCCAATCCATCACCAGTATTGTACTGGAATTTTCACGTGCGCGTAGGTCTTGCCTTTGAAACATCAAACCTACTCGTTGAAGTAAATTTTCAAACGCCCAACCATAAAATTCGGCATGAGTTGTTTCACGCCAGTGGTGATCATAACGCGCTGAAATAAATATCCGGGCATCAAATTCACCAATCAAAGATAGAAGGTCACGGCGAATATTAAAAGAATACTGAAGAAGCCGACCAGTTACATCCTCACTCAACCACCGGTCTCCTGTGCAAAATCGTTTGATACCCGTATCTTTTAAGTTCCATTTCACGGGAGTTTGGGGGGGAAATCCATATCCATCCTTAACCTGTTGGATCCGATTTTGAAAATCGTTCAATTGCTCTAACCTAATAAAATAACCACCGATGGCGAATACATCTGGCGATGAATCTTCCGGATCTAAAACAAGTTCGGTGTCATCTAAGAAACCAATTAACATAAGCAATTAATTCCCGTGCATTACCCTTGGATCCGTTTGATTATTTCTGCGATCAATGTGTGTTCACGGGCATCCAAGAATGCCTCGTAGTTATCCGCCTGCATGGCGGATCTAGTTTCCGCATCAATGTAATGGCTACTTAAAATTGCTGATGCTCCTTCAGCAGGCAAAACATCTTCCAGGTAGCGGCTCGGATTGCTCTTGCTGATAATCTTATTGGTCTTATCGGAAATCAGGGTGCGGTTCACCACGCAATTGATCCGATCGGATGAATAAGGTTTTCCGTCTGGTCCGCGCAGCTTTCCCAGATAAGCCGCCGGGAAGATGTGGTGGTCCTCAAGTGTATGGAACTCAATTGAGTCATCCTTGGCAAAATCCTTGGCACCACGTAGAGCAATCAAACAGATCACGCCGCGGTATTGTGAATTGAGGCGGCTGACATTCTTCAAAGAAAAGCCCGTGTTTTCCACAATGCTCACGCGTGCCTGTTGGAGCGCGTCCGCTTCAAATTCTGGATTGGACATCGATTTTAAAAAGTCTTGATAGTCACGATAAATAGTGCTCTCCACAGCGCCAGCATAGCGTTCACGGAATACTGAGGACCAGTACCAGCGTTGAATCCAATGATAAGCTTTATACCCAAATTTCTGTTTTTCAATTGCATAAAGCATGGCTGCCAGCGGTGAAACCATAGTCACATAGGGCATCCACTTGCGGTCAAAAGCGCCAAAACCATCCGTGCCGCGAGAGGTCATGCGGGTCAGCGCTTTTTCCATGTATTCGACTGCTTTTTTCCAGTCCTTTTCAAAATCGGTTTTGGAGAGATTGATCAAAGATTTGCTCTTCACATCCAGGCCGCGCATCAGTCCAATCGTACGCAGCACATATACGCCAAATTCATCCGGTGATCCTTCCGAATAATCGTCCAAAAGATGGTAACGGTCGATCGATTCCTCCCAAAGATGGTGCAGGTCGATTTTATCCTTGTATAATCGTGCAGTCAGCAGGTCATACACGGAGAGTTTTACGCCAGTGCTGTTTATCATTTCAAAAATTGAGCACACCTCGGCCAGAGCTTCCTGATCATCGGCATGAATTTTTGGGATGGAAATGGTCGGTACCTGGAAATGTTTCAACCGGTCCATAATTATCGACCAGGCTGGCTTTTCTTCATGGAAATAACGGGCGAAAAAGGCATCTATATCGTTCTGAGCCAACCATTTCTCATACGCATACAGCCAGTTATCCCAATGTTCGATTTCGGTAAATGGAACGACCTTCGTTTGAAATTGCCGTTCTCGTTCCAGCATTTTGATACAATCCGCTGCACGTTCGCTGGTAATCGCATCCTCCAATTTACCTTCTGTGATCAAATTCAAGTCCAAGAAAAAACGATAGGGATGTTTTGACCAACGCAATGGAATATCAGGCGCGGCGAAAGCATAATGCAAGGAAGTCAGACGCTGCTGGCCATCCAGAATCATAGCCTCTGGCCTCAAACTAGCCGGGTTTAAATCAACGCCCTGTAAAGGACGGACTGCAAAAGGAACATTATCGTAATCGGTATTCAACAATAATAGCGATCCGATAAAATGACCTTGAAGAACCGAAATAAGCAAAGCGGTAATATCATCACGGCTCCAGACAAAATTTCGTTGGAACTGCGGTAAAACCAGCTTTCCTCTTCTTGCGGATTCAACCAGGTCAAGCAACTTTTGATTATCTGGAGTTGTATGCATTGCCCTATTCCTCTGAGCACAAGATATGCAGGGTAAATTATAATTTTAATGGCACCAGTTTCCGACCGAAACCTCATCTTCTAGGGTGCATTCGATTTGCACCACGAAATGGAATTTTGAACGTATCGCTCAAGAACGCACCACTCAAACTTCGCTTGCTCAATCCCCGAATTCCTCCTTTAGCCCTATCTTTGCTCAATAGGTCCGGGGTGTCATTGGGTTTAAGAGATTATTAAATGGTTTGGAAAATGGAGCGCTTACCACGTATCGGTCAAAATCGAACACACCCAACCTGATTTAATATATTACCTCTCTTTCTCATAAGTGGTTACTACTTTTACCTTCATCATCCTTTTGAGTAGGATCTTTGATGTAGTTTTTGCGCCCCAGGTTTTGATACCCCGGATATTGTCTTGGGACAACAAATGTAGCTGGCTCATCAGGAAGCCGCTTATTTCGATTATCCCCTCTCACATGCCGTCCAATGATGTAAATAAGCGTTCCATAAGCAATAACGGATATTGCCATAAGTCCAAACACATGAATTTGATTGCCATCGTCAAGAAGCTCAAGTTTTTCAAAAAGCAACCAAAAAAGAAATGCATAAAGAGGAATCCATCCAATTCCCAGTAGTCTATAGCCAGTACGCTTCATTATTTCTCCTTCCAAGAATACGGTACTTGCTGATTATCCCTGCAATATACCGAATTATAGAATCAAATCCGCAATCCGGCACCATCCTCTTCCCCCTCCCCATCCTAAAAACTGTCCTTAACATCCGCCCCGTTTTCCTGTACAATCACCTTCACCATCAAACCGACTCACGCTTCACCATTCACGTTTCACCTTCCCCCCAAGGAGTCCTCTCTTGAACCCTCAACTCGACGAACTCAAAACTCGCCTGCGCGACATCGCTTCCCTCCACAACGCCGCCGCCCTGCTCAACTGGGACCAGCTCACTGGCATGCCGCCCGGCGGCGCGGAAGCGCGCGGCTTTCAACAGGCCGTGCTGGCCCGCATCGCCACCGAAAAATCGGTCGACCCCGCCCTCGGCAGGCTGATTGACGACCTGCTCCCCTATGCCGAATCGCTGCCCCCCGATTCCGACGACGCCTGCCTGATCCGCGCCGCCAAACGCGATTTTGACAAATCTCAGCACGTCCCGCCCGAATTCGTTGCCCGCGCCTACGAGCAGATCGCCCGCTCCTACCAGGCCTGGGCCGAAGCCCGCCCCAATAATGACTATGCGAAGGTTTTACCCGAACTCGAGCGCAATCTCGAGCTTTCGCGCGAATATTCCGCCTTCTTCCCCGGCGCCGATCACGTCGCCGACCCGCTCATTGATGACGCCGACGCCGGTATGAAGGCCGCCGACATCCAGCGCGTCTTCGCCGCCCTGCGCGCCGAGCTGGTGCCCATCGTCAGGGCCATCACCAGCCAGCCGCCCGCCGATGACGCCTGCCTCAAGCAGCACTTCCCCGCCGATGCGCAGCTCGCCTTCGGCAAGAAAGTCGCCGCCGCCATCGGTTACGACTTCAACCGCGGCCGCATGGACCTTTCGCCGCACCCCTTCACCACGCGCTTCTCCATCGGCGACGTGCGCATCACCACCCGTGTGCGGGAGGACGACCTGGGCGATTCGCTCTTCTCCATCATCCACGAGGCCGGCCACGCCATGTACGAGCAGGGCGTCTCCACCGCGCTCGAAGGCCTGCCGCTGGCCAGCGGAACCTCCTCCGGCGTCCACGAGAGCCAGTCCCGCACCTGGGAGAACCTCGTCGGGCGCAGCCTGCCCTTCTGGCAGCACTTCTACCCCGACCTCAAAGCCGCCTTCCCCGGCCTGTTCGACGCCGTCCCGCTCGAGACCTTCTACCGCGCCATCAACAAGGTTGAGCCTTCGCTCATCCGCACCGATGCCGACGAGGTCACCTACAACCTGCACGTCATGATCCGCTTTGACCTGGAGCTGGCCCTGCTGGAGGGCAAGCTGGCCCTGCGCGACCTGCCCGAAGCCTGGAACGAGCGCTACCGCTCCGACCTGGGCATCACCCCGCCCGACAACCGCAGCGGCTGCATGCAGGACGTGCACTGGTTCGGCGGGTTTGTCGGCGGCGCGTTCCAGGGTTACACCCTGGGCAACATCCTCTCCGCCCAGTTCATGGAGAAGGCTCTCCAGGCCCACCCCGAGATCCCCGATGAGATGGCCGCCGGCAAATTCAGCACGCTGCACGGCTGGTTGGTGGAAAATATTTACACCCACGGGCGCAAATTCGAGCCCACCGAGCTGGTCCGGCGCGTCACCGGCAGCGACATCCAGATCGCGCCCTACATCCGCTACCTCAAGAACAAGTACGGGGCGATTTATAGCCTTTAGCTATTAGCTGTTGGCTATTAGCTTTTAGCCACCCAGTAATAAGGCTATGCGCAATATCAGTGGGTACGGTCTCCTGACCGCGCCCACTTTTCGTCTTGATCTCCGACCCGCGGCCTTGCCGTCCCGGGCGCCGGTGATGATCTTCCTTTCATCATTGGGCGAAGCATCCGCCGGCTGCCTGTGCCCTTCCATTCCTTGATTCAGATCCTTCGGCTTCGCCTCAGGATGACAGCCAAAATGAGCTCCTGGCTGTCAACTCTTCACTTTTAGCCAATCGCTAATCGCTTACAGCTAATTGCTAACCGCTAACCCTTACAGGGCAGGTCGCTAGATTTCCTTCGTCGCCCGCCCAAAGCGCAGCTCTTTGTGCTTCAAATCCACCACCGCGCGGGTTGCGATCAGAAAATCCAGCCCCAAAATCCCGTTGATCTCCAACCCGTAATTGAGCGGTGAAAGCTCCACCTCGAAATTCTTGAACTTGCGCCGGTCCACCTGGATGTAATCCACGCGCTTGACGAACACCACCTCCATGCCGCCCACCCCGCGCAGCGTGCGAATCGGATCCTGCGGATCAATGGTCAGGCCGATCTCCTTCGCCCGCAGCGAGGAAAGCACCGTGCTGCCCGAGCCGGTATCAATCAGCACGCGCCGAATCAGCACCGCCCGCCCGGCGTGCCCCAGGCGCAGTTCCACCAGCGGCAGCCCCCTGTCAATTTCAATCCGCATGGATGCTCCGGATGCCCACCCACAGCCGTTCTTCGATCTGCAGCGCGGCGCGGCTGGTGTGAATGAAGTAGAACTCGCGCTCGGGGAACTCGTCGTGCAGCCTGCGGTAGGTCTCCACCGCGTGCTCGCCGTCCGGGCAGGATGCAATCACCGCCACGCGGTCCAGCACGCGCAGCCCCCCCTCGCTGTGCGCTTCCACCGCCTCGATGATGAGCCACTGGTCAGGATAAGCCTGCCTGATTTCTTCCCAGTCCATGGGCAGCTCCAGCTTTTCGCGATTCGTGATGAGCAAAAAAGCTTCCGCCTCACCGCTCCTGCATCATTGATTACTCATCACGCCAAACTCATTGACTTTCTTCCTCATAATTATACAATATGTTATCGCGCAAACCGTACCCGTTGAGGAGAACCACCCATGCCTTCCACCCTGTACGACGTCGCCGTCATCGGCGGCGGCATTGTCGGCACCGCCACCGCCCTCGCCCTGGTCCAGTCCCGCCCCGGCCTCAAGCTCGTCATCCTCGAAGCCGAGGGCCGCCTCGCCGTCCATCAAACCGGCCGCAACAGCGGCGTGATCCACTCCGGGCTGTATTACAAGCCCGGTTCGCTCAAGGCGCGCAACTGCGTCGAGGGCCGCGAAGCCATGTACCGCTTCTGCGGTGAAAACGGCATCCCCGCCGAGCGCACCGGCAAGGTGGTGGTGGCCGTGCTGCCCGCCGAGCTGCCCGCGCTCGAAAAGCTTGAGCAGCGCGGCCGCGAAAACGGCCTGCAGGGCATCCGCCGCCTGACCCCCGATGAAATCCGCGAGTTCGAGCCGCACGCCGCCGGCATCGCCGGGCTGTTCGTCCCCCAAACCGGCATTGTGGATTACCGCCTGGTCAACGAGAAGTTCGGCCAGCTCGTCCAGTCCGCCGGCGGCGAGATCCTCACCGGCGCGCGCGTCACGGGCTTCCAAAAATCCGGCGGCGGCTTCATCCTCACCACCCCGCGCGGCGAAATCGCCGCACGCACGCTCATCAACTGCGCCGGACTGCACTCCGACCAGGTCGCCCGGTTGTGCGGCGTCGAACCCGGCATGCAGATCATGCCCTTCCGCGGCGAATATTACGAAATCGTCCCCGAAAAGCACCACCTGGTCAACAACCTGATCTACCCCGTCCCGGACGTGCGCTTCCCCTTCCTGGGCGTGCACTTCACCCGCATGGCCCGCGGCGGCGTGGAGGCCGGCCCCAACGCGGTCATCGCCTTCAAGCGCGAAGGCTACTCGTGGGGCGCGTTCTCTGCCGCTGACGTGTGGCAATTCCTCACCTACTCCGGCTTCTGGCGCATGGGGCTCAAATACTGGCGCATGGGTTTCGGCGAAATTTACCGCTCGCTCAACAAACGCGCCTTTGTCCGCGCGCTGCAGCGCCTGGTGCCCGAACTGCGCGACGAAGACCTGCGCCGCGGCGGCGCCGGCGTGCGCGCCCAGGCCCTCGCCCCCGACGGCGCGCTGATTGACGATTTCGTCATCCGCGAAGCCGAGCGTCAAATCCACGTGCTCAACGCCCCCTCGCCCGCCGCCACCGCCTCCATCAGCATCGGCCGGGCGATCGCGGAAATGGCTGCGAGGAATTTATGAGCGTTGATCCGTGAGCCGTGAATGGTGAACCGTGAAGGAAAACTCCCCGGTTCTGCGGTTCACGTTTCACGGTTCACGAAGTACACAAAACGGCCCGTCATGGAAAGGTCCTGCTTTTCACGCTTCACCTTCTATCCCGTTGTATAATGAATTATCATCATTCCTGGGGGATTGCACGCCATGCCCATTTTGCCCAGCTTCAGCAATTCGCAGCTTGCCGCCATTTGCGACGTCCTCGCCGACCCCAACGACGGCCTCTCCGGCGCCGAGATCGGCGCGCTGCTGCGTGAAAAAAATCTGGTAGACCCCTACCCGGCGGTGATCAAACGCCACCGCCTGTATGAAGCCCTCCGCCAGCAGCAGGAACTTGACGGCTGCGGCAACAATGTGGCCGCGCTGGTGTTGGCCGCGCTCAACCCGGCCCGCTACAGCGACAACCAGCCGCTCTTCACCCGCCGCCTCGAGCGCCTCAACGCCGTCCTCGGCCTCGACGGCTACCAGATCAACCCCGACGGCAAATTGAAAGTGGTGCCCTCCACGCGCAAATCCAGCGCCGGGCAGGAGCGTGCCCGCCGCCTGCGCGCCGAACTGACCCGCCGCGGCGTCCACCCCGCCGTGCTGCGCTGCTGCACCCCCGAACTGCTCGCCGAGCACGGCTACCCGGCCGTCCACGAAGCTGTCCGCTCTCTTGAGGAAAAAATCCGCGAAAAAAGCGGCCTCAACCTCGAAGGCCCCGAACTGGTCGAGGGCGCCTTTGGGCTGCGCATTGGCCCGCTGCTGGCCTTCAACACCCTCCTCAGCGAAGCCGAGCGCGCCGAACACCTCGCCGTCAGCGCGCTGCTCAAAAATCTGGTCGCCACCTTCAAAGCCCCCGCCTGGCCGCTGCCCGAAGCCGACGCGCTCGACCTGCTCACCCTCGCCTCCATGCTCCACCGCCGCCTCGACCAGGCCGTCCTCACCAAACCGGGCGGATAATTTGGCGTGATTTGGTGATTCGTGATTCGTGATCCGTTATTTGTTATTCGTCCGTAAGGAAGTTGGTAGTACGAATTGACGATTCACGAATAACGAATACCAAATACTGCCTACCCTTCTCGGCCATTTTTTAAGCCGATAGACGCTTTCCACCGGCCCAGCGATCCGCGCCGCTGTGTTACCATGGGCGCATGAACCCAAAGCCCGGCACGTCCCGTCGAATCAACACCCTGCTGCGCCTGTGGATGGTGCTTTCCGCGCTGGCGCTGCTCCTGCCGGCCGTGCGCGCCGCGGCGCAGTCCGGCGGCAGCACGCTCTACCTGCCCCTGGTCAGCAAATCGCAGGTCCGGCCGATCACCGCCGTGCTCAAATGGGCCTACGGCGGCTGCTACACCTCCTGGTGTGAAACCGGCTGGTACTCCTCGCCGGCCGTGCTCGACATCGACGGCAACGGCCGCAGCGAGATCATCGCCTCGGCCTATTCGCTGTGGGCGCTGAACGGTGAAACCGGCGCGCTCGTCTGGCGCTCCGGCGGCACCAATCACCGCACCTGGCCCGGCGTGGTGGTGGCCGACCTCGACCGCGATGGCACCAGCGAAATCGTCATCGCCCAGAGCGGTGGGCTGGTTTCGGCCTACCGCCCCGATGGTTCGCTCAAATGGCAAAAGCAGCCCTCCGGCGGCACCGGCGAATTCCGCGGGCTGCTGGTGGCCGACCTGGACGGCAACAACGGGTCGCTGGAGGTGATCGTCACGCGCGCCTACGGCAGCGCGCGCAATACCTGGGTGCTCGATTCCGGCGGCAACACCCGCGCCGGTTGGCCGCAACTGCCGCTCGATAGCGGCAACCCCAACGGCTACGCCTGGGGCGTCTACAATGCCAACGCCGCCGCCGCCAATCTCACCGGCGACGCCCGCCTGGAGTTGGTGGTGCCCTCGGACGTGCATTACATCAACGTCTATCAGCCCGACGGCGCCACGCTGCCTGCCAACGCCGTCGATTACCCCGGCAAAACCTGGGGCCAGGTCGGCGTGTGGGAAAGTCTGATCCCCGAAAAGCGCGGCTGGGGCGCCTGCGACGGCACGCGCGTCGAGAGTTACCGCGCCAATTTCGCCGACGGCCCGGCGGCCATCGCCGACCTGAACGGCGACGGCACGCGCGAGGTGGTGGTGACCGGCAACATGTATGATTGTGACGCCGGCTACCCGCCCAGTCGCTTTATCGCGCTGTACATCTTCAACGCCGACCGCAGCCGCTTCAATGCCGGCGGGTTCGACTGGCGCGCCATCCCGGTCGACACCGGCGCGCCCATCAGCGAGGATTACGATGTAATCGAAACCGCCCAGTCCAACCCGGTCATCGCCGACCTGGACGGCGACGGCCTGCAGGAGATCCTGTTCGCCTCCTATGACGGCCGCCTGCATGCCTTCTGGCTCGATAAAAGCGAGCACGAGAACTGGCCCTACGCGGTCTACAACCCCGCCGAGGGCTTTTACCGCTTCGCCTCCGAGCCGCTGGCCGCCGACCTGAACGGCGACGGCAAGGCCGAGGTGCTGTTCACCTCATGGGCGCAGAAGGGCTCCGGCGCGCGCGGCAAACTGCACATCCTCGCCTGGAACGGCACCCCGCTGGTCGAAATGGACCTGCCCGCCCCGCGCTCTGCCAGCATCACCTGGAACGGTGCGCTGCCCGCCCCCACCCTGGCCAACGTGGACGCCGACGCCGACCTGGAATTGATCGTCAACACCGCCTATGCCGGCGTGGTGGTGTACGACCTGCCCGGCAGCGCTGGCGCCGCGGTTCAATGGGGCACCGGCCGCGGCTCTTTCCGCCGCGACGCCGCCCGGTGATGCCAATTTGTTTCGATTCTTACTTTCTTCTTTTAGATGAATGAATAACAAGCTGATCCAGGGCAAAACTCACAATAAGAAGACCACCAAAGAAAAAACTGTAGAACCCATAATTTTGTTCGCAAATCTGAAAAAGTCTAATCGAGCAGGAAATCCATAATACGGAGTAATGAATTACCGAAACGATAATTGCTGCTGACAACAAAAATGGAAGGCTTTGGCGAATTGGAACCCTTCTTAATACCCCATTGATCATCATGATTGATAATAGTATTCCGATGATTCCCAGATCAGGGTCGAGAATCTCCAAAATGGGAACCAGCAAGCCGCAAAACAATACAACGGTTAAGAAAAAGAATACTTGCTTCTTTATTACAATATCATGTAACATGCTGTATTGCTCCAAGAATGCTAGATATCCGTTCTGTCTGAATGAAGTCTTTGACCTAACCACCCATCGTCAAGCAAATCTATCCTGGACCAATCAAGGATCAAGGGTTAAATCAATTTGAGAACCTACTTGGTCTGCTTTCTCATTTGTCTCTAGACTGTAGAAATATCCTAAAATTACAATTCGAATTGAGATGGGTTCTTCCGAAAAAAATACTGGATTAACCACGGTCCACACCGGTTGATATTGACGATTTGCTTTTGGATAAATAATAATATCTTCTGATGGATAATCCATCTGGTTTTCTATTTCTACCCACTCCTCGTTGAGTAATTGAAAGATATGGATTCCATCATTTTCAGTTACAGTAATTGGATTTTCTGAATGATTTACAATTACCAGAGGGATGGGGTGACCTTGTTGTAAACGATCCCCCTCATTTGGTTGTAACAGTTCAATTTGTCTATTCATATCTTCTTCTGGTATTTGAATCCCTGGCATTCTGTTCTTGTCCTGAAAATTGCATGAAACGAAGACCAAAAGAACAACAGAACCCAAAATAAGAAAGCGAATAATCTTCAAATTCATCTTAGCCTTTACTCGAAAAACATGCTTTCTATTGAATTCGGCTATGATTTTTCGGCGCAAAGCCTGTTGATACATAACCACCCCTTACTGCAACTCGCGTCACGATATCAATCAGTTGGTTGTCATCCTGAGCGCTAGCGAAGGATCTTCTTCAACCCAATCAGCAATCAGAAATCAGCCATCCGTTCCTCCTAAATGACCGTTCTGATCTGCCAATTACGTCATGCCGGTCAGAACCGCATCACCTGTCCAACAGTCTCTTCTTTTTTCGTGTGTTTCGTGCTTTTCGTGGTTAATTTCCCGCCCGCAAACTGCGGACCGCTGCGGTCTTATCAGGTCTTCACCCGCACCTTCACCGCTTGCTTCGTCCGCGCCGAGGTGTAGGCCGCGTCCAGAATCTGCTGGTTGAGCGCGCCTTCGCACGCCCCCGGCAGCGGCGGGTAATTCAACTGGATACATTTAATAAAATATTCCATCTGCCGGTCATACAATGCCTGCGGTGGGTGCGGATCGTTCATTGGAAAGCCCGGATCCTCGCGCGCGAAGCCTTCCTCCGTGCGCACCTGTACAAATGCCGGGTAAACCTGCCCGTAGCCGTCGCGCCCGTACACCTCGGTGAAGGCCAGCGGCTCCGCGGCATAAGGCAAATGCCAGGCCGCCCCCAGCGTCGAAACCGAACCGTCCTCCCACTCGATCAGCACCTCGGCCGTATCCTCCACATCTGAATTGCTGAACCCGTACTCCATCCGCGCGAACACGCTCACCGGGTTGGGGTTGCCCAGCACGTAGCGCAGCGTGTCCAGCGCGTCCAACCCGGCCTCGGCCAGCGCCCCGCCACCTGAATGGCGTTTTTCACCGTACCACGCCCCGCCCGCCGGCCCGCCAGTGCGCAGCGCCAGCGAGCGCGAGCGCAGCACCTGCCCCAGCCGCCCGCTTAGCACCTGCTCGCGCAGCCAGATCACCTGCGGATCGAAACGGTAGACGTGCGCCATCATCAGCAGCGCACCGCTGTACTGGCTGGCCCCCTCGATCGCGCGCGCCTGCGCCAGGTCCAGCCCCAGCGGCCGCTCGATCAGCACATGCAGCCCCTCGCGCAGCGCCAAAATGGCCTGCGGCGCGTGCAAAAAGTTCGGCGTCGCGATCACCAGCGCGTCCGCCGCGCGCATTGCAATCAGGTCGTCCAGCGACTCATACGCCCGCGGGATGTTGAACTCGGCGGCAAACTTGCGCAGGCGTTCGGGCGTGTGCCCGGCAGCCGCGCTCAGCTCAACGCCCGGCTGCGCCCGGATGGCGCGCGCGTGCATGGCCGCCATACTGCCCGTCCCCGCGATCGCGATTCTCAACGTCATGCGTCCTCCCCGCGGCTGTGAAGCCCGTCAGGACCATTATCGCAAATAATTCACCGATTGGCAAATCACCTCCTCAACACATCACCTTCCTCCTCCAATCTCCATCCTTTTTTCATGCTTTCTTCACAGCCTCTTCACAACTTTACATTACACTCATTCCATCCTAACCTTTAGAGGTCGTATGGCATCCCTGACCGCCACCCTTACCCGTATCACCCGCCGGCGCATTTGGCCGCGCACCCTGATCCAGATCTTCTTCTTCGCCTTCATCGCGCTCGTCTCCATCAACCACACCCTGGCCGAAAGCGGCGCCGGCATCCCCTTCCTCTCCAGCGCCTCGCTGCACGCGCTCTGCCCCTTCGGCGGCGTCGTCAGCATTTACCAGTACGCCACCACCGGCACCTTCGTCCAAAAAATCCACGACTCCTCCTTCATCCTGATGATCCTGGTCACTTTCCTGGCCGTGCTTTTCGGCCCGGTGTTCTGCGGCTGGGTCTGCCCGCTGGGTTCCATTCAGGAATGGGTCGGCAAGCTGGGCAAAAAGCTCTTCAAGCGCCGCTACAACAACTTCGTCCCGCTCAAACTCGACCGCGTCCTGCGCTATGCGCGCTACCTGATGCTCGCCTGGGTGCTCTACATGACCGCCGTCACCGGCAAGCTGATCTTTGCCGACATCGACCCCTACCACGCGCTCTTCAACCTGTGGAGCAGTGAAATTGCCGTCGGCGGCGTGATCGTGCTGGCCGTCACGCTGGTCGGCGCGCTGTTCGTCGAGCGTCCCTGGTGCAAGTATGCCTGCCCGTACGGCGCGCTGCTCGGCCTCACCAACCTGTTCCGCGTCTTTAAAATCCGCCGCAAAGAGGAAGCCTGCAAGAACTGCTCGCTCTGCTCGCGCTCCTGCCCGATGAACCTGCCGGTCAACACCGCCAGGGTCATCCGCGACCCGCAGTGCATCTCCTGCCTGGAATGCACCACCGAGGGCGTCTGCCCTGCGCCCGGCGCGCTCGAATTCTCCGCGGGAGGCAAATAACCCATGCGTCTCACCGCCAAACCCCTTGCGCTCATCATCCTGGCCGTCCTCTTCGGCGGCGTGATGGTCACCTCCGCCTTCAACTGGTGGACCACCGAATCCAGCAAGGTTCCGGCCAAATTCACCGAAGGTGAAGCCGCCGGGCAGTACAACCCGGCCGATATCCGCGGCTCCTACACCTTCGGCGACATCGAAAAGAACTTTGCCGTCCCGGCCGCCCAACTGGCCGCCGCCTTCGCCCTGCCCGCCGGCACCGACCCGGCCAGCTTCAAGGTCAACCAACTGGAATCGATCTATGAAGGGCCGGAGGTCGAGATCGGCACCGCCTCGGTGCGCCTGTTCACCGCCTTCTACACCGGCCTGCCCTACGACCTGGCAGAGGAAGAAAGTTACCTCCCCCGCCAGGCGGTTGAGATCCTCACCGCGCTCGGCACGCTCAGCCCCGAGCGGCTGGCCTACCTCGCTGCCCACACCGTCGACCTTGACGCACCTGCCGCAGTCGAAACCGCCCTGCCCGTTACTGTCGAAGGCACCCCCGCCCCGCAGGTATCCGGCACACCAAATGCCGAACACACCCCGCAGGCCGTGGATGGCACGGTGCGCGGCAAGACCACCTTCCAGGAGCTGCTCGATTGGGGCGTGCCGCAGGAGCGCATCGAAGCCGTGCTGGGCGGCCCCATGCCCGCCCCCGGCGTTGTGATCAAAGATTACGTCACCGCGCAGGGCAAGGAATTCGCCGCCGTCCGCGACGCCCTCCAGGCCGAGGTCGACGCGGTGTTGAAGAAATAAGGATGAATCTGCGGCACATTCAAACATCCCATCCCGCTTCACTTTCCCTCCCCCGTATCCGCATGGCTTCCTTTCCGTCTTACAATTAGAGCATGGATGAATCCCACCTGCTGCAAGGCGCGCGCGCGTT
>ENA-UOYA01001631-UOYA01001631.1-activated-sludge-metagenome-genome-assembly--contig:-NODE-1631-length-23223-cov-5.484893_pt1 | contig 23223 bp, 29 predicted proteins | sample MGYA00238163_ERZ764804 | MGnify/ENA primary metagenome ERZ764804 (study PRJEB28919, sample SAMN05720223) | activated sludge metagenome | isolation source: Anaerobic digester | place: Hong Kong... | reverse complement strand
GGACTTATCGCCAAAGGCCTCCATACAAGTGATATAGCCCAGTCGTTAAATATTTCTCCGACAACTGTAAATCGGCATCGTGAAAACATAAAGGCGAAACTCAACATGAGAACTGTTGCACAGATCGCTGCCTACTACACGAATTATATAAATCATGATGATTGAAGAATGTAAATCGTGTACCGAAGTGCGTAATTGCATTAACGGGCATTTTTGCGCAAAGCTCAAAAAATATGTAGAATATTCAAGGAAAAAAGAATGTAATAAAAAAAACAATGACAAGCATAAGGAAAACAATGAAGTTGATTAAGACTTCGCTAAATGCAAAAACGATTACTTTTCATCTCACTCGCCGTGACGGGAAGAGGTTTCGTTTCACGCCAACAATGCGTAGAAAAGTTAGAATGTACAATGCCCAACTTTTTAAATCGTTTTGTAAAAACTATAAAATAAAACATAGAATTAACATTAAAAGAAAGGAAAATCATGGAAACAATTGATTTTGAAACGGCCATCAACGAATTGAAAGAAAATGACACATTACCATCTTCGTTTTCAATCGACGAGATTTTATACAGAGAAGGTGAAGTGACGTTAGTTTACGGACATTCTGATAAGCAACTCACAAACGTATTCGTCGTTTGGGATGCAAGAGGCCATGCTCGGTCTCACTATTTGGAAAGAAAATTTATTCCAGTGGCTTGGGGTCTTGATATGGAGGATGATACTATTAAAAGATTTTTACCAATCAAACTTCGAAGAGATAAATATTATGACCTTAAATTTTTAAAAAATGTACATAGATAAAGATTCGCGCGGCAAATACTCAATAAATGAGTTAACCAAAAACGATATGATTTTTATAAAAGCAGCTATTGACAGATGCTCAAGAGATGATAATACGATGGGTATCTTGTTATATGAGTTTAAAGAAAAATTGGAATTTCAAGAACAAATTGATAATAATGAAAGGAAAGAAAAATAATGTCCATAAAAAATGGACACATGATGACGCGGATTATATTCGCTCTCATTTGGGCACAACATCATGGGATGATATGGCCTTTGCCCTTCAACGCAGCACGATGAGCATACGTCTTTATGTTCTGCGGCACAAACTGACTCCAAATGGACAAGTGAAATGCAACCGCTTAGCTGCCCTGTTACAGTCGAGATTTAAGCACCCGGAAGACTTTACGCCGAGCAGGGCGTTCTATCAGGAAACAGGTATTGGCCAACGTAGGTATTGGGATATATATTTCGGCCGTAAGGCCATAACGGGCAAAGAGTATGCAGCCGTGGCAGAATATCTAGGTGTATCTGTAACAGAAGCGTTTGAAGCATTGCAACTCGATTTGTTCGAGGAAGGAAATAAATATGATTGATAAAAATTTTATCGACAAGGTTAAATCGGCTCTTAATATAGTGAATGTGATTGAATCATTCACACATCTGCAAAAGGCAGGCGTCAATTATAAAGCGATTTGTCCATTTCACAATGACAGCCATCCGTCCATGGTCGTAAGCGAGACCAGGCAGACATACCATTGCTTCGTATGCGGAGCAAGTGGTGACGTCATATCTTTTGTACAGAACTATCAAAATATCTCGTTTATTGAGGCCTTGCGATGGTGTAGTAATCTGGCAGGAATAGATTTCCCCGAAAAAGAGATGACTAAAGAAGAAGAAACTGCGTACAAACTAAAGGAATCACAGTATATAGCGATATCAGCAGCAGCTAAATTCTATCAGGAAAATATTTATCAGGCGGAAACTTTCCTAAATCAACGAGGTTACGAAATCACGGATAAATCTCTATCTGATTATGGCATAGGCTATGCACCGCAAGGGAATTTAGCACTTGAGAAACTTACAAACTCAGGTTATTCTCCGGATAGACTTGCCGAGGTCGGAGTACTGGGATGCAAAGATGGCCGACATTATGATTTTTTCCGGGATAGATTGATTTTCCCGTTTTTTGATTTGTCCGGACGTGTTGTCGCCTTTTCTGGTAGAATTATCACTCCAAAGGATGGAGTAGGTAAATACATAAACACTGGTACCACTCCTCTGTTTACCAAAGGTAATCATATATTTGGATTATACCAGGCAAGAAAGGCTATTGGCAGAAGTGGCTTCGTATATCTTGTCGAGGGACAGTTCGATGTTATGACACTGCACAAATATGGTGTCGAGAATGTCATTGCAGGTAGCGGCACTGCATTCACTGATGAGCAGATAAAATTGATCATGCGATTCTCACAGAAAATCGTTATGATATATGACAGCGATACTGCAGGCATTCATGCAGCAATTAAAAATTGCTCTTTGTTGTTAAAAGCTGGGGCAAGTGTAAAGTGCATCCGACTACCAAAAGGACAGGATCCTGACAATTTCGGACAAATCAACAAAGAGCGTACAGGTAAAATGCTTCTGGAGCTTACTGAAACATTTCCAAAGGCATTCAAACGTCTGATGGTCCAGCGAGGTTGCAAAGACGAGACCGTGATCAGCGAAGCAATGAATCAAATCACATCTTTGATCGCCTGCGTTCAGGATGCCGGGCTTCGTCTTGAATACATGAAGGCCATGGCCAGGGACTTTGAGACAAAAATGGACATTCTTGATCAAAAAGTCAGGGATATACGACGCAACGTCAATGATGTCAATAAGGCGGAGATGCAGACAGGCTTATATGGCCTTGACGTTTTTAAGGAAAATCTCGTCAACGACCAGCCGGGAATTCTCACATCAGTACTGCAAGAATTTTTGGACGGTTATGGAGATAGCCCGATAATTTATGTGTCTGGTCTTCCATCAGCAACGGACATACAGAATTTGCGACGAATTTACAGCTATTTTGTTTCTTCTGATGCTGGATGCAGCATCAACTCTGAAGGTGTAGAAAGCGATTATCTAAAGGCCTTATCTGATATGTTCAAAGCCGGCATATCTCAGCTTTCAATCATATCCGGAGAACACACGGAATCTTTTGTCGACTTTTATATACGTCTCCATGGAGAATTGCTTAATGGATTCTTAGGTGACAAGGTACCTCTGATCAGCCGTTGTGTAGAACTTACAAGTTACACGGAGGAGACGATTGTAACTGTTAATCGCAATCACTATTGTAGTCAGCTCCATTTGACTAAAGGCCAGTTCGATGATATTAGGAAGCCGTTTGTCGCTAAACGCAAATCTGCGCTGAAATTGAATTCACAAAATGACAATATAGATGATGAAGATTTCGACCCCGACGAGCTGCCCTCTTATGTGACAGATAATGATGACTATAACAGAATGTGGCGCGAATGTGGATATTATCCGCGTCTGAACAAAAATGGAGAGCCAATTTGTTACATGTTCCGCAATAAAAATGGAAACGGATTCACACAAGTTGGGGATTTCTATATGACACCGCTGCTTCACATATTTAATGATGATTTCGAACAGAACAAGCGCGTGCTGAAAATTAACAGAAGATATTTTGAGACACCAATATATATTGAGGTAACTTCCAAGTCGCTCTTAAAAATGGCGAATATTGAAGAAGTTTTAATAAACTATGAAGCTGTCAATCTTACCAATTGTGAGGAATGGCAGTGGAAAAAAATCAAAGAATACATGAGTAGACATTTTGTTATGTGCTCAGAAATTAAAGTGTATGGAAACCAACAGAGCGAAGGAACAAGTCGAAAAACGGATGAGCAGTTTTTCGCCTTCGCCAATGGTATATTTCATAAGGTAGACAACGTGTATAAATTCGAGCCTGTTAATGAACTCGGAGTTGTGACACATAATAAGAAGAATTATTATCTGCCAGCTTTCTCAACAATCTATGCAGGCAGTGGCAGACAATCGGATAAATACGAACTAATATCGCAACTCGCATATAAGGACGTTCCGGTTTCTAAGCGTGTGTCATTCGAGAAATGGGCAGATCTCATGAACCGGGTCTATAAGATTAACGACAATGGAAAATGGGCGATCGTCTTCGCCATCATGTGCGCCTTCAGAAGTAATATACATTGCATCGACAGACTGTTTACCGCACCTTTTTTCATGGGGCCTATGTCGTCAGGAAAAACTCAGATAGCTATATCTATCCGTTCTCTTTTTATTTCGCCACAAATACCGATATTCAATTTGAATACTGGTACCGATGCTGCTATGTCAACGATTATGGGGACATTTAAGGATGTACCGGTCGTTCTCGATGAATATAACAACAAAGATATTTCCGACACAAAATTTCAGGCACTAAAAGGCATCGTTTATGACGGTGATGGAAAGCAAAAAAGACGCGGCACGACGGGCCGAGAGATAGAGAACGACAAAGTATTCGCCCCCGTCGTTATATGCGGCCAGGAAACGCCACAACGCGACGATAACGCACTTATGAGCCGTGTTATCATCTGTGAGGTCCCAAAGCCTAAGAACAGGACGCAGGATGAAGTGAGGATATTTGAGCAGCTCAAGGAAATCGAAGACCCGAATAAGGTCGGGCTGTCGAACGTGTTATTAGAGATATTGGAACTGAGACCTCTTGTCATGGATCATTTCCGTCAGCTCAAGCTGGAAGCCTATGACGAACTAAAGCACGATGTTATTAACTCCGGTGAAATGGACCGTCTAATGAAGACAGCAAGTCTGTTCCTTGGAACTGTAAAACTGATTGAGCAATATTCCAACTTGAAACTTCCGTTTTCCTACCAGGAGTTTTTTCATATAGCACAGGCAAAAATCAAGTTCCAGCTGTCTTTAATTCGCAGCACTGACAAGCTGGCCATGTTCTTCAATGCTATCAACAACATGATCGACACAAAACAGGTACTGGAAGGTAGAGAATTCATTATTGACGAGCCCAAGAAAGTGACGGGCAATGATACTCATGGGGACAAGAAGACATTTACCTTCGAACCAGGGACTAAGGTGATGTTTATCCGTCTCAGTGCCATTTTCTCGATATACGACCGATCCGGATATAATTCCGAGAACACAACGCTATCGACAATCGATCAGAACCTGCGAAGCCACCCGTCATACATCGGTACCGTTCCATCACGTCGGTTTGAGTGGGAGGAGACTGTCGAAGTTCCGCGTAACGATGACCAGGAGACGATGGTACGTGTTCGTAAGATGAGAAGCACATCAACCAGCGCGGTGATTGTTAACTATGACATATTTAAAGAATCGTATAATATGGATTTCTGCCGCACATCAGTATGGCCAACCCAAAAAGAGCAAGCAGCCGAAGCTAATGTTATCGAAGATACTCATAAAAAAGAGTCTGATTTGCCATTTTGACGGTATCATATATACCCTATTTATTAGGGTATAATATCCAATTTATACTATACAAAGGTACAAAAAAATATTGATAAATAAGAAAAAATGCCGATAAAATTTAGTAAAAAGTTATTATGATTTTTGCCGTGTCAGTCCGTGAGGATAGGCACGGTTTTTTTATTCATCAAAAACCCGAAAAGATGGCAAAATCCCCCGTACCCCCTAATTTTACAAAAAAAACAAGGAAAACAGTACTTTTGAAAATATTTTTCAGAAAAAAGCGTTCCTACAATCCTACATTCCTACAAATTATTATTATTTTCAAAACTTATTATTATTTATTTATTTGATTATCAGTTATTTATATTGATTTTGTTGATTTTGTTTTTTTGTAGGAAATTTGTAGGATTGTAGGAATTTGTAGGAAATAGGATTTTTGCCGTTTTTTGTTAAATTTTAAATTCGTTCCTACAAATTTCGGTTTTTGTAGGATTGTAGGACAAAAAAATGTTGGAATATTAATAAAATATTTGAGTGATATAATCAATTAATTGGCTGATTATTAGTACCTTTGCATTTATGCTAACCTATTTTGTAGGAATGTAGGAACGTAGGAACGGAAAAAAGCAAAAAACTATATGGAGAAAAAAAAACGGTATCTCAAAAAAGTTACATCTATCAAAATTGAGCCATATCTCGCCGAGTACGTGTTGGCAAAATTTCCCGTTGACCATAAGACAGGTGGTGTTAAGATACCGTCTAGTTCGGATTTGTATTTTGCAATTTGGGAACTTATGTCAAAACCTAGACATGACCAGGATGATGCGGATGGAAACCTGATGATATCACTTCCTTGCCGGCGTGGATATGACAGCATTGCATGGAAGGATCCTGCTTATTATAACCATCTCAGTCGGTCGGCGGCCAAATCAATCGAGAACGTCATCCGGCTGATGTTTAATTTTGAGCTTCACAGAGTGTTGCTCGAAAATGAAGAGTTTGGTCATGAACGTCGTAATCAGGATGTCATCTATGATTTCATTCGTGAGTATAACCTAAAGTCAATCACACCTGATGCTCTTCTGAAGAATTATTATCGTTACCGTAACCGTATAAGGCCGAAAAAGACGAGAAAGTATAAAAAATGATTGATTTTAATTTTTTTTAATACATACCGAACGGCCATATCTGTCACTCAAATATTTGATTTACAAACTAATATTATTCATTATGAAAGAATTTACGAATTTAATTAAAGTATTGCCAGTTAATTCATCGGGTAAGTCCTATGATTTTATGGCTGATTTTTTCACTTTCACGCCATCACCATCTGATGATGACGCTGGAATGTATTATAACTGTGACAAAACGTTTGTCGTTGATATGCCTGAAGATGATACTATCAAGTATTTTGCTATACCCAGATCCTGTATCGTCGAAATAAAATCATCGGATCAAACAACTCATTCAATTGGTACAGAAGACATACCTGCCAAGGTAAAAATAAGTGTTCATCTCAATATGGCTTCATTGGTCGTCACATGTAAAATGCTGCATAATCCCTTATTCTAAGGTCTTTTGATTCACCTTATTTAATGTATAATTTTGAAGAAATTTATTTTATGAACGAATTGCAGCAGCTTCTTTTATCCAGTATGCCTTTATGGATAACTGTCGATGGATATCGTAAACTTATGTTGACGGCATTCCCTTTGACCGGAGAAAAGAAGAGTGAAAATACAAATCTGAGCAGTGATATTTTAGAATATCTAAAAAATCATACAATGTATCAATGGCAGACACATTGCGCTATAAGCAAATTGATGATGTCTGTAAATGATGACATTAATATTACAGACGAATATTCCTCTGAGGAACTTCAGGATAACACGATCGCTTATCATCGTGTATGGGGACCAGTGCTGGCTGACAGTTATTGGCATTTTTCAAGTAAACAACTGGAAAAGGATATTATCGCAGCAGAGGCGAATCCTTCGATAACGTCGCATCTTATTCATGTAAATTCACCTGGTGGGGAAGCGTGGTATCTGGATAGGCTCAGTGAAACGATGAGAGCTGCTCAAAAACCGATGACGGTTATATATGAAAGCACTTGTTGTTCTGCGGCATATCATATTGCCTGTCACGGTAGAAATATATATGCTCTAACTAACAATGATTTTGTAGGGTGCATCGGAACGATGTGCAGCTTCTATGATTTTCAACCATTTTTCGAGAAACTTGGAATTAAAAAAGTAGAGGCAAAAGCCACAAATTCCACATTAAAAAATAAGGTGAGTGATGATTTGATAGATGGTAAGCCTGAGAATTATATCAAGAATATTCTCGATCCTCTGAATAACCAGTTCCTTGCTGAAGTGAAATCTCAGCGTAAAAAGATCTGTAACCTCGATAATTCGGCTCCAGTTCTTCAGGGTGAAACCTACTACACGGATGATGCAATCGAAATTGGACTTGCTGACGGGAAAAAATCTTTTATCGAAGCTGTTGCAGAATCAGCTGCGCTTGGCAAAGAATATTCAGATTCTCTCAAACTAAAAAATAGCACTTATAATTTTGTCTAATTAATAATTTTAGTATGAATTTCAAACAAAAACTCGAATCTGTTCTTGAATTCCTTGGATTCAAACAGAAGTTCGCCGACAAAAGTCTCACACAGGAGGAATTCAGTTCTATTGTAGCCGAATATCAGAAAAGGTACCAGACTACACTTCAGGACGATCTTGCTGCCGAGGATGCGGCGCAAAAACAGCATGAGCAGGCTGAACAGTTCCAGCAGCAGCTCAACAGCATCTACAATGCAGTGAATAGCATTGCCAAACCTGTAGACGAAAGTGGACACAGTGAAGAACAACAGCCGGCCATCAATGCTACTGCTGCTGACGTGGTCAATGCCATCAATAATCTCGGAACTGTATTCCAGACTATTGCGGCGAAACCTGCTGATGACGTTCCTGCACAGGTCGTTAACATCGCTCCTATGTCCGTTAACGGGTTGGGAAATACTCCAGAATATCTCTTCGGTGTCGAACATCCTATGTTTGACATGAAGAAGCGTTGGAATATAATTTCCGCCAATCCACGTGCTCGTAACAGCATGGAAGATCCGGATGAGCAGACCGACGGACATGCTTTCCGTGTCGAGTCAGCTAATTACTGCAAAGGTCTGAAGGCGCGTTTCCAGTATCTCCAGCAGAATAAGATGTTGGATGCAAAGGCTCTGTCAGAAGGGAAGTTCTCAAACAACTATGATGGTGTAACCAATGCTGGTGTCGGAAATCAGTTCGTCGTACTCCGTCAGGATGCCTTGATTGCGCACATTCTACAAAAACGTGACCTTACGCAGTATTTTCCAGTACGTTATGGAATCCAGGACCGTGATCTTCTTTTCAACGCATACTTCGACGAGCTCTCTCAGGCTTATCAGGAAGGTGAAGTCTACAAAGGCGGCATGAAGATTGAGAATGAGATGGGTTATGTTGACGATGCCATGATAAAGATGAAATTCGGTCCTATGAAGGAACTCGAACGCATGTACATCGCTTATCTCAACAAAGAAGGTAGTGATCCTATCAAGTGGACAATGATTGAGTATTGTATTCTCAATTCTCTCCAGCAGGCTCAGGTAGAGCAGAACAAACGACGTATGCGTGGTATCTATGTGAAACCTGAAAAGGGTGTTGCTGGATCTTACCTGAATTCGGGTACTGGTATTTGGTACACATTGCTGAGATACGTACATGACTTCAGTATCAAACCGCATGATGATAAATCCTATCGTACATATACTTCCGCCACATTCCTGGAGGCCGTTCAGCAGTTTGTATCCGATATTCGTTCCAGCATCACAGAAGACATGGATATCGACAACCATGTTCTATATCTGAATAAGAATCACCAGTCTTGGTGGATTCAGAATGTTCGAGATAAATATCATCTCGATACAGATTTCAATGGTCCAACCGGTTATTTGAATGTAGTCCCAGACACAAGCACACGCATTGTGTGGCTTCCGTATGAAGGTCAGTCTACACTGATGTTCATGGATGTACCTGGTAACATTCAATTTGTCGAGTATATCGCTGGTGAGATGCTTGGAATCAAGATGGAGGAATCCATGGAAATGGTTCGTGCATGGTCAACATGGAAAGAGGGTTGTGGTGCTGCTTTCACTGGCCGCAAATTCTCAACCAAGGAAGCTCTGGACGCAAACGGTTATGAGTGGCAGCAGATATTCATGAATCTCCCAACGTTCACAATTGCGGATGCCATTGATGCCAAGAATGGATTCTGGCAGATTACTGGAGCAACAACTACCGCAACTGCCATAACTGATATTGCAAATGCAAAGTTAGGTGTGGCTTACTGCATCGAAATTGGTGATGCCAGCAAACTTGTCACAATTGCTCAAACAGGAAAATTCGCAAACATCACTAAGGCGTTCGCGCCAAAGGCTGTCGGTGATTACATTCTTGTTATCCTCGATTCTACGGGTAATTACCGTGAACTAGAACGTCGTGAAGATGGTAAGCGTACCATCAATGTCGAAGTACAACCAAATGTACCAGGCGGACGTTAATCTTTAATTAAACAATATATAAACATGGCAGTCGGATAATACCGGCTGCCTTTAATTCTTACAATTATGATTAAACATAAAATTCCTACGCATTATCGTCAATACGACCCGTCAAAGGGCGTTCGTTATGAGAACCGGAATGGACGTAACCTTCTGTTTACGATACTGGCTCTCATAGCTTTGGTTTTTATCCTTCAGCTCGTATGCGATCCGGCTTCAGCTTGGGGATTGGGCGGTACCGGAGTATCCATGGCCACAATGTTGACTATCGGCAGCATCGATGATGTTTCCGATCGGGACACGCACGGATCCGCAATATCGTATATCGTATATCTCATTGCGATTGATCAGATTGATCGAACAAAAGCTTTTCCACAACCTGATAAGGACCGAATCGTTGCAGAGGTCCCTCTTAAGAGTACAGAAGTACCACACTATTTCGAAGCTCATGACATACCAACACTTACGTCATCGACGGAAAAAGGTGATATTACAACGTCAGGTACAAACTCTTTCGTTATCATTATGGGTGGAAACCGCGATGCAATAGACAATTTTATTGAAGAGTACGGAGGTGGAAAGTTCGTGATAATCTACAAGCACGTCAAGGATACTCAATGGTACATTCTTGGCGAACTGGAGCGTCCAATGATTCTCAACAATACGGAAACCAAAGACGATAAGGATGGACGTTATACAACTTTCACATTCAAACGCTCGTCTGTCGATCTTCCTCTTAAATATAAGGCAGATCCGTCAGGTACAACTACAGCAGCAGTAACACCTTAATAACTTGAGGGATAACATTCGTTATCCCTCATAATTTAATTATTATGGAAAGTAAATTAAAAATATCAATTTTCAATAGTCTGCGGTCTAAAAGATTGGCTCAGATAGACGTTGCCTTATTGCAAAAACATCATCCGTATCATACGGATTTGTCTCGTTATTTGCGCAATCCGGAAAGATATTCCGACGAAATTTTGTGGGCGTTGCTCGGAGTCTGTGACGCTGATACTATAGTTTCTAATCGTAAAAATCACACTGCTGATGATGGAACAAAGCACGACGGGTCTAATAATATTGATGATACCGATACTGGAGAACCAGGTGATGATGAATCCGAAGGTACAGAAACAGAACACACGGATCCTACAGATACATTGCAGCAAGATGGAGATTCCAAAACCTCAGAAACGAATGATGCAACTTCCGAAAACCATGACGTTAACCCTGACGGTGTCGGACAAACTGCTGGTCAAATCGTTCAAGTCCCTTCTGATGAGGAGTCTGCTTCGCAAAAAACGACAGAAGTCGAACCTCCTCCAGATTCGAATGATTCAAAAATACCAGAACCGGATGACCCTTCTAAAAAAAAATAGTACACAAAGAAGAGGAATATCCGCGTATCGAATGGGACGATCTTGCAGACCCAGATGTCCAGACGGCGACAATTCTTTATAATGACCGTGTTAATACATGGCGACAGATGAAGCAGCTCGATGAACAGCTTGAAAAGAAACCTACAGCTCAGGCGGTAGCTCAGATGGCTGAACTACGAATAAGGAATCTGCAAGCGTTCAGCGAGCTGAAGTCATTTAACGACACTGGTCAATTCCTAAATATACATCCGCTTCTGGAAGGACGCTCTGAATTCTCTGAACTTTTGCATCTGTTGCAGCAGGATCCTGCAGAGTTCCTACGGCAGCATAAGAATGTCCTCGACAATATCAAAAGATATAGATGCTATCTTAAGCGCGAAAATCGTAAAGACCGTCGTGAAAGTGATAGGAAAAATCTTCGCAGACATCAGGAACGAGAAAGATTGTTTAAGATGGTGTTAGAACAAAAAAACAATAAATAAAATGGAAAAGCTAATAGAAGTCTTTAATTTGGGCAATTTACCAACTGCCCCGCTGGATTCTTTCTTAGAGCTTCAGGAAGATTTTAAAAAATCAGATCCTGACAAATTATCGAAACTTCAGATGTTGATTCTGACACGAGGTTTCAAGTATTCATTTAAAGCCTGGCGTGATCCTGACGGTAAGTTGTGGATTATCGATGCACATCAACGGCGCAAGGCCTTAATCGCTCTTCGTAAGGCAGGTTTTACGGTTCCCGAAATACCTTATGAACCGATTCAGGCTGCTGATAAAAAAGAAGCTGTTGAAGAAATAGCAGCGTATAATTCTGAATTTGCGCAGAAGAATCCAGATACAATATTATTTAAAAAGTACAAGATAGACGATGATACTCTTGGACGCTTTAATTTGGGATTTGAGATAAAACCATTAGATTACAACTCTAATGAATCTCTGTTTATACCTGAATCAGAGTCGAAAGACATAAAAGAAGATGACCTTCCTGAAACTACAGAAGAAAACATTTTTGCTGTACCCGGTGATATTTTCATTCTCGGAAAAAATCGTCTTATGTGTGGAGATTGCAGATCCATGGATGATGTACTTAAACTTATGGATGGGCATTTCGCTGACATGATATTGACAGATCCACCATATAATGTAGATTACCATGGTGATCCGAGAAATCAAAGGGAAGGAATCGAAAATGATTCAATGGATAAAGATTTGTTTGCGACATTTCTCCTCCAGGTGTTCGGTGTCATGTTCAAAATAATAAAGCCAGGAGGTTCATTCTATGTATTCCATTCAGAAGCTGAAGGCGAAAATTTCAGATCTACAATTCGCAGATCAGGTTTTAAAATATCCCAATGTTGTATTTGGGAAAAAAGTTCACTGATGATTGGACATAACGATTATCAATGGCAGCATGAACCATGTTTATATGGATGGAAACCTGGTAACTCACATTTTTGGAATTCTGACCGGAAACAAAGTACAGTATGGCATTTCGACAAGCCGTTGGCTAGTAAAATACATCCGACAATGAAACCAATAGCGTTAATGGCATATCCAATATGCAATTCGAGCCGTGAAGGGAATATTGTCGCAGACTTCTTTTCAGGTTCCGGATCAACAATCATGGCATGCCAGCAGACAGACAGAATTGGATATGGTATGGAAATCGAACCTAAGTATGTATCGGCTTCTGTACTGCGATATAAGTCTATGTTCCCTGAGCAGCCAATTACTCTCATTAGAAATAATTCTTTGCTTACTGTTGACGAAACAAATAATGTTATTAAATGTGTTCAAAGCTAATTGATCAGTTATCTGACGAATATGTCTCGCAAGTGCGTACATTCGGAGCTCTTGACTATACCCCGGAACGTATTTGTAAACTTCTAAACCTTTCAAAAGTTAAAAGCGTCGTTTTGAAGTTGCGTATCGAGATTCCGGAAGATATATATTACAAGGCTTATCACCAGGGGAAAGCCCTCGGAGAATACAATATCGATGCAGAACTTGCCAAAAAAGCTGAGACAGGTGATGTCGATGCAATAACCATCTTGGAAGAACGAAAAAATGAACGGTCAGAAAAAGACCTTCGCTATAAACTTTTTGGAATATGACAAAATCGGCGATTGAAAAGCTTGATGAAATACACCCTGATTTAATATCAACATTTCTCACTACTGGAGAATGCAAAGGTATTCCGGAAGATGTTAAATTATTTTTGCATCAACTGCAATGGGCTGCCGAAATATATGAATATGAACGAAATATAACCCGTGCAGCACATAAACTTCGCATTCGCATTAATGCGGAGCAGGGAATTAAAATTGAAGTCAGGACATGTATGTCCAGAATATATCAGGCTATCAATTACTTTAACGTTGACTGTAATGTTCCTATAAAAGTTTGGGAAAGCAATTTCGCAAACAAATACGAAGATCTGGCAAAGCTGTGCAGCCAGCGCAGAGATTACAAAGGCCAGAAATCATGTTACGATGCCGCACTGGAGTGTCGCCGTCGTGCTTCGGAGATTGCCGAGGCAGACCGTGACCTCGGTGTGGTATTCATTATCAGTCCTGAATTGACTGCGGATGAGATGGGATTCCAGAAGAAGTCGCTCAAGGAGATAGCTGCAAAGCACAACGAGGGCTTCTATGTAACACTTATCGACAACCTTCCAATCGAGAAGTCGGAAAAGAAACGTTTGCTTCGCGATGCTGATATTCAGGATGCAGAAATAATCGAGGAGGTGAGCGATGTCTAATATTACCCAGGAAGGTATGGAGCACTATTATATGAATTCTATGCAGCTCCTTGCCAATATAATTGATCCGAACATGTTATTTGCCGAAGTAGCGCGAGCAGGAGATAAAACAGAGGGCGTAATGGGACCGAGAATCATTCGTGTTGCGAATGATATGCCAGGGGAGCTGTCTTTCCTTGTCCATAAGACATACGTCGCGCTGATGACGAACGTATGGCCGAACATACAAGCGTATTTTTCACGTCCTGTAATCGTTAATGGAAAACAGAGGGCGATGTTGGAGTATGGCATTGATTATGTAGTTGGAGAATCAAAACTGCCTTCACATTTCCGAATGCCTCGATATCCAATTTCTTATGCAAAACATTCGATTATCTTCAGAAACGGATTTCACATGCAACTGGTCGCTTCTGATCAGCCTGAATCTGTTGCAGGTCGTAATGGCGTGCATGCTTTTATTGAGGAAATGAAACACAATTCCGGTGAAAAGCTAAAAACGCGTCTTTTCCCTTCTCTGCGTGGTGGTCCTGCTGACATTAGACGCTCTGCATACTATGAAGGCGTTACTGGAGTAAGCGATACCGCTCGTGTAGATCTGGGTGAGGATGATTGGTTTGAAGAATATGAAAACAAAGTCGATAAAAATCTTATTGATGAAATTGCTACCGTATCTCTTGAAGTCAACAGATCGCTTTATCGACAATATGTTCTACAGCAGGAACTTAAAAAAAATACAAACCCAGTTACAATTGAAAAAATTCGCCTGGAGACACAGCGTCTTGCTGCTTTTATTGCAAGGTGGAAGCCGCGGCTTGCCGATATGAGACGTAATGCAATATATTATATACATGCATCGAGTTTCTGCAACAAAGACATACTTGGCCCTAAATTTTTTAAAACTCAGCTTGACACACTCGACATCGACGAGTTCTTGACTGCTATATGTGCTATACGACATAAGGAAGTTACGAACAAGTTCTTTGTTTCTTATGATCGTGAGCTTCACCAGTTCAAAGATAGCTATTTATACGAGTCAATTCTGAAATTTAACCTCCGTGATCGCTTTGTTCTTACTGCACGTTACCTGAAACACTACGACAAGAGCGAACCTCTCTATTTTGGTTATGATCCTGGCAATTTCTCGTCGATTATCGTCGGTCAAAAGAAAGATTACGGACGCAGATTCGACATAATTAAGCAGTTCTATGCAATTGTACCTGACGATCAGCAGTCACTTGCCAGCCAGGTATATCAATTTTTTGGAACAGACGCGATAAATAAGATGATTTATCTCTATCCAGACCGTGCAGGCAACAAAAAAAAGGAAGAAATCGAACAAATAACCACTGATTCAAAGACTTTAAAGGCTGCTCTTGAGAGTTTTGGGTTTAGCGTGATGCTTTTCAATGAGGGTGCGCCAACAATCTATCATTGGCAACAGTTCAAATTATGCCAGATGCTTTTTTCCGAACGTACACCGATGCTTCCAAAAATTCGTATCGACGAAAATGAGTGTCCGGATTTATGTTCGGCCATATTAATCAGTCCACTCAAAAAAACGAACGGAACAATCGAACTTGACAAGTCAAGTGAGAAAAAAGAACCGTTAAAACACCAGGCAGGACTGACAACACAGCTGCCTAGTGCAATGATTTACTTACTTTATGGCCTATATTCCGATATTGTAAAGAAAGAATTAAGTTCTTATCCTACAGATTTACCCGATAATATAAGTATTTAGAACGAAAATGTCCAAATAACGTTCCAATAATTGATTAAAATGGTCGAATAATCGCAACATTTTACATTGTTGAAAATTGCAACTAATTGTAATTTAATTACTTATGTTTGAACGGAAACGGCCAAAAATAATTTAAATCGTTGTTTTTAGCACGCACCGCTGAAAAACGGATATGAGGTGCTTGGTCACAATCACGGGAAATATGATGGTAGGGCCCCCCGCGGTCCTTTGTTCTACGGTACAATTTAATTAATTTCGCATTATGGATAAACCATTTGAGATGAGTGGCATTGTTGCACTGCAATGGGCACGTGAGATCAGCAAACTGCCCAATGGCAACTTCACCATTTGTTTCTTTCCTTATTCCAGGACGAAAGGAGTTGCCAGTGCTGGCATGGAGGTCAAAGAACGATGCACTTATAGAACACAGCTCCCAAAAGAAAGGTATTCTGTTGATTCAGAAAACTATTTGTTATTTAATGACGAGCATGGTGATCCAAAGATGTGCTATCGCATATTAATAAGATATATGGGATTTCCACAGGATGGATATAAACTTCATAAGATTAATTGGTTATGAATGATGAGATAAAGTTAAATGGTAATGCCGGTTATTATGTTAACGATGGCAATGTACTGTCTTTCCAGATTGGTGAGGGGCAGCAGTTATTTGATACCCCAATATTGTCAGTTCCGCAAGGTGCGTTCCTTCCAATAAATGAACATCATTGGCTTGGCGTAAATGGTTATCAAGTGTGCCTGCGTGGATGGAATAACAGATTGTGCGATGAGATAACAATGGAGATAAAGCAGAACAGATTGCTACCTAGATTGTACTCCAAAGAGATAAAGATGCTATATGGCCATGGTCCTGTTATATATACACAGACCATTGCAGATGGTAAACTTAAACGTGAATACACTACACTTCCGGATGTCGCTGACTGGATGAATACATGGGATGAACGTGGTATGTTGCCAATACAGGACTTTTCTAAGTCTTGTATTAAGAACTATTATTATTTCGGAGACTTCTTTGCAAAGTGGAGGTTCTCACGTGGCAAGGGTATGGGATTCCTTCCTGTTTCTGGACTGGAATCTATTGATAACAAATATTGTCTCCTGGCCACAACACGTCAGGATGTCGCAAGTCAGTTGATTAATTATAATGACTTCCATCAAATTGTTGTTGGCAAATGGACATTCGGGACTTCATCATATAGTATCTATCCGAAATTCAATCTGGCTGAAGTCGATAATTATAATTATGTAGCTATATCACATCATAGGGAAAAATCTGTCGATGAGTTCTATGGTGTCAATGAGACTCATCAGGGAGCACGTCCATATATACAAGGTAGTAATAAGACTGCAATATATATCAACTCTTTTCTTAAAAATTCACTTGCAGCTAAAATACACGTGATTATTCCGAATGCGTGGATTTCCGCTAAAAGAAATCAGATTATTTCCTTATGCGAAGAAAATAAAATTCATAAATCAAAGAATGAAGACCTTATTATATATAATGGTATCGACATCGGTACAGAATTTAAAGAATCAACATTGATTAAATATTTGCGTCTTGAACTACGAAAAATTAGTAATTATCTGTCTGGAGCGGACAATCAAGGAAAGGCCTTTTCGACGATTTCATTTGTTGATGCAAGTGGACATGAACAAGAATGGAAAATTGAAACTGTAGACCTAAAATACAAAGAATATATTGAAGCATTGATATCCTACGATAAACGTACAGAACAGGCACTTCTGTCTTCTGTCGGTTTGGATTCTGCAATATCGGCCGTGGACAAAGATGGCATTATCAGCAAATCTGGAAGTGACTCTTACTACAATTACCTTATATATATAATGTCTTTAACTCCAGAAGATGAAATCTGTGCGGAACCGCTCAATTTAGCTTTACGTGTTAATTTCCCTGATTATTACAAACAGGGTTATCGCATAGGATTCTACAGAGAAGTTCCTGCAAAGCAGGAAGATGTTTCTCCTAATAACCGATTAAACCAACAACAGTCATGACAGGAGTTTTAAAAAAATTATTCGGAGATCTATCCACATTTAGTCATTATGCACCTGGTGTAGAGACAAGTATGGATCTTGACGATTTGGGGCCTTCGGGCTATATGGCGGAACGAAGGGTTAAGTCGTTGATTTCTATTGATGTGTTCAATTCCATTACAGCTGATATGGAAGAGTATGAACCGTTGCGATCGGCGATGGCAAATCTCACTCTTAATCGGCAGCTCGTTTTTGATGCGGTGTCCAGACGTAAAAATGGAGTCGATGTATACAAATACGAGTTGGAAGCTATGCAGCGCAGTTATCAGGAAAATTATTTCAACGCAATGGATGCCCTCATACAATTAGTGGCCAATGACGCTGCCTTGAAGTCTTCCTGGCAGAAAACTAGATATTATCTCTTGTTAAGCAGCTGTCAAATAACGTCTGCTGAAGAATTCGACATGATATATCCCATCGACTTATCCTATTTGTTCTTTTTCAGGATCGTGCCACTGCAAAAGGAGTGCTTGGATGAAAGACTGGCAACATATTTCGCAAAGACAACTGATACTCATATTGTTTCAATGATTAAGCTCGCTCTTGCGAAAAAGACGGTGGCAAAAGCCCTGCGAAGATTTGACATACTGGAGTTTCCACCTACGATTAAAAATCTTTTTGAGGACAATACGGCTACTCGTTCTGGTAAGGATGAGTCTGATCGTGCATCTGCTCTCGCTGATCAGCTCGATTCTGAAGCAGACAATATAATAACTAATGTCGATTCTTTAATGAACACGGATTCGTCTTCAGACGATAGTTCTTATTCGTCACTTAACGAACCTGACGACAAAATAATAATGTTCCCATGAAAAATATTGAATTAGTCTATAAAGGGCGTATGTACAGTATCCCAAACAACTGGGAAACTATGCCATCAGAAGTGTATCTGCGACTTGTGGAAAATATCACAGAAATGGCTAACGGGAATTTATCTCCTGGAGAACTGCGAATTCGTTATTTGTGTGATTTAATGCATTGGGATATTCACAAGTTCCGGGACGAAGAGGCGATTGCCAACCTTGTGTGTATCAGTGAGCAGCTCACATTCCTGTTCACAATATCTTATCCCGATAATGATATCCTCGATAAGCTGTCACCTCAAGAACGGTATTTATGCAGAATGATTGATCCCTTTCAACTGCACACGCCTTATGCAGAGGAATTGCAGAAACTTGATTATAAGTACACTCTGAATTTATGTTTTTGTGCTCAACTTTTACCATATATTATTATAGATGAACATAAGTACGACGGTTATCGGGTCGATTCCCGGTACCGCGTACTTACGTGTTCGCTTTCGGCCCTTCAATATATTGAAGCTCGTGATCTCATCGGCGCAGATCCTGAAACATTGCCTTTGCTCGCTGCAATATTGTATTATCCTGGAAAATACACCTCTGAAGGTGCGCATAAGCTGGCAGAAACTTTCTCCAAACTCCCTAAAGAAACTCTTCAGGCAATTTCGCTCAACTTTCAGGGATTCAATAATTATCTGTTTAACAGAACGCCGTTTTCTCTGCTCACTCAGTTCAAACAGCAGCATGATCGCTTAATCACTACAGATGCGTCAGATGCTTTGTATGACCTCTCGAAGGATGGACTGGGTGATGCTGAAATAATAGAGCAAATCAACGTACTCACTTATTTGCGAATAATTCGCAAAAAAACAATAGATGCAGTCCGTAACATGCATGGTATGGGAATGGACTACGCAAAAATAAGTTCTGAAATAGGATTACCAATCAGCACAATTGAACAGATAATATGATAATTGATTTATTTCTTTATTTTGCAAAATTCCCCAACAAGGCAGGATTAAAGTCCATCGCCACAAATGGACAGAGCAGCATGTCTGAATACGCGGACATACTAAAGTCTATTGAATCCCTCCCGGATCAGTCACGTGTTCCAGATATTGACAATTACGTGTATGGTCAGTCATTTGATGACCTGAAATTACGAATAGACAAGTTGATTGGCAGTTTTCTGTTTGCCGATTATGGAGAATTTGATATTTCAGATGATGGCCACAGGTCGTTTTCATGCAGTGAACGTCTGGCTGTAACGGTTGCATTCAAAATGCCGAGCCGAGCTGATATACTCGAAAACGTGATAGCATCCGACCGTTCTTTGAAAATGCTGTCAGAGATACATGCCTGGATGATGGCAGACAGTGAAGCTGGAGATATTCCATGGCTCGAAAGAGATAGCCTTGACAAAGCTGAGATTATACCTTTCGTCGCCACTGAACTGTCCAGCATCGGATGGACATTGATGCTTAATGCATCCGGATCTGACAGTCTCGGAACCCATAACCTTTGTCGGTCCTTTGCCAAACAGATACATTGATTTATCTTTGCAAGAAAATGAAAAGGTTACCAGTGATATTACTTACGTCCCTGCCGCTGTCAATTGTGGCTGATTTCTCTCGATACTTGTTTCAGGATTGGGAGTTTGCGAAGTGGATTGCCGTCGCTGTTGGTGTTGATACGGTTCTGGGACTATGGAAGCATCTGATTCATAAAGATGCGTCCTCTGAATCGTTCTTTGCTAAATTCGGAAAGAAAATAGCAGTTTATATCCTGCTACTCATTCTTTCAAATGTTTTGAGCAATTGCACCGTGGCTGGTAGAATCGTAGGAACTACACAATGGATGGGAACATATCTTTGTGTTCTAATGCTGGTACGTGAGACTTTTTCTTGCGTCGAAAATATTCAAGCAATAATACCAATTTTCCCGAAATCGTTTGTAAAGCGTCTTAAAGACTTTAATGATAAGGGAGAGTATGTTAATAATAAGGAGGTTAAATAATGCCAACAACATTGCAGCGCGAATTTGCGCAAAAGGTATATGCTGCAGCTAAAGAGGCGACAGATATTTCCCCCGTTTTTGTCACCGCGCAAGCTATTTTAGAAACAGGATGGGGACATTCGCGTGTCGGCCGTTACAATCTTTTTGGCATAACGCGCGGCTCTAATTGGACTGGAAAGACTGTCCTCGTCAAAACGCACGAGTATTTCTCCAGCCCCGATGTGCATTTCACAGCTCCAGAAAAGGTCATATCCGTTTGCAGAACAAAAACGGGCCGATACTATTATACTGTTCTCCGTCTTTTCAAAGACTTTGATTCACTCCAAGATTGTCTGAAGGAACATTCCCGTCTCCTTCAGAAACCTGGTTATTCGGATGCTTGGCCTTACCGTCATGACCCAGAGCAGTTCGCTCAGCGAATAAGCAACAACGTAGGATGTAAATATGCTACGTCCCCTAATTACTTGAAACAGTTGCTTGCTCTCATTCCAACCGTCGAGAAAATTTGTTCAAAATAATGATATATGGAAAAACTTACTATTAATATAAAACTTGATGTCCGCACAGATGGATCGCACGATGATGCCATTCGCGACATCGTAAAAATGCTAGATCTGAAAAGTCTCGAAAATGAGGAGTGCAATCTCACCACTGTCGAATCCGTCAGTGTAGAAGGAGAAGATCTATTACATATTTAATCTTAATTATATGAGTTTCATTGAAAAAATTAAGGCGATTTTCAATTCCGTTGTGTGTTGGTTCGCCGCACTGTTGTCTAAAAATGACAGTCTTGTTAAGGTGGCTGCACCTGTTGCCATCTCAGTTCTCAACGTCATCAAGGAGGCTAATGCTTCTGGAGCGACAAATCTCGTTGGACGTATTTGTACCATGGTTGGCGCAAAATGGGGCGTTCCCGTTGCTCAGGCCGTAGATACCTGGATCAAACTTAATATTGATAAGGTTATCACCGGTGTCGGAATTGCTAACCAGGCTGCAAGTACACAGGATAACAATCAGAAGCTTCTTCTCGTAAGCCGTTACATCGCTTCACTTGATATCGATGTAAAGAGCGTTAAGATCTCGCAGATCGCCGCCATGCTCGCTAAGGATCTGGATGATTCACATCTTTCCTTGGTCGAGATAGTTTCCATCATAACTGCATTATATAAGACTGCATAACATGTCTACACGTATCAATATAGATAATGGCCCACGTCCTGTCCTCCTCGCACTGCTTGTGGTGCTGCTTGCTGCCGCTGGAATATTTTCAGCAGGCAAGTGGCACCACGCCCAGTCCGAACTGCGCCAGGAACGTACCAAGGTCAATCAGCTTTCACAAAGCGTCAGTGCTCTTCGTGATACTGCTGATGCTTACCAGGTAGAACTTCAGGACGGACGCATGGTATGGGCAGATCGCGTCAATGAGCTATGCTTCGAGCGCGACAATGTACGTCGTCTGCTTTCCGATAAGGAAGCACAGCTCCGCAGTCTTGGTATACGATTAAACGATACTCATTCGTTAACTGATTTTTCCGTCGCTACCATCGACAGTGTCCGGGTTCCTGTCTATGTCGATACGTTACAAAGTATGCATGCTGCATACCGTGATAGTTTCGTCACCATATCCGCCGTTGTCCGTCGTGATCTCACATCCGACATTCGTTATTCAATCCGAGACAGTTTTACACTGGTTAATTACACTTCATACCGGCGTTTTCTGTTCTTCAGGTGGCATCGGAGAAACACATACGTTCTGATGGCCCACAATCCGCGCACTCGCGTCATGGGATTGCGTGTGGTCAATATTCTCAGATAATTCTTTTTTCATACATATTTATGTTAGATGTTAGTAATTAATACACGTTTGTTGTTTTCATGGTTTGATATAAGTTTTAGTTATTAGTTAATTTAAGGGTTAAGATTGTTTCTCAGGATTTCATCCTAATGAATCATGTTCGAAGGTCGTTGCCGTGAGGCAACGGCCTTTTTAGCTATAGATAAGTTAAATATTACAGGGTACTACAAATTATTGTAGTAAATATTTGGTCACTACAATAATTTGTAGTATCTTTGCATTGTATTAATAAAACAATTAGCAAAATGGAAAAAATGAATTTAACACAAGAGGAGGCGGACCTTATAAACGCGATTCGGAATTACAGAAACTCATATCCGAACGGTCACCCGGAACTCCTTTATTATGCACAGAGGCTGTTCGATGAATTGACCTATATGCCCTGACAATTAACATCCGCCTCTCTTCCGAGGGGCGGAACTAAAAAAATAAAAAAATGGAAACGACAATGACAACGACAACTACGATGACAAAACAGATGGTAGATACAGATGTTAAAAAGAAAATGAGTGACATCATTCTCGCTGTATCAATCCGGGAACTGGCACGCACCTATTTCGACAGGTCTCCGTCGTGGCTTTATCACAAACTCGACGGTATAGACGGTAACGGTGGTGAGGGCGGTTTCACAGAAGAAGAAAAACAGCAGCTCAAGGGCGCACTTGTAGATCTTTCTATTCGCATTCGCCGTACTGCTGAC
>ENA-UOYA01001625-UOYA01001625.1-activated-sludge-metagenome-genome-assembly--contig:-NODE-1625-length-23302-cov-7.071665_pt1 | contig 23302 bp, 28 predicted proteins | sample MGYA00238163_ERZ764804 | MGnify/ENA primary metagenome ERZ764804 (study PRJEB28919, sample SAMN05720223) | activated sludge metagenome | isolation source: Anaerobic digester | place: Hong Kong... | reverse complement strand
CGCGCCAGCGTGAGCAGGATTGGTATGTGACGCTCGATCACCTGACAGCCGCGATAAAGCCGGGCGATGTGATCCTTGCCTATCCCAATGAGAGCGCGTTGCCGCTGCGCTATGCTGCGCGCGACAAGGGACAGACGCTCACCATCCGCGCGCTTCCGGTCGAGGTACCAGCCCCGCCGGAGAGCGGCCCGCACCCGACGGGAACGCGCGGTGTCGTTTCGATTTCGAAAGACGCGATGCGTACCATCCCCAGCGAACCCGGCGTTGCCGCAGCGCCAACGCTGTGGCTTGTCCAGATCAACGGGCAGATGTTTGATCCGGCGGATGATTTCGGCCGGATATTGAGCGAAGGCCGCGCCGTGCGTGCCGACTGGAAAACCGTCGACACGCGCGTGCGCGGCTTTGCGCAGGTCAGAGGCCGCGACGGCCCAGCAGGCGAAGCCGCAACGCATTGAGCTTGATGAAGCCCTGCGCATCGCGCTGGTCATAGGCGCCCGCATCGTCCTCGAAGGTGACGATCTTTTCCGAATAGAGCGAATTGGGCGACTTGCGGCCCACGATATAGACGCCGCCCTTGTAGAGCTTGAGGCGCACCGTGCCCGACACGTGCTGCTGGCTGTGATCAATGGCGGCCTGAAGCATTTCGCGCTCGGGCGAGAACCAGAAGCCGTTGTAGAGCAGTTCGGCATATTCCGGCATCAGCTTGTCCTTGAGGTGCGCAGCCCCCCGATCCAGCGTGATCTGTTCAATGCCGCGATGCGCCAGATGCAGGATCGTGCCGCCCGGCGTTTCATACATGCCGCGTGACTTCATGCCGACGAAGCGGTTCTCGACGAGATCAAGGCGGCCAATGCCGTGCAGCTTGCCATAGTCATTGAGCTTGGCGAGCAGCGTGGCGGGCGACATGCCTTCGCCATTGATCGCAACCGCATCGCCGCGCTCGAAATCAACGGTGATATATTCGGGCGTGTCGGGCGCGGTTTCAGGGTTGTCAGTGCGCGAATAGACATAGTCGGGCACTTCTTCCCACGGATCTTCCAGCACCTTGCCCTCGGACGAGGTGTGCAGCAGGTTCGCGTCGGTCGAGAACGGGCTTTCGCCACGCTTGTCCTTCGGGATCATGATCTGGTGCTGCTCGGCGAATTCGATGAGGCGCGTGCGGCTCGTCAGATCCCATTCGCGCCACGGCGCGATCACCTTGATGTCGGGGTTCAGCGCGTAATAGCCAAGTTCAAAGCGGACCTGATCATTGCCCTTGCCCGTCGCGCCATGGCTCACGGCATCAGCATTGACGCGCTTGGCAATCTCGATCTGCTTCTTGGCAATGAGCGGACGCGCAATCGAGGTACCGAGGAGGTACAGGCCTTCATACAGTGCATTGGCGCGCATCATCGGAAAGACATAGTCCTTCACGAATTCTTCGCGGACGTCTTCGATGAAGATATGCTCTTCCTTGACGCCAGCCTGACGGGCCTTCTGGCGCGCGGGCTCAATTTCCTCGCCCTGGCCAAGGTCTGCGGTGAAGGTGACAACCTCGCAATTATAGGTCTGCTGAAGCCACTTCAGGATGACGCTTGTGTCGAGGCCGCCCGAATAAGCAAGGACGACGCGGTTGATGTCGGAACGGGAGGTGTCGGTCATGTTGGCTGGCTCTTCCTGTTGGCCCAAAACTCGGCTGCGCGCCTATGCCTAATGGCGCTGGAAAGCAACCTTGTGCACAGATGGGGTAGCGGATGCGCCGCCTGTCTCACTTGTCCCAATATGATGCAGGTTAGGGCAAAATGCAGCCGCATTTCCGTTTGCCCGACTCAATCAGGTGCGTTAATTTTTTGTTAGATAAAAGGTCGCGCCTGATCGGCTCAGTCAAAGACACCGGTCAAAAACTCTAGGTAACAGGGATTTGCGACCATGAAAAAACTTCTTCTTGCCACTGCAGCGCTCGTTGCGCTTCCATCGACCGCCAATGCAGCTGTCACGGTGCTTACCTTTGAAGGCATCGGCAACTCGGTTCCCGTCGGCAACTTCTACGCGCCTGACTACACCTTCTCTCCCGCCACGCTTGCGCTGATCGATGCGGATGCCGGCGGTGGCGGCAACTTCGCCAACGAGCCGTCGCCGAACACCATCATGTTCTTCCTGCAGGCGAACAATGCCATCCTGAATGCCAATAACGGCTTCACGACCGGCTTTTCATTCTTCTACTCATCGTCGGTCGCGGCAACGATCAACGTCTATGACGGGCTGAACGGCACCGGCAACGTCCTTGCCTCGATCAACCTCCAGGCGCAATTCAACCAGAATTGCCGTGGCGATCCGAACGGCGCCTACTGCAACTGGACGCCGATCGGCGTTTCGTTCGCAGGCACTGCCTATTCGATCGACTTTGGCGGTGGCGCGAACGCGACCGGCTATGACAACATCACCTTCGGCTCGAAGAACCCGGGCGTTCCGGAACCGGCGGCCTGGGCCATGATGCTTGCGGGCTTCGGTCTTGTTGGCAGCGCCATGCGTCGGCGCTCGACGTCGGTCGCTACCTACGCCTGATACGACACGTATCACGCAAACAAGAGACCCCGCGGAAGCGATTCCGCGGGGTCAGTCTTCGGGTCGCCTCTTGCGAAGCATATAGGGTGACGGCTCCCCTGCAGGTGGGGGTGCCGGGGAGCCGTCCCGTCAATCCCGCGTTCGGGATTAGCGGAGCAGGTTAAGCACGCCCTGCTGGCTCTGGTTGGCCTGGGCGAGCATTGCGGTCGACGCCTGTGCAAGGATCTGCGCCGATGCGAGCTTGGTGGTTTCAACCGAGAAGTCGGCGTCTTCGATGCGCGACTTCGATTCCGAGAGGTTCGTCACGGTCGACGTCAGATTGTTGACGGTCGAGTCGAGACGGTTCTGCACCGCACCGAGCGAAGCACGTTCGGTTGCAACCGTGTTGATCGCGTCGTCGATGGTCGAAAGTGCGTCCGAAGCGCCGCTTGCGGTCGAGATGTCGAGAGAATCAACGCCCAGACCGGCCGACTGAAGGTCAGCGATCGTGATGTTGACCGACTGGCCTGAGTCCACACCCGTCTGGATGTCGAGGTTGGCCGAGCCATCGAGCAGCGTCGTGCCGTTAAAGTCGGTACGCGTCGCGATGTCGTCGATCTGCGCGGTCAGCGCGGTGAATTCCGACTGGAGCGCGGTGCGGTCTGAGTCAGCGCCGGTGCCGCTCGACGCCTGAACCGACAGTTCACGCATACGGACGAGAATGTTCGAAACTTCGCCCATCGCGCCTTCAGCCGTCTGGGCGAGCGAGATGCCGTCGTTCGAGTTGCGGATGGCCTGGTTCAGGCCGCGGACCTTGGCGTCCATGCGGGTCGCAATGGCGAGGCCGGCGGCGTCGTCCTTCGCGCTGTTGATGCGCTTGCCGCTCGACAGGCGCTGCATGGCCGTGTCCAGCGAGTTGGTCGCGAGGCGGCTGACGTTGTGAGCACGCAGAGCGCTGACGTTGGTGTTGATGACAGTCATGTTGGTTCCTTCCTCATATGACCGTCGGGGCATCGAGCGGTCACAGGCCAGTTAACGGCGATGGTCCGGATCAGTTTAAATCACCACATGTCGATTTTCTGACACGCCCCCTTAAATACCTCAGTTTTTCGCCATTTTGCGCCGACTGGCACGCCGATTGCTCTAGCTTTCGCGGGTCCGTGTGGACCGTCAAAACACTCTGTTGAGACGCAAAGGCGAAACGAAAGGCATGACGAGTATCGACTCGGGTCGGCTGCTGCAGATGCGGTCAGCGATCCTCAATCAGAACTCGGCGCTGCAGCGCGCCGCCGGCCATGATGCGGCTGGCGCGGCGGGCAGCGTGGGCAAGAGCAATGGAGCGCAAGGCGGCAGCTTTGGCGCAACGATGGTCGATGCCCTCAAGTCGGTGAACGAACAGCAGTCGACTGCCGCCAATGTGACCGAGGCCTATGAACGCGGCCAGACCAGTGACCTCGTGCAGGTGATGGTTGAGCGGCAGAAGGCCTCTGTCGGCTTCGAAGCGACGCTTCAGGTCCGCAACAAACTGCTCTCCGCCTATCGCGACATCATGAACATGCCGGTGTAACCCATGGCTGACCAAGACATCATCCCCGCCGGTTCGGCGGCACGCCTCCAAATGGGTGGCCCGCTCGATCCCGTGCGCAGCTTCATGCGCCAGCCTGCTGTTGCCAAGAGCCTGCCGCTCATCGGCCTGCTCGCAGCCCTTGCGATTACCGCGGCGGCCTGGTGGTCGTTCCACACCCCGCCGCAGCGCCCGTTGTTTGAAGGGCTGGCGGAAGCCGATAAATCTGCCGTCGCCTCATCGCTGCAATCGGCTGGCATTGAATATACGCTCGATGGCGGCTCGGGCGCGATCAGCGTTGCAGATCAGGATTTTCACCGCGCACGGATGCTGCTGGCGGGTCAGGGCCTGCCCAAGGCCGCGCCATCAGGCGATGCGCTTGTGAGTGCCATTCCTATGGGCGCCAGCCGCGCCGTCGAAGGCCAGACGCTGAAGGCCGCGCGCGAGGCAGACCTTGCCCGCACCATCGAGGCAATTGATTCCGTCGCAACGGCGCGCGTCCACCTCGCCACGCCCGAGCCGAGCCTTTTCGTGCGCGAGAATGCGGAGCCCGCAGCCTCGGTCATGCTCCGCCTTCAGCAGGGCCGCTCGCTCTCGGACTCGCAGGTCCGCGCGATCCGCCATCTTGTTGCTTCGTCCGTGCCCGGCCTCAATGCTGAGCAGGTCTCGATCATCGATCAGTCAGGCGCGCTCCTCTCGCAGCAGGGCGCGAATGGCGATGATCGCAATTTCCAGCTCCAGACGCAGATGGAAAACCGCTATCGTCAGGCGATCATCACGCTGCTGACCCCGGTGATGGGCGCAGGCAACTTCTCAACCGAAGTCCATGCCGAGCTCGACCTGACCGAAAGTCAGGCAACGCGCGAAACCTATCCCAAGGATGATGTCGCGCTGCGCCGTGAAGAGGGCAACAAGACCTCGGGCAGCGCTGCGGCGCCCGCCATCGGCATTCCCGGTGCGACCTCGAACACGCCGCCACCCGCCACGCAGGTCTCGACAACGCCCGGCGGCACGCAGCCAACGCCAGCTGCAGCAGCCGCGCCCCAGACCGAGGAGCAATATTCGCGCAGCTTTGATGTTGGCCGCGAGATTTCGGTCACGCACCAGCCCACCGGACGCCTGAAGCGCGTGACCGTGGCGGTCGCACTCAATTCCGCAAAGCCGCTCAAGCCTGCCGACCTCCAGCAGATCGACGCACTGGTAAAGGGTGCCGTCGGCTTTGATCAGCAGCGCGGCGACAATGTGGCCGTGTCTGTGCGCGCATTTGCCAGGGAGCCGGTCGCCGAGACAAAGCTGATCGACGAACCCTGGCTGATGCCGCTCGTCCAGCAGGGCGCCGCCCTGATTGGGGCATTGCTGGCCTTCCTGCTCATCGGTCGTCCGATCATCAAGGCGTTGAAGTCGCGCGCCGAGCCACCCGCCGAAGTTGACGAGAATCTGGCCAACCAGCTGCTCTCGGCCACCTCCCAGCCCGCGCCCGGCCAGCCCGTGACGCTCGCCATGATCGAATCGGCCCCGAGCTATGAAGCCCGCGCAGCACTTGTCCGCAGCTTTGTGCAGCAGGACCCCAAGCGCGCCGCGCTCGTCGTGCGCCAGCTGATGCAGGAGCCTGCGCAAAATGGCTGACACTGACGAGCAACAGCAGCTCCCCGCGATTGACGGCAAATCGGCCGCCGCCGTCCTCATGATGCTGCTGGCAGAAGAAGATGCCGCCGCCATCGTGAGCCATCTGGATGCGAGCGAAGTGAAGACGCTCGGCAGCGCGATGCTTGGCGTGGCGGGCGTGAGCGAGGGCCATGTCGAAGCCGCGCTTGATATGTTCTCGGGCAAATGCCGCGGGATCAATCCGCTCGCCTCTGACCCGGCACCGCGCGTACGTTCGGTCATCGCGCAGGCGCTTGGCCCGGCGCGCGCCGAAACGCTGCTCGCGGGCATTACGCCTGCAACCTCGCCCAAACTGTCTGAATTGCTCGACTGGATGGAACCCGAAGTGATCGGCATGATGCTCGCCAGCGAGCATCCGCAAGTCGGCGCGCTCATCGTCTCCAGCCTCAGCGCCGATATTGCAGCGCTCGCGCTCGCGCATATCGATGAGCCTCGCCAGGCCGATCTGCTGCTGCGCGCCGCACGCCTTGGCCGTGTGAGCCTTGATGCCCTCGCCGAGCTGGAATCCATCGTGCAGCGCTATGCCGGCGATTCAGCGCCGCCGCCCAAGGTTGAACTGGGTGGATCGGGCGGCGTCGCCAAGATCATGAACAGCTTTGGCAAGCCCAAGGGTGACCGGATCATCAAGGTCATCCGTAAGGCAGACAAGCCACTTGCCGATGCCATTGAAGAAGGCATGTTCGTTTTCGAAGATCTGCTTGCGCTCGATACAAAGGCGCTCGGCACGGTCATGCGTTCGGTCGACTCCGGATCGCTCGTTTATGCTCTGAAGGGTGCACCCGCCGAGCTTGTCGACCGCATCTTCGCGTCCATGTCGCAGCGCGCCGCGCAGTCCATTCAAGACGAAATGGCCGAAAAGACAATGGTGAAGCGCGCCGAGGTAGACGAGGCACAAAAGGCGGTCATTGCGATTGCACGCCAGCTCGCCGATGCGGGCGAAATCGTGCTGGGCACGGAAGGCAATGACTATGTCTGAGGTCATTGCCGTTCCGCTCACGCAATTGCGCCCCGTCTCCAGCCCGTTCCGCGCCGGACTGTTCGGCAATGGCGCCGTGCGCCCCGCGCCCGCCGCCAATGCCAACCCGCCGCAAGATCGCTATGCGCTAGGCTTTGCCGATGGCGAAGCTGCCGCGAATGAGCGCCATGCAGGTGACAGCGAGGCGGCAGACCGCATCGTTGCCGCAATCGCCAGCCTTCGCGCGGAACCCGGCGAGGATCTTGGCCGCCATCTGGCCGAGACCGTTTCAAGGCTGGTGCGCGAGATTGTTGGCGAAACGACTGTGTCGGCTGAAGAAATCACCCGGCGCGCTCATGCCGCCGCCGCCATGCTGGCGGAAAGCGATGCAGCAAGCGCCGTCCGCCTCCACCCGGACGATGCCGCGCTGGTTGGCGCCGATGTTTCGGGCATCGCCATCATCCCCGACGCAGGCCTTATGCGCGGCGATGTGATCGTCGACTGTGCTTCCGGCACGGTTGAAGATGGCAATGCGCTGCGCCTTGGCGCGCTCGATGCGTCGCTCGGCCTTGGGGAGACCCTGTGATGAGCCGGCTGATGAGCATCGCGCGCGAGCGATTTGATGGTCTCTCCCCCAGTTTCGCGCCGATCCGCACGGGCCGCCTTGTCGGCCATGATGGCGTGATGCTCGAAGGCGAAGGGCTTGATCTGCCGCTGGGTGCCAGCGCGCGCATCCGTGCCGCGGATGGCCGCTCGATGCGCAGCGAAGTCGTCGGCTTCAAGGGCAATCGCACGCTTCTCGTCCCGCTCGATGGGGCAGCGCCCTATCGCGCGGGCAGCCGCATCGAGCCCGATGCCGAAGCAAACCGGATTGCCTGTGGCAGCGCGCTTTTGGGCCGCATCGTCGGTGCCCATGGCGAACCGCTCGACGGGCGTGGGCCTATCCTTGCGCGTGATAGCTGGCCGCTGCATGGCCGGATCGGCAATCCGCTTGATCGGGGTCGCGTTCTCCAGCCGCTCGACCTTGGCGTGCGTGCCGTCAACGCGCTGCTGACGGCGGGCGAAGGCCAGCGCATCGCGCTCATCGCAGGCTCGGGCGTCGGCAAATCGGTGCTGATGGGCCAGATGCTGGCGGGCACCGATTGCGACATCGTCGTTGTCGGGCTGGTGGGTGAGCGTGCGCGCGAAGTCACCGATTTCATCGAGACGCGGCTTTCCGCCCATCTGATGCACCGTGCCGTCGTCGTCGCGGTGCCCGCCGACCACCCCCCGCTGCTGCGCCTGCGGGCCGCAATGCGCGCCACCGCCATTGCCGAGCATTTCCGCCATGAAGGCAAGCGCGTTCTGCTGATGATCGACAGCCTGACGCGCGTTGCCCATGCCCAGCGCGAAATTGGCCTCGCGCTTGGCGAACCGCCGACGATGAAGGGCTATCCGCCCTCGGCACTTGGCCTCATCCCCGGCCTTGTCGAACGTGCCGGACGTGATGTGCGCTCGGGAGGCTCGATCACCGCGCTCTACACCGTGCTGGCCGATGGCGGCGACACTGATGATCCCGTGGTCGATAGCGCCCGCGCCATTGCAGACGGGCACATCATCCTGTCGCGCGCTTTGTCCGAACAGGCGGTTTTCCCCGCGATTGATGTCGGCCGTTCGCTCTCGCGCGTGATGGCAGACATCACCGATGCCGATCATCAGCGGGCAGCCGCCCGCTTCCGCCAGCTTTGGTCGATCTATGAAGAAAACCGCGATCTCGTGCTGATGGGTGCCTATTCCCCCGGCAATGATCCGGCGCTTGACGAGGCGATTGCCCGCCGCAGCGAGATGCTCGATTTCCTGCGCCAGTCACAGCACCAGATGGTGTCGCTTGAAGCTGCCCGCGCGGCGCTCGTGGAGTCCTTCCTGTGAGCCGGGGTGCAACCGAACGTCGCGAGCGCATTCTTGCCATCCGCGTCCGTCAGACGCGCATTGCCCGCGTGCGCCTTGCCGAGGCGCATCGTCGGCTGGAGCGGCTGGAAGGCACGGCAGAGCAGCTCGCCAACATGGCGTTGTCGCTCACCAAGGCGCCCGGCGAAACCAGTGGCCTTGCGCTGCGGGCCATTGGTGAAATGGGCGAGCGGCTGGGCACTGCCGCCTATCAGATGCGCACGCCGATTGCCGATGCCGCCGTCGAGCGTGACCGCCGCCTCACCGACAATATCGATGCCGAGCGCAACGAAAGCAGCGCCGAGAAGATGACCGCGCGGGCCGCCGCCCAGGCCGAGCGCAATCGTGAAATCCGCGCCGATGCAAACCGCCCCTATCGCCCGCGCCCATCCATGTTGGAGACCGAGCTTTGACTCCCGCCCCCGCCCTTCCGCCGCAGCTCCCTATGCCGCCATCGGCCTATGCCCCCGCGCCTGCCGCGCGCGCACCGCTGCGTGCGCCCTCGGTGCGCGACGGCGCAGAAGCCCGGCCCGTGTTCCAGATCGTCCAGAAAGACGCCAAAGCGGCCCCCAAGGACGAGGCGAAGACGTCGGACGACACCGCTGAAACGGCCACGGAAGAGACGGACAAGAGCCTCGCGCCAGCGCTTCCCATCGTGTTGCCGACATTGAACCTTGCGACGGCGATGCCCAGCATTCTTTCTGCACCGAAATCCGGCGGCGCCATCGGGGGTGTCAATTCCTTGGCAGGTCAGGTTTTCGGGGGCTTGGCCGGTGTCGGAGGCGCTGACACGATGCCCACCGACCCCACGGGCTTTGCCGAAGACTTGCTCGCCGCCTTGGGCGGCTCCACGCAGCAGCTTGCGTCCACTGCCGCAGACGCAGCCCCGGTCAGCGCCGCTGACGCGCTTCAGGCCAAGCTGCCAGAACTCGATCTGTCGAAGGAAAGCGCCTGGCTGGATCGGCTCGCCCGTGACATCACGGCAACCGCCAGCGACACGGGCAAGCTCTCCTTCCGCCTCATCCCGCCGCAACTGGGCAAGCTCGACATCACGGTCGAGACGCGCAGCGAAGGCGTGGCCGTGCAGATGACGGCGGAAACGCGCGAGGCGCGCAGCATCATTGCCGCCGCCCAGCCCAAGCTCACCGAAGCCTTGGGGGCGCAGGGCATCCGCGTGGCGGAAGCCAGCGTCACCTCCGGTCGCGGAGAAGAAATGCCCCGCAACCGCCATCTCGCCCCGATCCAGTTGATCGAAACCGCACTTGATATCGAAGCCGACGCAGAAACGCAGCGCCCCGCACGCGCCGCCGGTCGCTTCGCCTGACCCCCCGAAAGGAAAAGACAATGGCCAAGGAAAAGCCGGCAACCGAGGGCAAGAAAGGCTCTCCCATGAAGAAGATGATAGTGATCGGGCTGGGCGGCCTCATCCTGCTCGGTGGCGGCGCAGGCGCGGGCCTTTATTTCGGTGGCGCCTTCGACGCGCATAAGGAAGAAAAGAAGGAAGACCCCAACCGGCCCAAGCTCGTCGCGAAGAGCGAGGAAGCCGGCGAGGCTCCCGCCGAGGGCGGAGAAGGCGGCGAAGCCAAGCCTGCGCCGCGCGTTGGCACGGTCTATGTCGAGAGCGACAAGTTCAAGGTCGATCCGAAGAAATATGAAGCGGCCTATCTTCCGCTGCCGGAGAGCTTCACATCCAACCTGTCGAACGGCGAAGGCTTTGTTCAGGTCGGCCTGAGCGTCTCGACCTATTATGACGACAAGGTTTTCGCCAATGTGAAGCGCCACATGGTGCCGATCCGTTCGGCTATTCTGATGGTGCTTTCGATGCAGGACGGGATGATCCTCTCCACCCCCGATGGCAAGAACCAGCTCCAGCGCGAACTGACCGACGCGATCAACAAGGTCCTGCGCGAGAAGGAAGGCTTTGGCGGCATCGACAACGTCTATTTCGCAAATCTGGTGATCCAGTGAGCGTGATGCTGCGTGCCGAAGACGCCCAGCCCGCCTCGCTTGAAGGCGGCGCCGACAAGGGCCAGGAAATCATTGATGCGCTCAACATTGTCACCGACCGCATGGTCGATGACGTTGCCGCAGCACTTGCGGAAATGGGCCTTCAGGTCGCGGTGACGCCGCAAAAGTCCGAAACCGTGCGCTTTGGCGACTGGCGCAACGGGCTGACGCCGATGTGTGCAGTCGCCGTCTGCCGCATGCCACCGCTGAAAGGACAGATACTCGTTTCGGTGCCGCCGGGCCTCATCTCGCGCCTGACCGACATCTTCTTTGGCGGCGATGGCGAGCAGGCCGGTGATCGCGCCGCGTTCACGCCCACGGAGCAGCGCGTTTTCCTGCGTCTGGCCGATCTTCTGGCCGACGCGCATTCGCGCGCCTGGCCGGGCCCCGCCACGCCCGAAGTTGCCGCGCTCGAAATGACGCGCAACAATCTGCGCATGGCCCGCGAGGGCGATCCGACGATCATCCAGTCGCTGACAATCCAGCGCGGCAAGACCAATCTTGGCCGCATCGACTTTGTCCACGCGGCCCCGCAGTTGCGCGGCATGTTCGGCGCGGAAGACATGAGTGACGATGAGCCTGCCAGCCCCGAATGGCGCCGTCAGGTCGAAACCGCGATGCTCAATGTCCATCTTCCGGTCCGCTCGGTCATTGCCCGTCCGGAAATCACGCTGGAGACGCTCTTTCGGCTCGCACCGGGTGACGTAATTCCGATAATCCTGCCCGCAAATGTGCCGATAATCGCAGCTGGCAAGGTTCTTGCAAGAGGCTCGATAGGCGAGGCCAATGGCCACGCTGCCATTCAAATCGAGCATCTTGAAGAACGGAAAGAGTAATGAGCGACATGAGTGAAGCCCCGAGCGCGGATGCCCGTGCCAAGGCTTTAGAATTTTCCGGCGCGAACTACGACCTGCTCTCGAGCGTATCGCTGCGCCTCTCGGTTGAGGCCGGATCAACCTCCATGCCGCTGGCAGAACTTCTGGCGCTCAACGCCGGAAGCGTCGTCCAACTCAACCGTCAGGCGGGCGAACTGCTCGACGTGATGGTCAACGGCACCCCCATTGCCAAAGGTGAAATCGTGACGGTGGATGGCCGCTATGGCATCCGCATCGTCGAGGTTGCCAGCACCAGCCAGCGCGCTGCCGGTCTGGAGCGTCGATGACATGGGCGAATATATCCTGCGCCTTTTCGCGCTGATTCCGGTGGTCGGCGGCCTCGCCTGGGGCTCACTCTGGATGTGGAAGCGCCTGCAACTAGGCATGCCCGGACAGACCAGCCAGACCCGCAACGTCCGCATCACCGAAGTCGTTCCGCTTGGCCTTGGCAGCAAGCTTGCCGTCATCGAGTTTGCAGGCCGCGAGCTTCTGGTCTCGGTCTCGAAGACCGACGTCCGCCTGATTGCCGACAGCCATGACTAAGAACCTGCTTCGCCTTCTGGCGCTGCTGGCCATAATCGCCGCAGCTCCCGCCTTTGCGCAGGAAGCGCCGCAGCAAGGCGCCCAGATGCAGAGCGCCCTGTCGAGCCTTGCGGGCGACGGCAAGCCGCTCTCGCTCTCGCTTCAGGTCCTGCTGATGATGAGCCTGCTGACGGTGCTGCCGTCACTGGTGCTCATGATGACGAGCTTCACGCGCATCATCATCGTGCTGTCAATTCTCCGACAGGCGCTTGGCCTTCAGAACACGCCGCCCAATCAGGTGCTTGTCGGGCTCGCGCTCTTCCTCTCGATGTTCGTGATGCAGCCGCAACTGAGCGAGATCAACAAAACGGCTTTCCAGCCCTATATGGCCAACCAGATGCCGATTGATCAGGGCATCGCCCGGTCCGGCGAGGTGCTGCACGGCTTCATGATGAAGCAGACGCGCAAGACCGATCTCCTCCTGTTTGCCGACCTTGCCAAGGCGCCGCGCTTTGCCTCGCCGCGTGACGTGCCCTTCACAATCCTGTTGCCCGCTTATGTAACGAGCGAATTGAAAACGGCCTTCCAGATCGGCTTTCTCATCTTCCTGCCGTTCCTCATCATCGATCTTATCGTGTCGTCCGCACTGATGTCGCTCGGCATGATGATGCTCTCCCCCGCCATCGTCTCGATGCCCTTCAAGCTGCTGCTTTTCGTCCTGATCGACGGATGGGCGCTCACCATGGGCTCGCTTGCGGCCTCGTTCGGGAGCTGAGGATGGACCCGCAGGAATTCATCGGCATTGCGCAACAGGCGCTTTGGGTGCTCGCGCTCGCCTCCGCCCCCATCCTCATCCCGGCGCTGCTGACGGGCGTGCTGCTCGGCATGGTGCAGGCAGCGACCTCAATCAACGAGCAGACGCTGACCTTCGTGCCCAAGCTGATCGTGACGGCTTTGTGCCTCGTCATTTTCGGCAGCTCGATCATGGTGCTGCTCGTCGATTTCACGCAGGATCTGTTCGCGCGGATACCGGATCTCGTCAAATGATCCCTGCCGGGCTCATCCAGTTTGAAGGGTCGCTGTGGCTTTGGATTTTCGCAGCCATCCGCCCCGGTGCGGCCTTCATGGTCGCGCCGCTGTTCGGCGCGCCTTCGGTGCCGCTGCAATTGCGGCTTGTAGTCGCGATGGCGCTCGGCATGCCCGCACTTGCCGCCGGAAACATTGCGCTTCCGGCAGACGGCATGATGTCGCTGACCGGCATTCTCGCCATTGCAGGCGAAGCGACGGCGGGCCTGGCGCTTGGCCTTGCAACGCAGATCGGTTTTTCCGCCGCCGTTGCCGCAGGTGAGACAATCAGCAACGCGATGGGCTTGAGCTTTGCCGCCATGGCAGACCCGCTGTCCGGCGCCTCCAACCCGGCCATCGGCCAGTTCCTCTCGATGCTCGCGCTGTTCATCTTCTTGGGTTCGGGCGGGCATCTCGCACTCGCGGCGATCATCACGCAAAGCTATGCCGCCTTGCCGGCGGGCCAGGCCTGGCTCGGGCATGATGCGATTGGCAGTCTGGTCGATTTTGGCGGCGTCATTCTGGCTGCAGGGCTCGTCATTGCGATGCCCGTCGCCTTTGCGCTTGTGCTCGTGCAGATTGGCATGGGCGTGCTGACGCGCTCGGCGCCTGCGCTCAACCTTTTTTCGGTCGGCATGCCCGCCGCCGTGCTGGCAGGCATCATCCTGCTCGCCATGGCGCTCCCGGCGATGACCGGCTCGATTGAACTCGCCATTGCCGATGGCCTTGGCATGGCCCGCACCCTCGCGGGGCGCTGACGCATGGCCGACGTCGAACGCGACCAGAAAACCGAAGAGGCAACCGCCAAACGCAAACGCGAGTCTGCGGAAAAAGGCGACGTGCTTGCCTCGCGCGAACTGGCGACCGCCATGGTGATGGCCATCGGCACCGGCTGGATCGCGCTTGCAGGCGATTGGGCAATGACGAGCTGGCGCCGCATGTTGACCACGGGTCTCACGCTCGACGTCCGCACCACGCGTGACTTTGATGTGGGCGGGCACATCATCGAAATGGCGATGCAGGCGATTTTGCCGCTGGCCGCGCTCTTGGCCGCAACTTTGGTCGCAGCGCTGGCCGCGCCTGCGCTGCTCGGCTCGCTGGGCTTCCGCTCAGGCGCCTTCGCCCCCAAGGCGAGCAAGCTCAACCCGATGTCGGGCCTCTCACGCATGTTCGGCACGCAGGGTCTGGCCGAGCTTGGCAAGTCGATTGCCAAGGTCGGTTTTCTCGGCACGGTCTGCTGGTGGTCAATCTCGGGCGATATGGACCGGTTGCGCGGGCTTGCTGCCAATGATGTTCACGCCGCCGCAGGTGCGCTCGGTACGATGCTGGTCAACCTGCTGATATCGCTCACCGTTGCGCTGGTCGCCATTGCGGCCATCGACGTGCCGATCCAGATGCGCCAGCGTGCCACGCGCCTGCGCATGTCGAAACAGGAAGTGCGCGACGAGCATAAGGAAAGCGAAGGCCGCCCAGAAGTGAAGGCCGCCATCCGCCAGCGCCAGCACGCACTGCTCTCCGGCTCGGCGCGCAAGGCCGTGACCGAGGCCGCCGTCATCCTCACCAACCCGACGCACTTTGCAGTCGCGCTGCGCTATCGCCCCGGCCTTGATGCCGCACCAATGGTCGTTGCGCGCGGTCGGGGAGCAACTGCACAGGCCATCCGTGAGCTTGCCAAGGACAATAGCGTGCCGATGCTTGAATATCCGCAGCTCACGCGCGCCATTTACTTCACCTCAAGGGCAGGCCAGCCCATCGCGCATGACCTGTATGTCGCGGTCGCCACCGTGCTTGCCTTTGTCTTCAATCTTGATGCGATGCTCGCCAGCGCGACCGACAAGCCCGACATTGAAGTGCCCGAAAACAAGCGCTTCGACGCGCGCGGTCGCCCGGAGACCTAAAGCCGCTCGCCTATCTGTCGTTCATCTGCTCAGGAAGGACGCGGACAGATGGTCAGCTCGATTACCACTACGCTTGGCCTGGGTTCAGGCATCGACGTGACCCAGCTGGTCAATGATCTGGCTGCCGCGTCGCGCGAACCCAAGATCGCCCGGCTCGACAAGCGCGACAGTGCCCTGAAGGCACAGATCAGCGCGGTTGCGCAGGCGCGATCCAACCTTGAGACATTCACCGAAACGCTTGGCAAGGTCGTTAGCGAAGGCTCGCTCAAGTCAACTCCGGTCGTCAGCAACGATGCTGTGCTTGGTGCTGCAAGCAATGACGCAGCCCAGCCGGGTGCGATTGCCGCCGATCTCGAAATCACCCAGTTGGCGCGCGCCCAGACGCTCGTTTCGGGCAGCTTTGCCGCGACGACATCCAGCGTTGGCCAAAGCACGATGACGCTCACCGTGGGCGGCAAGGATTATGCGATCACCATTGATGCCGACAATGACAGCCTTGATGGTCTTGCAAACGCCATCAACGCCGCCTCAAGCGGCCTCACCGCCTCGGTTCGCAGCGAGAATGGCGCCTATCGCCTGATCCTGAAAGGCCAGACCGGCGAGAGCGGCGCATTTACGTTGAGTGGCAATGACAGCTTTGCCTATCCGGCGACAAGTGGCGGCATGACGCTGGCGCAAAGCGCACAGGACGCGCTGCTCAAGGTAGATGGCGTCAGCTATCGCCGCGCGACCAATTCGATTTCGGACATCATCACCGGCGTCACGCTGACGCTGAAAAAGGCGGCGCCGGGCGAAACCGTGTCACTCACCGCCTCTCGCCCGACCGACGCCATCAAATCGACGATGAGCGATTTCGTAAGCGTCTTCAATGATCTGAAGAAGAGCATCACCTCGGCCCGCGGCAGCACCAATTCCCGTTCGCTCTACGAGCTGGAGCGCAAGCTCTCGCGCCTGCTCGGGCAAACGCTCACCAGCAACACCGCAGGCCCGCGCACGCTGGCGGACCTTGGCGTCGCGACCAATCGCGACGGCACGGTCACGCTCGACAGCGCCAAGCTCGATGCTGCCATCAAGGCCTATCCCGATGCGGTCGAGGCCATTTTCGTGCCCGTTCGCGATTCCACGCATACCGAAGCAACCGATCCGGGCATTGCCGGAGCCATGGCGGCCATCAAGACCTCGGAGACAGCAACCAATGGTGGCCTTGCCAGCCTGAAGGCCCGGCTTGAGCGCGAACAGTCTGCCTCTGCTGATGAGCGGACCCGCATCGAAGACCGCGAGGCTGCCTACAAGACCCGCTTGTCCAAAAACTTCACCGGCATGGACAGCCGCGTTGCCAACCTGAAGGCGACTCAATCCTATCTCGATCAACAAATCGCGCAGTGGAACAAAGCATAATGTACATGGCCCACCCCGGACAGGCGCGGATGCACTACGAGGCAATGGCTTATGCCAGCCGCATCGAAGGCGCCTCGCCGCATGAACTTGTGGCGATCCTTTATGAAGAGCTGGTCCTCTCGCTGACGCTCTTGAGCCATGCATATGGCGCGAAGGACTCGATTAAGGGCAACGCCCAGTTCGGCCGTGCATCAGGCATCATCCACGCGCTGGAAGCCGGGCTTGACCTGAAGCTTGGCGGCAGCCTCGCCCAGACGCTCACGGGTATCTACCAAAGCGCCCGCAAGGAACTGATGATCGCCCGCGAAATGCAGGATGGCGGACGGGTAGAGCGGCTCGCCCGCGCATTTTCCGACATGTCGGAAAGCTGGAACAAGATCGCCGCCTGACGCCCGCCGCACATTGCTTGCGATACGCGCCCAAATAAGCTGTATTCCGCCGCAAGGGGGAAGCAGCCGTGGCAATTCGAAACTTTGGACGCTTTTTGGCGGTAATTGCCGTCGTCACCCCGCTGTCGGCCTATGCGGCAGCCAAGGGCTTTGACCCGGATGCCGCGACCCAAGCCTATCTCAACACACTAAAGGGGGCCGCGCGCGCCAAGTCCGACGCTTATTTCGAAGGTGGATACTGGCTGCTCCTCTGGGGCACGCTGGCCGCCGTCCTTTCCGAACTTCTCGTGCTCAGCACAGGGCTTTCCGCCCGATTTCGCGATTGGGCGGAACGCGTAACGACGCGCAAGTTCCTACAGTCGATGCTCTATTCGCTGCCTTATGCCGCGTTCGGCACCATCGTGCTGCTGCCATGGACGATCTACACAGGCTTCTGGCGCGAACGACAATATGATCTGATGAACCAGAGCTTCGGCGACTGGCTTGGAGAACAGGGGGTTTCCTTCCTGATCTCCGCCGTCACCAGTGCGCTTGTCATTGCGATCATCATCTGGGGTATCTCCCGGAGCCCGAAGCGTTGGTGGATATGGGGGTCCGGCATCGCCGCCGCCTTCCTTGCCATGATGATCCTTGTCACGCCGGTCTTTGTCAGCCCGCTGTTCAACACCTATTCCGAAATGCCAAAAGGTCCGCTGCGCGACCGGATCGTCGCGATGGCTGCGTCCCAAAACGTCCCTGCCGAGCATATTTATGTGTTTGACCAGTCCAAGCAGCACAAGCGCATTTCCGCCAATGTCTCCGGCCTTGGCCCCACCATCCGCATCTCGCTCAACGACAATCTCCTGAACCAGTCGACGCCTGATGAAGTGGCAGCAGTCATGGGTCATGAACTCGGCCATTATGTGCTTGGGCATGTATGGAAGCTGGTGCTGAGCTTTACCTTGATCTTCACCGCCGCCTTCTGGCTGGCCTCCCGCATCGTTCCCGGGCTGCTGAAGCGTTATGGCGCGCGCTGGAAGCTGCGCGGCGTGGCGGATGTTGCCGCCATTCCCGTCTATTCGATGGTGCTCTCAGTCTTCATGCTGATCATGACGCCTGCCACAAATTCGATAACGCGGATCAACGAGAGCGAAGCCGACGCATTTGGATTGGACGTGGCACGCGCGCCGGACGGTTTTGCTTCGGTCGCGATGAAGCTCTCTGTGTACCGCAAGATTGAACCCGGTCCGCTCGAAGAAATCCTCTTCTTCGATCACCCGTCGGGCAAAACACGCGTCTCGATGGCGATGCAGTGGAAGGCGAAACATCTCGCGGAGGTTGAAGCGCAGGCAAAGTAAGGGCATCGCATCGGCCCATGCCGACCATGTTCATCTTCGGGCTGGGCTATGCCGCCAGCCATATCGCCCGGGCCTTGACGGCCAAGGGCTGGGACATCATCTCTACAGGCTCGGCGGGGAGCATTGCCTTTGACGATGCGGCCTCGGTCCGCCTCGGGCTGGCAGGCGCCACACACATCCTTTCCTCGGTGCCGCCGGTCTCGGATGGCGACCCCGTTCTCGACACCTATGGCCGCGACATCGCGAAGAATGCGACGGCATGGCGCGCCTATCTGTCGTCAACCGGCGTCTATGGCGATGCAGGTGGCGCCTGGGTCGATGAAACTGCTCCCATCAAGGGGCGGCGCGCCAACCGCAACGAAGCGGATCAGGCCTGGCTGGAGATGGGCGCGCGCGTTTTTCGGCTTCCGGGAATTTACGGACCCGGTCGCTCTGCGCTGGACCGCGTTACCGAAGGCCGGGCGCATCGCATCGACCTGGCTGAGCAGGTGTTCAGCCGCATCCATGTCGATGACATCGTCTCGGGTGTGCTCGCGGGGCTGACCGGGCCAGCGGGTGCCTATAACCTTGCTGACGACCTGCCCTGCCACCAGAACCTTGTCACCGAGGCCGCCTGCGCCATGCTGGGTATTGCGATGCCCCCGCTCCAGACGATGGACGAGGCCGGACTTTCACCTATGGCGCGGGCCTTTTACGCCGAAAACCGGCGTGTCGCGAATGGCAAGGCGAAGCGGCTTCTCAGATGGACACCTCGCCATCCCAGCTATCGCGAGGGCCTTGCGGCCTGCCTTTCCGCAAAAGACTAGGCACCGCCGCGGCTTACTTGCCGCGCAAGGACTCCAGTGCCTGTTTGCCAAAGGCAGCAATCAGTTCTCCCATCTCGCGCACCTGCGCGACCGAGCGGGCGCTTTGGTCCTTCACGAACTCGGTCTGGATCTTGACGACATCCTTCACATCGCTCGCCGATGCGATCTTGCGCATCGCGGCAAAGGCTTCCTTGGCATTGGTCTCGGCATGATCGATCACGCGCGCATTAAGGGCCGCGGTATTCTTGATGGCGTGTTCTGCGGTCGCCCGCATCTTCTTGCCGGCCTTTTGAACGGCGCTTTCGGCATCATGCACGGCATCGGTGACCGACTTCTTGGCCTTCTCTACAACGGCTTCGGCTTCGTGGACAGCTTCGTTCACGGTCTTGCGGGCCTTGGCGGTCGTCTTGCGAACCTTTGCCTTTACCTCATCCTTTGCGGGTTTTTTCGCCATTTATGGATGTCCTCTGCTGCGTGCGATCCAAGTCGCGCAGCGAGGCTAACTCAATCGGATGCTGCTGGCGAGTCCGCCGTTGCGCGCGCAGGCGCCAGCGCCAAGACCATGCCCGCAAGCACCAGCAGGCCACCCATCATTGAAAGTCCGGCCCAGCGATAATCCTCGAACAGCGTCGATAGCCCCATCGCGATGACGGGGATGATGACATTGGAAAAGCCCGCCTTGCCGGGGCCAATCAGGCGGATAAGTCCGAAATAGAGCGTGAAGCTGACAGCGCTTGCCGCGACGGCGAGATAGCCCAGCCCCAGCGCCCAGCCGAGACTATGACCAATGACTGGCGGGCCGACCGTTGCCCAGGACCATGCCGCGTTCATTGCCGTGCCCCACAGCATCGACCAGCCGATGAGGCTCATAATCGGCAATTTCCGCGCCCGCTCGGTTGCTTGAAGCACGTTTGCGCTGGAGGCAGTCATCACCGCACACAGCGTCAGGCCGATGCCCGTCACGGTCTCGGCAGCGCCTGAAGGATCGGCCTTCAATTCCTGCACGAAGAGCATCGCCACGCCCGCAATCGCGACAAGCGCGCCACCGATGAAGCGGGCGGTTAGCTGATTGCCAAGGAAGAGGCGCCCCATGATCGCATTGGGCACGACCAGCAGCGCGAAGATGACGGCAACCAGACCCGAGGTCACATGCTGCTCCGCGACATAAACAAGGTTGAAATTGAGCGCGAACTGAAGCGCTCCGATAAACGCCGCGAAACGGTGTTCGCTCCCCGAAAAGCCGATGCGCTGCCCATTGAAACGTGCGACCGCCAACATCGCCATGCCTCCCAGCAGGAAGCGATAGACGACCGACCAGCTCGGCGGCACTTCGGCGATCTGCCCTCGGATGACGAACCAGGTCGATCCCCAGATCAGCGTGATGATGATGAAGGGAATGAGAACGCGGGGCGTTAGAAATCCGGGCTGTGCGGGCACCGTCACAGGGCGGCAATCGCTTTGGCAAAGGCGGCGATCTCCTCGGCGGGCTGGTCCCAGCTCACCACGAAGCGGACTTCGCCTTCTGCCCAATCGTAAAAGTCAAAGCCCTGCGCCCGCAGCCGCGCGGCTTCATCGGGCGTCATCCGTGCGAACACCTCATTGGCTTCAACAGGCTGAAACAGACGCGGGCCGCACGCTGCCCCCAGCGCCTGCGCACCGGCATTGGCCTTGCGGGCATTGTCGAGCCACACATCGCCTTCGAGCAGCGCCACGATCTGCGCGGCCATGTAGCGGCCCTTGGACAGCAGATGCCCTGCCCGCTTGCGCCGCTCGGCGACGCCCTGCGCCTTGGCCTTGTCAAAATAGACGAGACATTCCGCAGACATGCCGCCGTTCTTTGCAAAGCCGAAGGAGAGCACATCGACGCCCGCGCGCCATGTGACCTCGGCGGGCGCGCAGCCGAGTGTCGCGATGGCATTGGCAAAGCGCGCACCATCCATGTGGAAGCCAAGGCGATGGCGCTTGGCGATATCGCCCAATGCGGCCACGTCTTCGGGTCGATAGACGCAGCCATATTCTGTCGCGTTGGTGATCGAGAGGGCGTGGGGCTGTGCCCAATGGACACCGCCCGGCGTTGCCTCCAGCCGCGCGGCAAGTGCCTCCGCCGTCACCTTGGCGCCATCACCTTCGATCAGCGAGAGCTTGGCGCCATGCGTATAGAATTCCGGCGCGCCGCATTCGTCATTCTGGATGTGCGCGTCCTTGTGGCACAGCACGCTGCCATAAGGCGGGCACAGGCTGGCAAGCGCGAGCGAATTTGCAGCCGTTCCCGTGGCCACCCACAGCGCCGTCACCTCGGTGCCGAACAGGTCAGACATGATGCCATCAAGCGACTTGCTGATCGCATCGCCATCATAAGCCGTGTCGACCGTGTTCGCGCGGATCATGGCGTCGATCACGGCAGGGTGGACGCTTGCGGCATTGTCGGAAAAGAAACGCATGGCGAACCTCTTGGCGGGCGATACCGGGCCGGTCAACTGGAGGGGAAAGCGATGGTGCTGCTGGAGAGGATTGAACTCTCGACCTCTCCCTTACCAAGGGAGTGCTCTACCACTGAGCTACAGCAGCTTGACCATGCAAATACGGGGTGGAGTGACCACGCGCGCCGCAATGGAGCGCGCCTATGGACAAAAGCTATGGACGGGTCAAGCACATCGCGCCAAATGACGCTCAAATGGCAAAGAATGATCCTCAACGCGAACGCCGCCTTGCAGAAGCGCTGCGCGCCAATCTGCGCAAGCGCAAAGCCCCAAAAGAAGGCGACGCAGCCAGCCCGCAGGACACGCCAACGCCCGGAGAAACCCTGAAATGAGCCGTATTCTGCATTTTACCGGCCATGACGGGCTTGATCTCAAGGCGGTGCAGCATGGCCCGGAGGACGGCCATGTCGTACTTCTCACCCATGGCGGCGGGCAGACGAGGCGTGCCTGGCGGCGCGTACTCGAGGCGCTCGCGGCCAACGGCTTTCGCGCCATTGCGCTCGATATGCGGGGGCATGGCGAAAGCTCCTGGTGCGAAAACGGCAATTACACGCTCAATCACTTTGCGCATGACGTGGTCGCGGTCACGAATCAGATTGGCGGGCGCCCCTCTTATGTCGGCGCGTCGCTGGGTGGCCTTTCGGGGATGCTCGCCGAGGGTGAACTTAACCCCGGCGGCTTTTCCAGCGTCACGCTGGTCGACATCACGCCCAACATGTCCCCCGATGGCGTGGCGCGGATCACCGGCTTCATGGCCCGCCACATGGAGGAAGGCTTTGCCTCGCCCGAGGAAGCCGCCGCCGTGATTGCCGATTACACCCCCAATCGCGAGCGGCGCGGCCCGAGCGACAGCCTGCGCCATTATCTGCGGCTTGGCACCGACGGCCGCTATCGCTGGCATTGGGACCCCGCCTTCATCTCCAGCATCGATGGCGACACCTTCGATGCGACGCAGCGGCTGGAAAATGCCGCACGCGCGCTGAAGCTGCCGGTCCATCTCGTGCGCGGCCAGAAGAGCGATCTGGTGACCGAAGACTCGGCCCGCGCCTTCCTGAACTTTGCCCCCCATGCCCGCTATGATGACATTGCGGGCACGGGCCACATGGTCGTGGGCGACCGGAATGACGCCTTTAGCGACGCCATTCTCGATTTTCTGCACACCGTGCCCCGCCCCAACTGAGGCAGAGCCTGCTCAGCCCATCACAAAGGCGTTGAGCTTGTTGCCGTCCGGATCGCGGAAATAACCGGCAAAAAAGCTGTCGCCACGCGGGCCGGGCGCGCCTTCGCACGTGCCGCCATGCGCCAATGCGATGTCGTAGAGTTTCTGGACCTGATCCTTGTCCTTGGCCTCCAGCGCCACCATCACGCCATTGCCGACGGTTGCGGGATTGCCATCAAAGGGCTTGGTCGCAGCCACACCAGCCGCGCCACCGGGCGCACCCCAGGCGATGAAATTGTCAAACTCCATCATGCGGCCCACGCCCATTTCGGCCGCCAGCGCGTCATAAAAGGCCGCCGCCTTTTCCAGATCATTGGTCCCGACAGTCACATATCCGATCATCGTCTCTCTCCTTGTTGCTGGTGAGAACATTATAGGAACATTGTGAGTCGGGCAAGGGGGCGCCGAGGCCCTGATCCGTTCGTGTCGAGCGACGTCGAGACAGGTGGTGCCAACATCCCTCGACTTCGCTCGGGACGAACGGAGGGGCAGGCCCTCCCCCGGCCCCTCCCGCAAGCGGGAGGGGAGCGAGACTTGACGCCGCTTGCGGCGGCTAGTCGCAGCGGGGAGGGCTTAGCCCCATTATCCCAGCGACTTACACGCCTCTTCCAGCCAAGCCCGCACTTCGCCCTCAAGCTGCGGCGCGATGATCTCGCGCACCTTGGCGTGATAG
>ENA-UOYA01001624-UOYA01001624.1-activated-sludge-metagenome-genome-assembly--contig:-NODE-1624-length-23339-cov-9.765247_pt1 | contig 23339 bp, 25 predicted proteins | sample MGYA00238163_ERZ764804 | MGnify/ENA primary metagenome ERZ764804 (study PRJEB28919, sample SAMN05720223) | activated sludge metagenome | isolation source: Anaerobic digester | place: Hong Kong... | reverse complement strand
TCACACCATTAGAGTTGTCCTGCTCCACAAACACATTGGAAGCATAAAGATTCACACTCCAATCTCCTGATACATCAGAATTTCTTCTGCCATAAGCCAGCACACTGTTTTCGTGTGCTTCGCTCTCATGAGAGCCCATGCGATGTGTGCCCACGGTATTTGACGACGACGATTTGGATGAAGAAGATTTAGACGTGGACGAGGAAGCCTGTGAGCCTGAAGCCGAAGAGGATGAAGCAGAGGACGAAGAGGAAGAAGTCTCCGCACTAATATGTTGATGCTGATTGCCAGCAGCCAACAACGTATGATCCGCCAAAACATTCTTCGCAGGAACGGTCTTGGCATTTTGTTCCGTGAGGACAGATGCCACAGGATGTGAGACATTCACGGCAGCGGCAGGAGACATCGGAGATGCCGTCTGTCCCCCACTCGCTTGCGTGTCGTTGTCAGAAATTGAAATATTTTTGTCCTTTCTTGTCGTATTTTCTATGCTAGTAGCAGTCGTTGCCACTTCCCGTCCGACCTCAATATTACTTTTGTCGGAATGAAAATAGATATACCCACCACCAATAGCGAGGCATAATATCACCGCGGCTGCGGTGGCAATGCGGCGCAACAATATGATGCGGGCATGATGGCGGCCAGCCTCAACAGTGTCGAGAGACTTCTCGATGTCTGCCCACAGGTCGTCTGGGGCAGTCTCCTGATGGTCTGCCAAACGGTCGCGCAGTCGTTGTGTCCAGTCTTCCTTTTTCATATATTTTCCGCTTTAATGTAATCGTTTATCATCTTTGCCAGCATTTTTTTCGCCCTGTTATATTGCGAGGCCGACGAATTTTCTTTGATTCCCAATTGTTCGGCTATCTCCTTATGACTTTTCTGCTCGAACACGAACATATTGAGTACCGCCCTATAGCCGGCAGGCAGGCGGCCAATCATCTTCGTGAGCACATCCGGAGGCACCCTCTCCACATCTGGATTGTCTTCGGACGTCCCTTCGGGCAGGTCATCAGTGAAGTCCATACGCTCGTTCTGTCTGACGAAATCCAAGGCTTCATTTGCCACAATCCGACTTATCCAAGCCCTGAGCGAACCCTCGCCACGATAGCTGAACCCGCCCAAATGTGTAAATATCTTGACGAAACTGTCCTGCAACACGTCATGGGCATTGTCTCGGTCTACAACATATCTCAATGCGACAGCCGTGGCAAAGCCTGAATATCGGTCGTAGAGTTGGCGCATCGCCATGCGGTTGCCTTCTCTGATATCGTGCAGTAGACGTTGTTCCGATTCCAAAACTCAATTCAGTTTATTCGTATAATTATAATTGATTGCCGTCGTCTTGCTCGGAGTAATCTTTGTTTGCCCACCATCGATGGAATATTGGTTCAGCGTGAGATGCACATTGAAAATCTTTTCATTGTGGTAATATCCCGCATACGAAGACAAATTACTTTGGGCGAAATACAATGTGAGATGCGTCTTCACCCCGTCTATTGCCACATCTAAATCATAATCGGGTACGACCAACGAATAATAGATTGCGTTTTCTGATATGCCCATTTGACTCTGTTTCACAGTAAAACTCGATGTGGTTGCCACACTGGTCTCGTTCGTCGGCATAATCTCCTTCAGGATACCGTCTACAGGCAACTGGGAAAAAGTGATACCACTGGTATTGACCACCATTTGTGCAGTGCATTTATAGCTACTATTACCGTCGATTGTCCATACGCCGTCGTATTCTCCACTAGGATCAAACTTATTAGGTATGTCTGAGGATTCTTTTGAAATGTCATCGTCAACGGTGCATGATGCCGTCGACAAAATAAATACCGCCAGCAACAGCCACATAATATAATAGGTACGTTTCATGTTTTAATCCAATTATTTAATTAGTAAACCCGAACATTGTTGAAATCTTGCATCAAAAATAATAAAATTATTTTATTCTCATATTATTGTTTACAATAACATGGAAATCCATTATGTTAAATTAACAGTCGAAAAAACGTCAACAAAAAGTTTTGAAATAGAAAACGAAAACGACAAAACAGGAACTAAAATCGCAAAAAAAGCCAACCTGAATCGCGGGAAAACTGGTCGAACGCTGCAACTAACATGCTTTTAGCGTGCAACTAACCATTAAACAGGAGCTAAGTAACCATTAATGACAGCCTAACTAACCATTAAACACAGGCTCACTAACGGTTAATTGCAAAAACGGATATTTGTTTTTAGAGTATCAAAGGAACGTAATCGCCACATCTCACTGATTATCAAACGATTATAAAAATCGCACAAAATTCGCGTATTTCAACCCAACGATCACATTGATTGCAAATACGCGAATTTTGAACGGCCTTTTTTAACATTTCAGGCAATATCCGATGTTTTTAGTTGACTATATGCACATAACTTCCTAATAAGAAGTTCGAAAAGTGAAATAAACAACCTTTGATAAAAATAACGCTTAAATTCCATATTTTATTTCTACCTTTGCCAATGAATATTTGATTACAAAGAAAAAGAAACGACATGATGACACCACAAGAGACACGCGACGAGAAGCTGGCGCAACAGATGATTAAGAATCTGGAACAACGCCACTACGAGGCTTACTTCTGCAAAACAGCGGAAGACATACGCAATCAAGTGAAAGAACTGATACCCGAAGGGAGCACAATCTCATGGGGCGGTTCGATGACCATACGCGACAGCGGAGTGACCAAGATGCTGAAAGCAGGCAACTACGAGGTGTTCGACCGCGACGACGTGACCACGCAGGAAGACAAATTGCGCATTTACCGCAAGGCTTTCGAGTGCGATTACTATCTTGCCAGTGTGAATGCAATATCCGAAGACGGCGTGATTATCAACATCGACGGCAACGGCAATCGTGTGGCAGCCATCACCTGGGGACCGGAACACGTGATTCTGATTGTGAGTCTGAACAAAGTTTGTCAGGACGTGGATGCAGCCATCAAGCGCGCACGCTCCACAGCCGCACCCACAAACATGGCTCGTTTCGATTTCAAAACACCATGCCAGATTGACGGAACCTGCCATGACTGCAAATCCAAAGACAGCATTTGCAACTACATCAGCATCCAACGGATGTCGCATCCGGCAAAAAGACACATCGTCATCTTGACAAGTGAAGATTTGGGTTATTAAAAGTATTTTTGTACTTTTGCAATCCAAAAAGGAAAAATAATGATAGTTTGCATCGCAGAGAAACCGAGTGTAGCTAAAGATATAGCGCACGTATTGGGAGCCAACAGTTCCCACGACGGGTATATGGAGGGCAACGGATATCAGGTGACATGGACATTCGGTCACCTGTGTACGTTGAAGGAACCCAACGACTATATGCCCAACTGGAAACATTGGAGCCTCGCCGCTCTGCCGATGATTCCCCAACGCTTCGGCATTAAACTCATTGAGGACCAGGGAATCAAAAAGCAGTTCAGCGTGATAGAACGCTTGATGCAGGCTGCCGACGGTATCATCAACTGCGGTGATGCCGGTCAGGAGGGAGAACTGATACAACGTTGGGTGATGCAGAAGGCACAGGCGAAATGCCCCGTGAAACGTCTGTGGATTTCATCGTTGACCGAAGATGCCATCAGACAGGGTTTCCACGACCTGAAAGACCAAAGCGAATACCAACCACTCTATCTCGCCGGACTTTCGAGAGCCATCGGCGACTGGATATTGGGCATGAACGCCACACGTCTATACACCCTGAAATACGGTCAAAACCGACAAGTGCTGAGTATCGGACGTGTGCAAACGCCTACGCTGGCGCTCATCGTGAACCGACAAAAAGAGATAGACAATTTCAAGCCGGAACCCTACTGGGTGCTTTCCACAATTTATCGCGACACACTTTTTACAGCTACAAAAGGAAAATTCGACAGCAAAGAAGAGGGCGAGAAAGCCTTCGAAACCATTGCGGGAAAACCTTTCGTGGTAATGGATGTGTCGAAGAAAAAAGGCACAGAGGCACCTCCGCACCTCTTTGATTTAACTTCCCTGCAGGTGGAATGTAACCGAAAGTTCAGCTATTCGGCAGAGATGACGCTCAACCTGATACAAAGTCTATATGAAAAAAAGTTCACAACATATCCACGTGTGGACACGCAATACCTGAGCGACGATATTTATCCCAAATGCCCAAGCATTCTGAACGGATTGAGAGGATATGAACCACTGATACAGCCGTTAGCTGGAAAGCCCCTGCCAAAAACGAAAAAGGTGTTCGACACATCAAAAGTGACCGACCACCACGCTATCATCCCGACAGGTGTACCAGCCGTAGGACTGACCGACATGGAACGAAATGTCTACGACCTGATAGCCAAACGCTTCATCAGCGTATTTTATCCTGACTGCAAATTCTCCACAACCACCGTTTTGGGAAAAGTGGAAGAAGTGGAGTTCAGGGTGAGCGGCAAGGAAATACTGGACCCAGGATGGAGAGCTGTGTACGCGAAAGAAGAGAAAACGCTAGATGAAGACGATGCAAAGAAGGCAGAAGAGGAACGTACTTTGCCTACATTCGTAAAAGGAGAAAGCGGTCCACACACGCCAACACTGACTGAGAAGTGGACTGTTCCACCCAAATACTATACCGAAGCCACGCTGCTGCGCGCCATGGAAACGGCGGGTAAATTTGTTGATGACGAAGAACTGCGTGCCGCTCTGAAAGAGAACGGTATAGGGCGGCCATCATCGCGTGCCGGAATCATTGAAACACTGTTCAAACGCCACTATATCCGACGTGAACGCAAAAATCTGTTAGCCACGCCGACAGGAATAGAACTCATCGATACCATTCATGAAGAACTTCTCAAGAGTTGTGAACTGACGGGCATCTGGGAAAAGAAATTGCGTGATATTGAGCACAAAAAATATGACCCGGCACAGTTTATCAACGAACTGAAAGAGCAAATCACTGAAATCGTGAACGACGTGCTGCGTGACAACAGTAACCGCCACGTGACAATCATGAGCGATGACGAACTGAAGAAAAAAGCGCCGAAGAAGGTCGCGACCCCTCGTAAAAAGCCAACGACCGTGAAACAGAAGCCGCAAAAAACCACCAGCGAACCACTCCCCGCGAATGATTCCATCATCGGAAAGATATGTCCTGTGTGTGGAAAAGGCACCATCATCAAGGGAAAAACCGCCTACGGATGCAGCAACTGGAAAAACGGATGCAAGTTCAGAATACCGTTCAACCAACAATAAAACGGAAAAATTAGCGTTTAGTTCATAAATGTCAAATATGCGTAATCATCATTATACAATCATCCTCATATTCTTTCTGGCAATGCTCACTTCCTGTGGCGCCGACAAGAATATGAAAAATGGCGAGAAATTTCTCGCTATTGGTGAATATTATGATGCTGCGAACGAATTTAAACAAGCCTACCGAAAAACGCCTCCAAAGGAAAGAGACAAACGCGGAAACATTGCCGTGAAGATGGCCTACTGCTACGACAGAATCAATTTTGCGCCTATGGCCATCAGCGCTTACAGGAATGTGATACGTTACAATCATGCCACGCCAGACACACATTTGGCTCTGGCGCGTCAACTTCTCAGAAACGGAGAATACAAAACGGCGGCACAGGAGTTTCAATCCGTGCTGGATTCCATGCCCGATAACATTTTGGCACGTAACGGTTTGCTATCTGCCAAAAATGCTCCGCAATGGAAAAAAGACGGTTCCCGCTATACGGTAAAACGTATGGACGTATTTAATTCACAAAGGGCAGACTATTCGCCCATGCTGACAGGAGACAATTTTGAACAGCTCTATTTCACATCCACACGCAACGAATCGCAAGGCAATGAACTGAGCGGTATCACCGGTAGCAAGGCTGGCGACATCTTTCTCTCACAAAAAGACGACAAGGGAAAATGGGGAAAGCCCGAAACTGTGACAGGTGGAGTGAACACAGACTATGACGAAGGTGCTTGCGCCATTTCACCGGACCAACGCGAGATGTATCTCACGCAATGTACCACCGACCCCACTTATCCACGATACGCACAAATCGTGACTTCTAACCGTTCCGATGCAGCATGGGGCAAAGCCACTGCATTGGAAATCTCCCATGATACATTGTCAAGTTATGCGCATCCAGCCATCTCACCTGATGGGGAATGGCTCTATTTCACATCCGATATGCCAGGAGGCAAAGGCGGACTGGATATCTGGAGAGTGAGAATCACATCATCCGGACTTGGCGGTGTGGAAAATCTTGGCGACCCAATCAATACTCCCGGAAACGAAGAATTCCCAACTTTCAGGCCCAACGGCGATTTATATTTCTCGTCCGACGGTCATCCCGGCATGGGCGGACTGGATATTTTCATTGCGAAAGTTGACAAGACAGGACATTACAAAGTTTCACATCCGGGATATCCTCTCAATTCTCAAGGTGACGATTTCGGCATGACATTCGAAGGACCACAAAATAGAGGCTTCTTTTCATCCAACAGAGGTGATGGAAGAGGATGGGACCACATTTTCAGTTTTGAAAATCCGGAAATCATTCAGACCGTCAAAGGCTGGGTTTATGAGATGGACGGCTATGAACTGCCTGCTGCTCAGGTGTTGCTGATAGGTAATGACGGAACCAACCTAAGACTCAATGTCAAAGGTGACGGGTCATTCACTCAGGTCATCAACCCCAATGTTGATTATCTGTTTCTTGCCACTTGCAAGGGATTTCTCAACCATAAAGAGGAGTTGAAGGTGGAACCTGTGAAAGAGTCTAAAGAATATACATTGCAATTTCCACTAGCTTCAATCACCGCGCCTGTACTCATCGACAATATCTTCTACGACTTCGACAAGGCCACCCTCACGGCAGAATCGACCAAAGCGCTGGATGAACTGGTGAAGCTATTGAATGAAAATCCGAACGTGACCATAGAACTGAGCGCACATTGCGACTACAAAGGTAGTGCAGAATACAACAAGAAACTTTCTCAAAGACGTGCTGAATCAGTGGTAACTTATCTGATTGAACACGGGATTGCAAAAGATCGGCTTACGCCAATGGGTTATGGCAAAGAGAAGCCGAAGACGATACGCAAGAAAACTACTGAGAAATATCCTTGGCTGAAAGAGAATGACGTACTGACAGAGGACTTTATCAAAAAGTTGGATAAAGACAAACAGGAGATTTGCAACCAACTGAACAGACGTACAGAATTCAGCGTTCTACGCACCACTTACGGAATGTTTGATGAAAATGGGCATTTGAAGAATCCTCCAAAGCCAAAGAAGAAAGAAGATTCCGACAATAATGACAATGGAACGACCATCATTATTGAATGAATAAAAACAAAAAATGAAGAATAAAGAATCGCTCAGACGCCATACGATGGCATGAACTCATTCTTTATTCTTCATTTTTTATTTGAAGGTTATTCTATTCGCTGATAACCAAATTATATAGACCCACAAATGCGATAGTAATCAAAGACAATACAATCATCATCGGCGACAAGCCGCTCAAATCAATTGACGCAGCATAACCGATTACATCGCCCAAGACATCCCGCAAAATATTGCGAACGGCGTCTACTCCATCAACCAACAAGAAGAATGCCACACCGATGGCAGTACACAAGATTGTCCAAATGCGATTATATTTGTAGACTCGTGATTCAGGCAGATGGCGCATCACCTGCCCGGAAAAGCCCTTATCCTCAACGTCCTGACGGTTCTCTTCAAAGAACTGGGCTATCAACTGATCATCATTTTCTGTCATATCCATTCTGTTTTAAATAACTTGCAAGTCTCTGTTTACCCCGCGAGAGATGCGACTTCACCGTTCCTTCGGCCATGCCCGTAATCTCCGCGATTTTATCTATAGGTTGTCCTTCCATCAACTGCAGTGTGATACAAGAACGTTCATTCGACGTTAATATTGTCATGGCATCGTAAATATCCATCTTCAAATTGCTGTCCGTGCTTTCAGAGTTTCGCCGTGCTACCGCCGGTGCATCAATGTCATCCGTGATTTTTCGGCTGCGCGTATAATCGTACAACACATTGTAAGCTATGCGATAAAGCCACGTACTGAAGTTCGCCAATCCATGAAATTGCGCGATATTGGTATATGCCTTGACAAAGGTGTCCTGAGCCAAGTCGTCACTCAGCTGAGTATCCCCCAACGTCTGATTCAAGAAGAACCGCCGTATAGGTGACTGGTATTTCACAACGAGGCTATCAAAAGCCCGCTTGTTGTGAAACACCGCCACCTGCGTAACGAGAGAGATATCGTTCAGATTGTTCACCTTCAGACTATTTTAAATCGTCGTCGTTGCTGTTTCTGTTCTTTTTATTTGCCGATGTACGTGCCATGATTGCCTGTCCGCCTCCATAGCAGAACACGAGCACTCCGATACCCATCAATGATGGTGATGTCCAAAACCAGAACATCAAAAAGAGTCCGAAACCTATTGCCATATTTCTTATCCCACGCTTCCAAAGATATTCATCGCTTTGGCGGTCTACAGGTTTCACCGCTTCTGGCAAAGGCTGTCCCGTCTCCATCGCTTTCTCTGCAAGTGTCACCCTGTCGTTATGGCGTTTAATAAGGTAACGAATGACCAAAGCGACAATAATAAATGGTGCAAGCAGAAATACGAAACAAAGCACAATGATGAGAATTGCCAACATAACGCCACCGAAGCCCCAACCTATTGAATGATTCCAATAATCAAACGGATTATTAGTATTGTAATTGGAATCATAATTATCAGCTGCTGTAGTATCATCACTGTCTACTGCCGCGGCATCACTGTTATCAACACTGGTCGTATCAGAATACGCATCCACACCTTCCGAAGCAGAATCAGGAGCAGCTACAACGGCAGTAGTCTGGGGATGATGACGGTGCTTGGGCACTGCATTCATCGTTGATGCACTGAGAGTAAGCATCAGTGCCAATGCTATAAAATACTGTTTCATATCTTTATTCTTAATTTTTATTTTATGCTTGTTAGACGCATCAATTATCAATTTAGTTGCAAAGAAACAATTTTTTTTCTATTTTTGCAACTTGAAAGATATTTATAATGAATTTACCAGAGGAATTCTTACAATATACAAGGACACTGATGGGCGAAGAACTCTTCAGCAGACTCACTTGCGGACTGGCAACAGAGCCTCCCGTAAGCATCAGACTGAACCCTTACAAATGTTCCGCAGCAAAGGCAGACATCCCCTGTGAAGAGGAATCCGTGCCATGGTGCGACACAGGTTTATATCTGAAAGAGCGCCCCAATTTTACATTCGACCCATTGTTGCACGCCGGATTATATTATGTACAGGAAGCCTCATCGATGTTTCTGCATCACGTTCTGAAACAATTCATCACAGAACCCGTAACCATGCTCGACCTTTGTGCCGCACCTGGAGGTAAATCGACCGTTGCAAGGGCCGCACTGCCCGAAGGAAGTTTGCTCATCTCAAATGAGCCGATGCGCACAAGGGCACAGATTTTGAGTGAAAACATCCAGAAGTTTGGACATCCTGATGTCATCGTCACCAATAATTTCCCTGCTGATTACAAAAAGACGAAACTGCAATTCGACATTATACTGACCGATGTGCCATGCAGCGGAGAAGGAATGTTCCGCAAGGATGAGGGTGCGGTAGCCGAATGGAGCACTCAAAATGTGGACAACTGCTGGCGCAAACAGCGGGAAATCGTGTCTGATATTTGGGAATGTCTCAAACCCGGAGGACTGCTCATTTATTCCACCTGCACTTTCAATGCCAAAGAGGATGAAGAAAATGTGGCTTGGATCGCCTCAGAACTGGGAGCTGAAGTACTGCCAGTAAACATATCAGAAGAATGGAATATCACGGGCGCTCTCATTGACGGCCATCCTGTCTACCGTTTTCTGCCAGGCAAGACCAAAGGCGAAGGACTCTTTATGGCAGTGCTGCGCAAACACGGAGAAGCTCCAGACCTTTATGCAAAAGACAAAGGGAAAAAGAACAAAGAAAGAAACAAACAACAGAAAATATCGATAAAACCGAATCCCGCATGGATACGCAATCATGAACAATACGAGATAAAAGAGCAAAAAGACTCTTCATTCATTGCCATTTCCAAAGAATTCAGTCATACTTATGACATCATCAGCAATTCATTGAAGGTGATTCATGCCGGAATAAAATTAGGAGAGCTCAAAGGAAAAGATATTATTCCCGACCAATCATTGGCTCTGTCAATCATGCTCAACCCAGAAGCATTCCCTTGCGCAGAACTTACTTATCTTCAAGCAATAAGTTATCTGCGCAAAGAAGCCGTGACGCTGCCACAGGGAACACCCACAGGTTTTGTATTGATGACATACAAAGGAATTCCACTAGGATTTGAGAAGAACATTGGCAACCGCGCCAACAATCTCTATCCTGCCGAATGGAAAATAAAAAGTACACATATACCAGATGGTAAAAACGAAATAATAAAGATATGAAACAATACTTGGATTTGCTTAATCGCATACTGACGGAAGGCGTGGAAAAAGGCGACCGTACCGGAACAGGGACGAAAAGTATATTTGGAAACCAAATGAGATTCAATCTGGAAGACGGATTCCCATTGCTAACGACAAAAAAACTGCATTTGAAATCAATCATCTACGAACTGTTGTGGTTCTTAAATGGAGATACAAACGTGAAGTACCTTCAAGACCATGGGGTACGTATTTGGAACGAATGGGCAGATGCAAACGGAGATTTGGGTCCTGTATACGGACATCAATGGCGTTCATGGCCCGATTACAAAGGCGGAACGATAGATCAGATACAGAATGTCATCGATATGATTAAGCACAATCCCGATTCGCGCCGAATGATTGTCAGTGCCTGGAATCCAGCAGAAGTTGACGAGATGGCTCTGCCACCATGTCACTGTCTTTTCCAGTTCTATGTGGCAGACGGCAGACTGAGCCTTCAATTGTATCAGCGCAGTGCCGACACATTCCTCGGTGTTCCTTTCAACATCGCGTCTTACGCACTGCTTTTGATGATGATGGCACAAGTGACTGGACTGAAAACAGGCGATTTCATCCATACGACGGGAGACACGCATCTGTATCTAAACCATCTGGAACAAGCCAAACTGCAACTCACTCGTACGCCGAGACCATTACCCACAATGAAAATCAATCCTGATGTGAAGAGTCTCTTCGACTTTCACTACGAAGATTTCGAACTTGAAAATTATGACCCGTGGCCTCACATCTCCGCCACAGTGGCCGTCTAATGAAATAAAAGAATATGAGAATCAACATCATAGCTGCCGTGGCAAAGAACCGGGCCATAGGCTATCAGAACAAATTATTGTATTGGTTGCCCAACGATCTGAAACGTTTCAAGGCGCTGACCACAGGCCACACCATCATTATGGGGCGCCGTACCTTCGAGTCTTTGCCAAAAGGAGCACTGCCCAACCGCCGCAACGTGGTACTGAGCAGAACGCAAAAAGAATTTGCCGGTTGCGACTGTTATCCATCACTTGATGAAGCCTTGGCACATTGTTCACCAGATGAAGACATCTACATCATAGGCGGAGCAAGCCTCTATGAACAGGCAATAGACAGAGCTGACAGACTGTGTCTGACTGAAGTGAACGATACTCCTTTGCATGCTGATGCCTTTTTTCCACCTTATGAAGGATGGAAAATAGCAGATAAGGAATCGCATCCTATCGATGAGAAACATCACTACGAATACGCTTTCGTAGATTATATCAAATAAAAAAGTGGGAATTCATTCGTTTGAATTCCCACTTCCCTTTTATAATAGAACTATAAATCGTCGTCTTCTGTCTCAATCTCCTCGTCATCATCCACGGGCAAATCCACAATTGGCAACTGCCTGTTGATTGCCGCGTTGAACGAAATGATGGTCTCACTGCGTGACAGACCCAGTGGCTGCAATTTGTCATGGATGATATTCAGCAGATGATGATTGTTAATCGCATAAATTTTGATGAACATATCAAATCCACCCGTTGTATAATGGCATTCCACAACCTCTGGAATCTTTTTCAATTCCTCTGCCACATGATCAAATTTTTCAGGATCCTTCAGATACAAACCTATGTATGCACACGTTTCGTAACCAATCTTTTCAGGATCAATTACGAACTGGGAACCCTTGAGAATACCAAGATTTGTGAGTTTTTGAATACGTTGATGGATAGCAGCACCACTCACATTACATGCACGCGCTACCTCAAGAAATGGAATTCGAGCATCTTCAGCTATCAGCCTAAGAATCTTCTTATCCAATGAATCTAAACTATGATGTGCCATTTAAATAATAATTTGCTTGCAAAGGTATAACAAAAGATTGAAATTTGCAACAAAATTATCTAATTTTGTTATAAATCGGCACTTCAAACAAAATTATTTTTATTTTCTTTCCACTGCAGAATAACTAATACGCAAAGCTTTTGCCTGGCGCAAAGCTTGTTTTACGTCGGTGATAACATTCATTCTCGTATTCTTATCTGCCTTGATAGAGACCGTCATCTGCTGTTGGTCTTCAGGTGACATACGATTTTTTTCGGCAGAGACATAATCAATGACGTCGCTCACCGAAGCATATTTGTCGTTCAACTGGATGCGAGTGGTATTACCAGCAGTGGCCTGCATATCCCTGGAAGGTTTCCCAATATAAATGTTAGACACAGCCGACTTCTTCGTAAGACGTGTCAATTCCGTTCCTTGAGGAACTTTGTATTGCACCTTGAGCACAACTTTGCGCATGTGGGTGACAATCATGAAAAAGAAAAGGACCGAAAAAATGAGGTCTGGCAGAGATGCCGTATTCAGTCCTGGAACGATATGTTCTTTGCGATGAAACATACTCATTTCGTGCCTCCTTCCTCACCTGTATTGTAATCTTCAGCTATTCGCTGCGGACATAAGTCTTTAATAATTTCTTTCTCATCCTGAGAGCACAGGTCATATCGACGACCATACTTCTGGATTGCGCACTGATTGCGTATCACATTGTAGGCTGCGACAATCTCATTCTGAATTTGAAAATAAGTATTATAATTGGAATTGGGGTCAGCTTTGATGGAAATCAAATGTCTCTTTCCACGACTATGCACAAATTCCTCTATTCTGTTGCGCAATTTCGATATGTCTGCAGGTTGGTCGTCTACCAGCAACCGATTATCAGATGTTATCTGCAATGTCATCAAATTGCTCTTGCTCACATTGGTCTGCTCACTCTCCTTTTTCAATTCAGGTGGAGGCAATTGTCTGGATAATCCCTTATCCACATCCATTGATGTGGTGACAAGGAAGAATATCAGCAGCATGAATGAAATATCAGCTGTAGATGTTGTATTCAGACCTGGTACATTATGAGAAAAATGATGAAACATAAGACCTATTTTCTGTCCTTTCTATAATAGCGAGTAGCACCGTAGACAACAGCAGACAGCGCCACGAACATCAATATCAAACTAGCATAGATGAACATATCGGCAACCTTCAGCCACAAAACATCGCTGAATTGCTTGCCATTAATCATCATCACGCTGGATGAGCCGATCAGAAAAGAGAATATCAGAAGGACAAATGTGCCTACACTCACGATATAAGATATCTTCTTGACTGGTATATTATTGTCCAATCTATCCGCACGACCGCGCTTCCGAAGACCAGAATATACAGCCCAAACGGCAATCGCAACAGTCACCAACACGAGCACAATCATCAATATGATGACTGCATCGGTGAATAGCGGCGCATTAAAATTGGGATCCTCATCATAAGGTCGGTCATATCCTATCAGATAAAACAGGCCGAAAACAAGTATCGCCAAAATGACCAGAGCGTATAAAACACGCTGGGAAATGCGTTCTGTTGACCAATTATGAATATCTTTTAACTTCATTTCTTCAACTTAGATTTCATCAAAGTGTCGAGCAAAGATATCGACGACTCTTCCATCTGAGAGGTGAGATGCTCAATTTTTGAAAGTATATAGTTGTAGAATATCTGTAAAATCAACGCTACGATGATACCGAAAATAGTGGTAATCAGCGCAACTTTCATACCTGCAGCCACAATGGTAGGACTAATATCACCAGCCGACTGAATCTGGTCGAACGCCATAACCATACCGATGACAGTTCCGAGGAATCCTAAGGACGGTGCCATAGCAATGAACAAGGTAATCCAAGAACAACCTTTTTCCAGATTTGCAGCCTGAACAGAGCCATAAGAAGCTATCGAACGTTCAATATTATCAATGGACTCATCAATTCTGGTCAATCCCTGATAACAAATCGAAGCAACAGGCCCTCGAGTTTCCCTACATTGGGTTTTCGCCCCTTCTATGTCACCTTGATCGATTTTATCCTCCAAATCATGCATGAATTTCTTCGCATTGATTTCAGAAAGACTGAGATAGATGATTCTCTCTATGCAGAATGCGAGGCCGATGACTAATGCCAATGCCACCAAAGACATAAATCCGGCATTACCCTCGATGAACTTCGTCTTCAATTCTTTATGAAAACTTGTTCCCTCAACAGGTGCTATCGTAGAATCTGCATCAGCTGCCAATGCATCGTCTAGCATCTCATCAGTGCTAGCCGAATCAGTGGCGGCAGAGTCGGTCTGCGCTTTGTTTGCTGATGGAGCAGCCTTCTTTGTAGTCGGTGCTTTTTTAGGAGCAGGAGCCTGACCTTTTTGAGGAGCGGGTCCATCAGGTCTTTCACCCGGACCATGCGCTGGTCCACCTTTACCATCTGGCGGTGGTGGAGGCATGTGACTATTCTGTTGACTTGCCGAAGCCGGTTTACTAACACTTGAACTGGCACTGGCGACAAAACTACAACTAAATAATATAAGGGTGATTATTGCAAAGTTTGCAATTAGATGTTTCATTTGTTTACAAATTATATCCTCTAAAAAATCTGCGGAAAGACGGGGATTCGAACCCCGGAAACACTTTGGGCGTTTACACGCTTTCCAGGCGTGCCTCTTCAACCACTCGAGCATCTTTCCTCGTTCACGGTGCAAAATTATCTTTTTTCCTTCGATTTACACAATAAATACCTTCCATTTTTCAAAAACAACGGGCATTTTATATTTCTTTAATACATTTATCAACCAATTAATAGCTATTTTGTCACATTTATTGATACATTCATCTATTCTCCATAAAATATATCCTAATATGAACAATATTTGTCAAATGAAAGTGCCAATACACTTGATGGCGTGGCAACCAAAGTTTGGCAGTGAAGCGACCAACGATTGGAGTCTCTCTAGATGATGCAAATCACTTCATGAAGGAAATTAGAACTTCAAAGGAAATCCGATTACGAACTCTGTATAATCAGCCGCCGCAAAATGTGCTTTCACATTACAACCTATCGAAAGTCCGCCCAAATGGCTGAAAGTATAATGTAAACCAATCCGTTCATAATATGGCTTTTCGATAATCTTGGCATTTTCTCCCATTTCACGATATAGATAAACACCCAAAGCCATGGCTAAAGAAAACTGATGGTAAAAGACCTCATGCTTCGCCGCAATTCCATAAGACCAGGGACTATGCGCCATATCCACACCATGAAGATTGTCAAGATATTTTACACGCGATGAATATGAACCATAAAACAAATCCATTCCGATACCTGACGCCCATCTGCGGGCATAACGATACATCACATCCGCCTGCACGGAATAAGCTGCATACAACTTGAATTTATCTGTCCGGTAATAATCAGCACTAGGGTCTGCATATTGGGTATACTGCCAATCCTCATGCAAAGTCTTGGCACCAATACCTAAAGAGAAATCCATATAGAAATATTTTCCAAACTTTCCAGCGAATCTGGTATGTTCCAACGTGCTCTCATAATAAGGAGAATAACATAATGCAATGGCTGGTCCAACTGCATTGACGCCCTTGTTGGGACGGTTCAGTGCACCATTGCTATGATGACAGAATTCCAAACCTGCCTTAATACCGAAATCATGAGAAATGCGATACATGGCATAGAAGCCTATACCAAAATAAATAAACCATTTGGAACCCGTCAATCCATTATCCACATTATCATTGGGATTATACTTATGACCACCATAACCTGCGCCAATATTCAACACATAATCCGCTTCCCAATGGGTATTCCGAAAGAAAGGACGGGAAAAAGAACTATAAAGTGAAACGAAATTCCCTATATCAGAATCATAACTCGCCATCTGGTCTGTGGCGATACCCGATTCCGCACCACGATGCAAGGTGACGTCGTTGGCAGAATATTTGAGTCCCAAACTGATTGTAGGATAGCAGAAATCGGAGGCGAAAGCATCACTATCCGAAGGTAATGGGGAATAATGGACTTCACCTGCCAGCGAAACAGAACCCGTCTTTTTGAGCCAAGCCCTAACATAACTGTCGGAACCTACAACCCTTCCTGGCGTGAATCTTACTTCATATCCAAAATGTTGCAGCGAATCTTTGTCTGACGCATGCACAGACAAGGACCCCAGTAACATAGCTAAAAACATCAATAAGACTTTTAGCCGTTGAAAATTATGGAAGTTTCGTAAAAACTCTTCGTACATTTTCGTTAGTAATATCGGCGATTTCATCAGCGGAAACGCCATAACACTCAGAGAGTTTCTGCATGACCAAAGCTACGAAACTGCTCTCATTTCGTTCTCCGCGATGAGGTACGGGTGCCATGTATGGACTATCCGTCTCAAGAACGATCCTTTCCAGTGGGACATTTGCTGGCAACACTTCTGGCAAATGACTCTTTTTAAACGTCAACACACCGCCTATGCCCAACACGAATTTATCAAAAGAAAGCAATTCAGCTGCCTCTTTCTCATTGCCAGTGAAACAATGGAACACGCCACCAGGCAAATCCTTTTCATATTTGTGAAGCAGATGAACCATCTCATTTTGTGCCTTGCGACAATGTATTGCCAATGGCAGCTGGTATTTAACAGACCATTTTACCTGTTCTTCGAAGGCATCCAACTGTTCCTTTTCAAACTCACGGCTCCAATAATAATCTAACCCCACCTCGCCAATCGCGATGAAAGGATGCTCACGGTCAAGCCACTTTTGCATCTCGGTCAACACAATTTGATAGTCCCCTTTCACTTCTTCAGGATGAAGACCGATCATCGGATATGCAAAATCAGGATATTGCCGACATACTTCAAGTACGCTATCTATAGATTTCATATCTATCGCAGGAAGCAACACTTTGGAAACGCCTGCCTCCTTGGCACGAGTGACAACCTCGGGAAGATCATTTTTGAACTCCTCACCATCAAGATGTGTATGTGTATCAATAAAATTCATCAATATAAATGTTCTTCGTGACGACGATAATAATAGACCACGCCGAATTTGCGACATTCAGAAAAACGAATCTCTGGCGGTTCGTTCTCATAATGTTTTTCAATCTGATTCCATAAATCCAGCAGTACATCATCAACTTCGGGGCGCAGATTCTGAATGCTCTCCTGTGCTTTCCGTGTTCGTTCCTGCAAAGATTTCAGTTGTTCGAAAGCCTCTTTGAATATATCAAAATGCGTAGAAACCATTCCTATCGTCGGATTATAGATAGGGCGACCACCTTTCTTGATACGAGCCTTTTCTCCGTTTATTGTTTTCTGTCCCCATTCTATCAGACCTTCTGCAGTCTTTAGATTCGGTAAAACCATTTCACCAGTAGAAAAGCCATACAAAGCAAGGTTTTGTTTTTTGATTTCACCTCGTTCGAAAGACATGAAAAGGACACGAAGGAAATGACTGACATACATCGTTGCGTTATGTTGCAGTTTCTCAATCTTCGACACACAACGAGATTGCGCTTGCAAACGAATTCGGTATTGTTGACAAGCTGTAAACAATTTATCGTATGCTGGCTGTACCCTATTCAACGTTTTCCAATCGACGAAACGATTTCTCACTGTGTAGATATCATTATTGTCGAGCAATGTTTTCAGGGCTTTCAACCGAGCAGCGTCTGTTTTAGGTAATCTCCTATATGGCATTACTTATTGAAATTTTCGATTTCTAATACCGGCGTTTCATCATCTTGGAAGCGTAGGCTTCGAGTTCCGCTTTTTTATCTTGGGCGACTTGGACTGCATCCAAATACTTCTTGCTCTCTCCGAAATAGTATGCGATCTTATCGGTAGCAAGTTTATCGATACCCATCTCATCGTACAATCTGGTTACTGCGGCGATTTTTTCTTTGGGATCAAAATCTTTCAGATTAATCCATCGTGATAGTTCTGCACGTTGTTTCTCGTCGGCCTTATTGAAAGCATTAATCAGCATATACGTCTTTTTGTTTGAAACGATATCGCCACCGATAGCTTTGCCAAATACACGAGTATCACCATAGACATCCAGAAAATCGTCCTGCAACTGGAAAGCCAAACCTATCTGTTCGCCAAACTTGTACAGATTGTCTGCATCCTCCATACTAGCATCAGCCAAGATGGCACCTATCTTCAAGGCACAAGCCAACAAGACACTGGTCTTGAGACGTATCATCTCGATGTATTCATCCTCAGTGACATCGTTTCGGTTCTCGAAATCCATGTCATATTGCTGTCCTTCACCAATCTGCAAAGCCGTTTCGGTAAACAAATCAAGGACTGGCTTCAATTTCGTGACATCACATTGTGACATACGCTGATAAGCAAGGACCAACATCGAATCACCACTCAAGATGGCCGTATTGGCATCCCATTTCTTATGCACAGTCTGATGACCACGCCTTAAATCGGCATTATCCATCAAATCGTCGTGCAATAAGGTGTAATTATGATAGGTCTCCAGAGCACAAGCAGACGAAAGAATGGTCTCGGGATCGTCCTTATACATATTATAAGCGAGTAACATCAATGTGGGACGTATTCTCTTGCCACCCATAGACAATACATATTTTATAGGAGCATACAATGTCTCAGGTTTGCGTTCATAAGGCAGAGAATCTAAGTACTCGTTCACCTTATTTAATATTTCATTCGCTTTCAGCATATTTTCATTGTATTATATATAACAATTATATTTTAAAGTTTATCGGTATGGCGAACATTGTTCGGCATGGCTTATTGTTCTGAATACCAGGTTTCCAACGTGGCATCATCCTGACCACCCTCAGCGCTTCACGGTCGAGACTTGGATCAACAGATTTTTCAATCTTAACGTTAGCAATGCTGCCGTCTTTGTTCACAATAAACGACACCACAACCTTGCCTTCAATCTTCTGCTGCTGAGCTATTGGCGGATATTTCAGATTATTTTTCAACCATTTCATAAACTCCACAATGCCACCAGGAAACTCAGGCAGTTGCTCAACGATTCGAATATTTTCCGTGTTGTCAGGATCGACAGGAGTCTGAGGCAGAGCCTGAGTCACATTGGCATCTTTTGCCACGCCCTCACCATTACCTACCATCAGCGGATTGTTGTTAGCCGCCACATTCTCCGGATTGTCCGTGGTAGCCGCAACGGCTTTCACATTTTGTGTGACCGAAGGAGATGTAGGTGCCGGTGCTGCCGAAATCATATCTTTCATATCCTGTGCAGGGACCATCTCTATATCCTGATTCATATCGTCCAAAACCTCATCATTCTCTGCGGCCTCTTTGTCGTGGGTTGTAAACTCAAAGCCGACAAACAACAAAGCCAAGACAAGAATAAGTCCAAGCAGAAAGCCTGTTGCCCGCTTGTTCTCCAGATTTGCTATTTCCGATTTTTTAATATCCAACTTTCTAAAAATTTAATTTACATGGTGCTTCTTCATCTCTGTCTCGTAATGAAAGAGTAATGAACGCCACCAACAATAATCATATCAGTTTTACGTTATAAAAACGAAATCAATGCAAAATTAGCATAGATATTTGAAAAAAGCAGTATCTTTGCCAATAAATTAGTGAAATTAAATGAAAAAAACCGTTTTCTCTCTCCTATTAACGCTTTTTGCAGTTACAAGCATAGCTCAGGAGAGTCAGACTGAATATAATTTTCTACGCTTACCGGTGAGCGCCCATGCTGCTGCTCTTGGTGGTGATAACATCTCGATGGTGGAAGATGACGCATCACTGATGTTCAATAACCCGGCGCTGTTGTCTACGGTAAGCGACAAAACTATCGGATTTAATTATATGAATTACATGTCGGGGGCGAATACTGCCAGTGCTTCATATAACAGAATCATCAAAGAACGTGCATCGATAGCGGCTTCAGCTCAATACATCGACTACGGAAAAATGAAAGAAGTGGATGAAAATAATGTACAGACGGGAGAATTCTCTGCCAAAGACATAGCGTTGGCAGGATATTTTTCATACATGCTGACCGATAAACTTGTGGGAGGTATTACCGCGAAATTCATCACTTCGTATATCGGGGATTACAATTCCATAGCCATGGGTGTGGATTTGGGCATGAACTATTACGATTCCGACCGTGACTTATCACTGTCTTTTGTAGCTAAGAACTTAGGTGGACAACTTAAGGCGTATAACGAGGATTATGAAAAAATGCCTATTGATTTACAATTAGGTATGACCAAAAGACTCACCCACACGCCGTTCAGATTTTCTGTTACTTTGGTAGACTTAAACCATTATAATTATAAGTTTATCCATCATGCAGTAGCCGGTTTAGACATTTTGTTATCAGATAACATCTGGGTGGGAGCCGGTTATAATTTCCGACGTGCCAGCGAAATGAGCATCAACAGCAACAGTGAAGATGGCAGCAGTAGCCACGGTGCAGGATTTTCCATCGGTGCAGGTATCAATTTGGAACGTTTTCATCTGAATCTTGCCTACGGCAAATACCATGTATCCAGTTCTTCACTCATCATCAACGTGGGATATAGCTTATAAAGATGAAAATAATAAAGTAATAATATATTTGATTATGAAAAAAATCACTATAGCAATCGACGGATTTTCGTCGTGCGGCAAGAGTACAATGGCCAAAGACCTGGCACGAGAAATCGGTTATGTCTACGTAGACACAGGGGCCATGTATCGTTCGGTCACTCTCTTTGCGTTACGCAATAACATGTTCAATCAAGACGGTTCCATCAAATCTGATGAGTTACAGGCTGAAATGTCTAAGATTCACATTACTTTCAAATTCAACTCCGAGACGGGACGTCCTGACACTTATCTCAATGGTGAATTGGTGGAAAAAGATATTCGCACGCTTGAGGTATCCAGCCATGTCAGTCCTATAGCCACCCTGCCATTTGTCCGCAAAGCATTGGTTGAACAACAGCAGCGGATGGGGAAAGACAAAGGTATCGTGATGGATGGAAGAGATATCGGCACAACTGTGTTTCCTGATGCGGAACTCAAAATATATGTCACAGCAAGTCCCGAAGTTCGTGCCCAGCGCAGATATGATGAGTTGAAAACTAAAGGTATGCCAGCCGACTTTGACGAAATTCTGAAGAACGTACAGGAAAGGGATTACATCGACACGCATCGTGAAGTGAGTCCGTTGCGCCGTGCCGATGACGCCATTGAATTGGATAACAGCAACATGACCATTCCTCAACAGAAAGAGTGGTTATTGGCTCAATACAATCATGCGATTGCAAAATAACAATTTAATCTTTCATTGGAAATGCCGCAGATATAGAACGACAGATGTTGTTCATACCTACGGCATTTTCGTTTTATCGTATAAAAAAATCAATACAAATAAAACATCCTTTCCATCATTTTCCATTTCTCATCGGAAGTTTCACCCTCCTTGCACTGTTGGAAAACGGATACATAATTTTCCCATTCCTGTTGTCTTGGCAATGTAGCGAGTTTAGCCATCGCTTCATCCCAATTGAAATCCAAAGGTGTCTCTACGATCATGAACACACGGTTACCGACGACATATACTTCCATTTCCAAGATGCCCACGGCACGGATACCTTCAGCTATCTCTGGCCAAGCATGGTTTCTATCGTGAGCTTCACGATATTTCCTTATCAATTCTGGATCATCTTTCAAATCCATGGTTTGGCAATATCTTTTTACCGGACCCTTGTATTCTTTTACCCTATAACCTTCTGTCATGATATCAATAATTAATGTGTCAGAAATTAATTATAGAACGCAATTGTATCCTATTTTATTCTATTTCATCACCTCTTTATTTTATCATTCCTTTATTTATAGACCCTTAGCGGTTGCTCACCTCTCATAGCATCCAATGCATTCAGTGCAAGGGCTGTAAGTTCGTCTTCTCCAGGATAGACGTATACAGGGGCGATGAAGTCAACACGTTTGGTGATACGTGACGTGACGTATTCACTATGTGCAATTCCACCAGTTAAGATGATAGCATCCACCTTTCCATAAAGTACCGGAGCCAAACCACCAATGCCTTTCGCCACTTGATAAATCATTGCATTGAGCACCAACTCGGCTTTTTTATCACCATTCTTGATGCGTTCCAATATTATGGGCACTTCATTTGTTCCCAGCAGAGCCAACAATCCACTTTCACTCGTGACGTATTTTATCATTTGTTCATGAGTATATTTGCCACTGTAACATAAATCTATCAGTGGTCCCACAGGTAATGTGCCTGAACGTTCGGGAGAGAAAGGTCCCTCACCGGTGAGTGCATTATTCGCATCGATGGCTCTTCCCTTATGATGTGCAGCCAAAGAAATTCCTCCACCTAGATGTGTCATAATCAGATTCAAATCTTCATAGCGTGTACCATGTTCACGCGCAAATCGACGGGCAATAGCTCGCTGATTTAAAGCATGCCATATCGTAATCCTCGGCATCAGTGGGGAACCGTTGATACGGGCGACATCATCCAATTCATCAACAACGCCGGGGTCAGCCATCAATGCATGGCAATGAGGCAAGCGCGCTGCCAAATCGGCAGCAATCATACTACCAAGGTTGCAGGCATGTTTGCACATTGCTGTTTCGGTCTCCTTCAGCAACTGGGCATTGATTTCATAAACGCCACCTTCAACAGGTTTCACTAATCCGCCACGACCTACTATTACATCGAAATCGAATGGGATTCCTTCTGCCTCCAGCGTGTCGAGCACTAGTTGTAACCTATATCCGAACTGAGCCATAGCATCAGGAAACTGCGCAAGATCCGCAGCCTCATGCCTTATGGTGTTGTGCATACGGAGTACATCATCATCAAACACCCCTATTTTTGTGGATGTCGATCCAGGATTGATAGCCAATATTTTCATACTATATTTTATATCGAACTATATTTAATG
>ENA-UOYA01001622-UOYA01001622.1-activated-sludge-metagenome-genome-assembly--contig:-NODE-1622-length-23353-cov-7.722637_pt1 | contig 23353 bp, 25 predicted proteins | sample MGYA00238163_ERZ764804 | MGnify/ENA primary metagenome ERZ764804 (study PRJEB28919, sample SAMN05720223) | activated sludge metagenome | isolation source: Anaerobic digester | place: Hong Kong... | reverse complement strand
CTAAAGGCATATTTTTCTGCTGCTCTGCCAAGAAATAATTTTCGGCATTACGCATCACTTGCATCACACCCGGCTCCGATAAATATTTAATCAATGCTGTATTTTTCGGCAAACCTCTAAAGGCTCTGTACAAGGCCATTCCGCCCTCTCCCTCTTTCGTTCCGGTGTTGCCTTCGTTGATTAATCGCTTCGCTTCCGTTAAAAACTGATTACATACTTTACGCTGCGTATCGTACAATTTCACAATGCGAGGCTTCAATTCAAAGAACTGTTGCTCGTCATCGCTTTCTACTTGTCCCGAAATAATCAAAGGTGTTCTGGCATCATCCACCAAAACCGAATCCACCTCATCCACCATCGCAAAATGGTGTTTGCGTTGTACCATCTCGGCCGGATTGCTCACCATGTTATCGCGCAAATAATCGAAACCAAATTCGTTGTTGGTACCGTACGTAATATCGGCATTGTAAGCATTCTTACGCTCTTCCGAATGTGGCTGATACAAGTCGATACAATCCACCCGCAAGCCCAAGAAATTAAACAAAACGCCATTCCACTCGGCATCCCGTCTTGCCAAATAATCATTCACCGTAACTACGTGAACCCCTTCACCCGCCAAGGCGTTAAGGTAAGCCGGCAATGTAGCTACTAACGTTTTTCCTTCTCCTGTTGCCATCTCCGAGATCTTTCCGGAGTGCAACACCATACCCCCCACCAACTGTACATCGTAGTGCACCATGTTCCATTTCACCGTAGTACCGGCCGCTTGCCATTCGTTCGCATAAATAGCATCATCGCCTTCAATAACAATGCTTGGGTTTTTCAATGCAATCAAACGGTCTAACTCCGTTGCTTTCGAACGAATGCGCTCATTGTTCGCAAAACGGAATGCCGCTTCTTTCACCACCGCAAACGCCTCCGGTAACAACTGATCCAAGATTTCTTCGATTTGTTTATCGCGTTCTTTTTTTAGTCCGTCAATATCTTTGTACAATGTTTCTTTGGTATGCAAATCTTCTTCTGCTTCTGCTTGCTTGTTGATGTTCGCAATCTGCGCATCCACATCGGCTAAATATGTTTTAATGCGCTCGCGGAATTCGTTTGTTTTGTTGCGCAGCTCAGTGTGCGAAAGCGATTTCAACTTTTCATACTCGGCATTAATTTCAACAACCCGCGATTGCATGCCTTTCAATTCGCGATCGTTTCTCGACCCGAAAACGGAGGTAAGGAATTTTTCTATAAAGTTTGCCATCTCAATTTATTTTGACATTTGGGCGATGATTTAAGTGGGTGGCTTGAAAGGAAGCGAATCGCACGAAGAACAACGCTATGTTTGGTTTTTTAAAAGTCCGCTAAAATAGTTTTTTGTACGGATATTGCAGTTCAAAGCATATACCAAATTTCTTTTTAGTACATTTTGACAGATTCGGCTCCAAAAAAGGAACGAAATGGCTGAAATGCACATTCAAAACCTGAAATTATTGGCTAGGCTGCGCCCCACTAAGAAGCGGGTCGGGCTATCCGCTTCAATCTTATCCCGCTCTGAAGCGGGATAAGGATTTCCGCTGCTATCCCTCGCAGGGGCATTTCGGTTCATTGCAAATTATAGTGCTGTTGGGTGTTTTCACCAGAAAGTGAGAATAATCTTCTATCGGTCGGCAGCGATGCCAACCGAGGACAAAATGGCCCTTGCTTCAGCAAGCGTCACGTTTGTGCGAATCCTAATGCCCGTAGTCTGAAGCATAGCCGGAAAATTATCTTCCTTTTTTTTGTTCAAAAGTAAAAATCATATCATTCAGCTTTTTAAACTCCATATCAGTTATTAAGCCTTCATCTAGATAAGACATAATAACATCCTTAACAAAATCATATTCAATATCATCTTTAATATTAGAACGTCTAAGAATGTTAACCATCATGTTTTTGCGCTTATAACCTAAACCCAATCGCTTTATCTCTTTCCAAAAAAATTCTACAGTCTCTCCTGATGCTTCTTGAAAGTATGTAAGAATCATATTTACTCCTATCTGTATATTTTTAATAGTACGATACGGTTTGCTGGCATTAACAGTATCATCCCTAATACTTTTAAGCATAATTATCATTGAGTCAACATCCTCATCCGAAAATCCTTCAGGTTTAAAACGCTTGTATGCATCAAATGCAACATCACACATTTTACAAAAGCTATCTAACTCTGTTTTATAAAGAAATTCTTTGGCTACCATATCACTTCTTAAAAATCCAATAAATCTAAAGCAGTTTTTAAATAACATAAAAGATATTCATTTGTCAAGACTATCCCATTAATTGGATTTACACTCATGCCATCAGTTCGAAAATTAATAACTTGAATTTGTTCACTCATTGGAAATACAACTGACATTCACCCCACACCCAACGCTCCCCCCCCAACCCATAACCCTCAACTCCCAACTTCCCCAGGCCACTTATGCGCCCCATCACAAAATGGCGCTTTCTTCGTTCGCTTGCAATTACACAACGTACATTTTTGTTGCTTTTCCAACTTAAACAAAAGCGGTTTGTGTTTTGTACCGTGGTGACTGCCATCACAAAACGGTTGTGTTTTACTTAATCCACACTGGCACCACAAATAATTTCCTTGTGCTAAATCAATAAAAGTAGGCGCATCAATCTTTGTATCCTTGACATTGTATTTTCCAGACAACGGACTATTTTCATCCTGACTTTTCAATACCGGAAAAAACATTTGCGTGTACCATGTATCATGGGTGTCGGTTTGTATACCAAACTTTTCCGGGTATTGACGAGTGAAATGAGCCGTTCCAAAAAGGATATCCCAAAATGCAAACATATTCCCAAAGTTACCATTGGGTTCACTAATTTCATCAACTTGTGAAACGCCATGATGTGCAAAATGAAAAGCAGGAGTAACAATGGTTCGCTCTACAACCCAAGCCAATGGTGAGAGCCAAGATGAACGATATAACCACCGATCCCATTTGGTTGTACTGTGCGCACCAATAATCACCAATTGTTTCAGCACTAATCCAACAACAACCGCACTCCCTCCTCCCCAAAACGTGAATAAGGCCAACCACCAAATATTGGGCATTAACATATAATATAATGCCGCATTGCGGTATGACACTAGCAAACCCATTTCAGTAGACGCATGGTGTGCCCGATGCAATTTCCATAAAAATCTATATTGGTGTGCCGATCGATGATACCAATACTGCATCACATCATCCACCAACAAAAAAAGGGGTAATTGAAAATAGAACGGCATTGCATTCAACAATGTGCTGCCACTTGGAAAGAACGTGTCGCCTAAAAAAACAACCAACACAACAATGAAGGGCTTTGTGGCTACACTTAACAATAAGAAACTGAAAAACTCTTGAATATAATCGCCCGTTGATCTTTTGTTTTTGGAAAGATGCCCGGCAATAAATTCAATCAAACCGAATACCACTAAAATGCCTAGCACTAAATACTCGTTGTACAAACGAAAAAATGAAATTACTGATTCCATCGCTTTAGATTATTGATGAAGCTAAATATTAAATTCAAGATTTTAAATCATTCGCATTGCGTATGATTGGAGAAGCAACTATCCCCTATTTTCCCCTAAACTTATATATTTGAAGAGTTACATTCAAAGCATTACATAAAACAAGCGCATTGAACAAGACCTCCCTTTTTTACGAACCCTTTCTATCTAACCAAAAAACGGTGGAAGTAGCTGTGCTTATCGATCCTGAAAAGGCGGATACTGCTTATTTGACTAAACTCATTTCAATTGCCGAAGCACAAAAAGTAGACTGGCTATTTGTAGGAGGAAGTACCGTAACTGTGGAGCAGTTTCATTCCACGATTACGTTCTTAAAAACATTCAGCGCTATTCCGGTGATTATTTTTCCGGGTAGCGAAACGCAACTACACCCTAATGCCGATGCAATACTTTTTTTGAGTTTAATTAGTGGTCGAAACCCGGAATATCTAATCAACAAACAAGTGCAATCTGCTCCCTATATTTTTGAGCATAATATTCCCGTTGTTCCTACCGGCTATATTTTAGTTGATGGTGGTCGTGAAGCAACTACAGCAAAGGTTTCGAATACAACCGCACTAAAAAATGATTCCGAAATCATAGCTACAGCCATGGCCGGAACCCTGTTAGGCATGAAAGCAATTTATCTGGAAGCAGGCAGCGGTGCTAACAATGTGGTAAATATTGATTTGATTCGCAACATAAAAGCGCAACTTCCGGTGAAATTAATTGCAGGCGGAGGAATTCGAAACGCTAAAGACGCAAAACGAATAGCTGAAGCAGGTGCTGATGTTATTGTTATTGGCAATGCACTGGAAGAAGATGTGACGATTTTAAACGAAATTATGTTTGAACTTAGGAAATGACAAAGGGACTAGTACTTAAATCTACAGGAAGTTGGTACGAAGTACTTACCGAAAAGAACGAACGCATCAACGCGCGTTTGAAGGGTGTATTGCGTTTGGAAGAAACCAAAGACACGAACCCCATTGCTGTTGGAGATAAAGTACTTTTGCAAAAAGAAGATGACGGTCAAGATTGGATGATTGCCTCAGTGGAAGAGCGCGATAACTATATCATTCGCTCCTCACCAAAACACAAAGGCGCACGGCAAGTGATTGCAGCTAATATCGACCAATGCTTGTTGATTGCTACCATTGATGCCCCTCGTACATCCACCGGTTTTATCGATCGCTTTTTAATGGCTACTGAAGGATTTCGCATTCCGGTGATTATTGTATTCAACAAACAAGATCTGTTGGATCAAAAAGGGTTGAAAAAACAAGAGTTTACAGCTAATCTTTATTCCTCTATTGGATACAGAACAATTTTCACTTCTGCCACTGAAAAGCAAGGTATTACTGAATTAGAAGCTTTATTGAAAGATAAAACCACGCTTATTTTTGGCCATTCGGGGGTGGGCAAATCTTCCCTCATGAATGCGATCGACAGCAACTTGCAATTGAAAACCAATACGCTTTCTCGTTTCTCAAATAGAGGGATGCACACCACCACATTTGCTGAAATGTATTTGCTAAAAAATGGCGATAAAATTATCGATACACCGGGGGTGCGCGAATTCGGGCATTACAACATTGCTCCTGAAGAAGTAAGTCATTATTTTGTGGAAATGCGTGAACGACTCAACGCATGTAAATTCAACAATTGCACGCACAGCTACGAACCGGATTGTGCCGTGAAAGCTGCGTGGATGAATCACGAAATTAGCGATGAACGCTACAAAAGCTATTTAAATATTTACGAAGAAATTAAGTCGCACTATAAACACTGGGAACAAAAATGAAAGTAGTCATCCAACGCGTTACAGAAGCCAGTGTTACAATTGATGGACAGGTGAAAGGCACTATCAGTAAAGGATTGCTGTTACTGATTGGCATCGGACAAGAAGACACCGCATCAGATATTACATGGGCCGTTCGTAAAATTGCAGCGATGCGCATTTTTAGTGATGCAGACGATAAAATGAATTTATCAGTGAAAGACATTAACGGTGAAGTATTGGCGATTTCGCAATTCACCTTGTTTGCCGATACCAAAAAGGGCAACCGACCTTCCTTTATAAGAGCTGCTCCGCCTACAATGGCTAACGAACTGTACGAGCAATTTTTAACGCACATGGAACAAGAACTCGGCAAACCTATCCAATCCGGCAGTTTTGGGGCCGATATGAAAGTGCGATTGCTCAATGATGGTCCCGTGACCATTCTTCTTGATTCAAAAAACGAAAACTAATTGATATGCGCTCCTATCTGATTAAACATGGCATTGTAGCATTTGTAGCTGCATTTTTGCTTACCTTTTCCATTGCAAAGTTTGAAGTCTTCAGTAGCATTCAATTTCCTTTGTGGGCCAGCTTTGCCTTTCTAAACTTGTTGTTTTTACTTGTTTTCGTCCTACTGAACCGAAGTTTAAAAATGGCATCACAACAACATTTCATGACCTTTTTCGGTACTACCTTCGCCATTAAATTCTTTGCGGCATTAGGCTGGATGCTTTATTGGGGATTAATGAAAGGCGTGAAAAGCAATGCCTTTATCCTCTCCTTCTTTGCCATATATTTTGCATTCCTTTTTACCATGATGGTAGAAATTTGGTTTTCTACAAAGCGAAAAACACCTTAATCGAGTTCAAATGGTTTTAGGGGTTGCATAAAAAAAATATTTCACTAGATATTTGCATATACGATTTTTCTTATATTTAAGATATAAAACATCGTTATGAAGTTTAAACTCCCTGAAAAACTGCTACTGATTTTGCTCATCAGTATACTTAGTGCATGTAAAAAAGACAAACCACCTGTTACCATTCAATCCAATGTTTGGGAGCGCAAAGAGATTTTTGGAAGTAGCTACATTTATTTCTTATCCAACGGAAATGTTAGCCAATTCACTAGCTTCTTGTATAACTTCCATGCAAAATCTTATGGCCATTATTCATCTTCGAACGGACAGGTTGAGTTAACCACCTCTCCTGGTAGTAATGTCACCCTTTACAACATTACTATTAGTGGCGACACGCTTTATTTAGAAGATGGAGCAAACATTACCTACTATACAAAAGCTACCACTCCACCCGACACTGTAAACTGGGTGAGAAATTTAGCCCTATCAGATAAACATCTATTAGGCCATTACGGACAGTATGGTTCAGTAGAAACGGATGGAACTGATTTGTTTATTCGGACCTATTCCAGCACCAAACGGCTATATCGCTTTTCCATGACAACACATCAAATTGAAGATTCAGTCACCTTAGTTCAAAGTGGATCAGGCACAGGGTATGCCGGAGGAGGATTATGGATAAACGATTTAAGTGCAAGCCCATATCGATTGTTCAAATACAATTATGTTGCTGCTTCTGTAGTGAACAACTCGCCCGTGTTAACGAATAACGCAATTGCAATGACCGGTAGTGGGGGCAAAGTTTGGTTGCTTACTACTAATATGGAATTACAAACATTTGACCCGGTTACCAATACTTTTGAAACCAAAGCAAGTTTCCCTTACCTCCAATATTTTTTAGCAGGAGGAGGGTTCCTTGATATTGCAATTGATGGGAACACACTCTATTTTTCTACCTTTCAAGGTTTAATGGCTATGGACTTAACAACCAATACGTTTACCTCAACATATTTCAGACCCAATACATTTATTACCGGCATAACGAAACTCAATGGTGAATTGTGGGTGACCGTGATTGAAACGCAAAATGGCTCATCAAGTATAAGTAACGCAACAATTTCAGTTAGTAAAATCACCTTAAACTAATCCCAATGAAATTTCGAAATATATTGCTCAGTTGCTCACTATTGTTGGGCATTGTAACGATGAACTCCTGTAAAAAGGACAATCCGACAGGCCCTACTATTCAACAAAATTGGCGTGTCATAAAAAGCGATTACCCGGAATTGAAATACGCTGTTTCCTTTGATGGAAGTAGCTTTTGGCTGTTAAACGAAAATCAAACTACACTTAGCCACGAAAAGAAAAAAACACTCTACAAGGAAGATGGCGAATTGTTAACCACCAATATTGATAACAGTTTGTACCATTTTCGAAAAAAATTTTCCGGTGATACCCTTTTTCTTTTAGCTGATGAAAACAATGTATCGAGTTTAGATAATATATGGTTGATGAAGGATAATAGTGCTCCGAGTGAAAAAGAATGGGTTGTAGAAGTCAGTGGCACAGAACTAATGAACAGCATTGTAAAATCTGCATTATGTTGGACAGACGGAAAATTAACCATCTTAAATCAGCAAAGTGCTCAACTCCTCAATTTCGCAACCAAAACAATAACATCAAATACTGATTTAGGGGTAGCCTATAGATGTATCGAATATAACGGAAGTAAATGGTGGGTTTCAACAGGTGGCGACTTGAAACTTATCAATACAAGCACAGGAATTGCAAGTGTGGTATCCGGTGCCGCACCAGGCACTATTTATGCGATTGCATATAACGGAACCAATAGTGTGTATTGCTATTCCTACTCCGGCTCAACGCCAAAGCTCTTTGAATACAACATTTTAACGAACACTTTTGGTCCTGAATTTGACGCTCCGGGTGATCAAATTAGAGATATGGCGTTCAAAGGAGGTAAGCTCTATGCAATTGCTCAAAACTATATCTATCGCATTAATCCATCTTCATGGAAAGTAGAGAAAACCTACACGATGCCGGATTACTTCACAGAAGGGATCGCTACAGACGGAGTTGATTTTTATGTGGTGGGATGGAATTACTACGGCAGTTCCAAGTACTTCAAAGTAACATTAAACTAACCCTAAAATGTGCAGCAATATGATTAAACGAATATCAATACTTTTCGCAACCGCTATTCTTCTTTTGGGCGGATGCAAGAAAGAAACCAAAACTACAGTACCTGAAATTGATGGACAATGGCAAGTACTCAATTTTGCTGGCGTTTTATCGAATGAATACTACCTATTTAATTCAACCAATAAAACCGTTTATAATTTATCCAAAGAATCAGGGTTTGAATTTCGCGATTATCAAAAAGGTGTTTTTAATATTAAAGGAAACATTTTAGAAATGAGCTTGTATTCAACTGACCTTTATTCCTTTTCTATTACTAATGATACCCTCACATTAACCAATGCCTATAACGGAAGTGTAAAGCGAGCTTTACGCAGCAATATTGCTCCAAAGACTGTTGATGCATGGATAAAACCAGCTACCATAAAAGCTGAAATAAGAGACTCCTTTTCTTCACAAGCAATAACTATCTATAACGGAAAAATCTATTCTTTAATTTCAATGGAAGCGAAACGGATTAAGATTTTTGATGTGAATAGTTTAATAGAAACAGGTAGTCTTAATCTAACAAATGAATATACAGCATGTGAATTTGTTGGTCCCTATTTGTTTACCGCTCGAAAAGTGGATGAAAAACTAGAGCGAATTAGCGAGCTAGATGGTTCTGTTATGGCCACAAGTGGTGCTAGCGGGGCTTTCAACTATATACGCGCAATGGCTTTCAATGGCTATGATTTAGTTTTCACTTCCAGTTACAATTTTTTCACTTACGATATCTCGGCAAGTATTTTCTCCAATAAACCGGGACCAGGAGATATAACCGAGATGGCCTACTATGATGGAAAGTTATATACTGTAGATCAAGGTTCTAATGTCATACATCAAATAAATGCGAATACATTAGTAGAAGAAAAATCGTGGCGTTTAGAACATTATCGTTTAGATGCCATTGCCTTTGATGGAAGTAACTGTTGGGTGCACGGAACTTCTAGCGGAAGTTCATTTTCCAAATTCATGAAAATAGAGTTACAGTAAAGAATGTCGATGGATTAATGTCCTAAGTGATGATGCTCATCCAAATGCATTTCTTTGATGGCTGCAACGTAATCGAATCGCTCTAACAATCCTGTATCATAAATGCCGGAACGGAATTCTTCGTTTTTCATCAGCGCCAAACTAAATGGTATAGTGGTTTTCACGCCTTCGATTATAAATTCGCTCAACGCACGCTCCATTTTCACAATACATTCTTCACGAGTTTTCGCACGGCAAATTACTTTCGCCAATAACGAATCGTAATAGGGTGGCACGGTGTACCCAGCGTAAATGTGGGTATCAACACGCACACCATAACCCTTTGGTGTATGTAATGCCGTAATTTTACCCGGACTTGGTGCAAAGTTATTCAATGGATCTTCAGCATTTACGCGACATTCAATCGCGTGCATTTTATCAGGGAAATATAACTCACCGGAAATAGGAGTGCCTGAAGCAATTAATATTTGTTCTTTAATTAAATCAAAGTCCATTACTTCCTCCGTTACAGGGTGTTCTACCTGAATACGGGTATTCATTTCCATGAAGTAAAAGTTCTTGTATTTATCAACCAAGAACTCAATGGTACCTACCCCTTCGTAACTAATAGCGGTGACCGCTTTCACCGCAGCATCACCCATACGTTTACGCAAATCGGCATCCACAAAAGCAGATGGAGCTTCCTCCACTAACTTTTGATGTCGTCTTTGTACCGAACAATCGCGTTCCGACAAGTGACAACCGGCACCGTATTGATCTCCGGCTACTTGAATTTCGATGTGGTGAGGTTCTTCAATAAACTTTTCGATATACACAGCACTGTTACCAAACGATGCACCGGCTTCAGTTCTGGCGGCATCGTATGCACGCTCCAAACCATCATCATCGCGCACAATACGCATTCCTTTACCTCCGCCTCCGGCAGTAGCTTTCAAAATGATTGGGTAGCCAATTTGAGCCGCTATTGTTTTGGCATCAGCTACAGAATCAACTAAACCATCAGAACCGGGAATACAAGGTACACCTGCTTTTATCATCGTTTCTTTGGCCGTAATCTTATCGCCCATTTTACGAATCTGAGCCGCAGTTGGTCCGATAAACTTAATACTATATTTCGCACACAGCTCAGCAAAATCGGCATTTTCTGCCAAGAAACCATAGCCCGGATGAATAGCATCCGCACCGGTTAATTCGGCTGCAGCCATAATATTCTGCATGTTCAAATACGAATCTCTTCCTTTGGGAGGGCCTATACATACTGCTTCATCTGCAAAACGCACATGTAAACTATCGCGGTCTGCAGTAGAATATACAGCTACCGTTTTGATGCCCATTTCTTTGCAGGTTCTAATAATCCGCAAAGCAATTTCGCCTCTATTGGCGATTAGAATTTTCTTAAACATCCTGTAAATTGAATGGATTAGGCTTTCTCAATCAAAAATAACGGTTGGTCGTATTCTACCGGAGATGCATCATCTACCAATATTTTTACGATTTTTCCAGCACCGCCATCAAACTCAATTTCGTTGAACAACTTCATCGCTTCCACGATACAAAGTACATCTCCGTTCTTAATAGAGTCGCCTACTTTCACAAAAGGTTCTTTATCGGCTCCAGGTTTGCGGTAGAATGTACCAATCATTGGCGAACGGAATGTAAACACATTATCGTTAGCAGGTGCTGCAGTTGCTGCAACGGCAACAACCGTTTCTTCTTTCTTAGCAGTATCGGCAATAGCTTGCGCAGCAACCTGCTGGTATGGCATGTGCACCATAGGTGTTCCATTCGAAACACTTTTGATTGTAATCGAAAAATCTCCTTCTTTTACTTTCAATTCTGCGATGCCGGACTTAGTCACCAACTTCACCAGTTCTTGTACCTGTTTTAAATCCATAATAGTGTATTGATTATGTAGACGAAAGTAAAAATTTCTGCTATAAAACAAGATATTCCTATTTTGCAGATACATTTCTTAACGACCGATTTATGTTTGATATTGAAACATTAAGAGAATACTGCCTTTCGCAAAAATGCGCTACTGAAGATTTACCTTTTGGCCCGGATGTGCTGGTATTCAAAGTAATGGGCAAAATGTTTGCATTGGTGCCATTAGATTCAGAGCGATTGCAAATTAATCTAAAAATGGATGCCGAATTGGTGCCCGAGTATCGTGAAAAGTATAGTGGCGTTATTCCGGGTTATCACATGAATAAATCACTGTGGAACACGGTTTTAGTAGAAAACTCCGACCTGAGTGTGAAAGAGATAAAATGGATGATAGACCACTCGTACGCGGAAGTGGTGAAAAAGCTCACCAAAAAATTACAAGCAGAATTGAATTCAATTGACTAACTTCGAAGCATGATAGAACTTGTTTTGATTGTACTTTTTGCGTGGAGAATTTACCGCATGGCGCTGGAAAAAGGGCTTTCTGCTTGGCGTTGGGTAACTAATTTCCTTTCGGGTTATTTTGCTTTCGGCATTTTAATTTCGGTGGCATTGGTTATTGTTTACGGAAAGGATGCTTTTCAAGACATCAATAAAATTCAAGATGTACTTCGCAATTGGACGCCTTTTGTACTCCTTTTTTTAGTGATGTGGTTTATGTTTTTACGTTCAAGAATCTTGAAACAAAAAGATACAGATAACGATTCATATAACGACAACGATCAATATTTTCCTGACTTAGACAAGGACAAAGAGCCGAAACCAGAAAAGAAAGACCTCTCCTATTTCCGATAAAAACGCATATCATGTAGTTGGTGCAGGTATTGCCGGCTTGCTCTCCGCTTGGTTTTTAGACCAAGAAGGCTGTGATGTAACTTTACACAACAATCCTGAAATACAAGCCGCATCAGGCATTGCAGCGGGGCTCATTAATCCAATTACAGGAAAGCGATTTGCTAAAACTTGGATGGCCGATGAAATTTTCCCTTTCGCCATAGCCACTTACGAAAGTATTCAACAAACTATCGGGCGGACGTTTTTTCAACCCATTAATATTATGCGCTTGGCCGATACAATTAGTCAGGTGAACGACTGGGAAGCCCGTGCACAAAACGATGCCTTCAAACCATACATTGGCGAACATACTATCTCTACTGAAATCATTGGAAAACTGGCAGAATCAAAAGGGGCATTCAATATTAAAGGAGGGGCAAAAATCAATACCGCAATTCTTTTAAAAGGCATCAAAGGTTATTTTGAGCAGAAAAACAAACTCGTTAATAAGGCATATACGGAAACTTCGCATAAAGAAAACGAACGCATTATTTATTGCAACGGCACAGCAGTTCATAGTATTGACGGGCTTTCCAACCTGCCTGTTATTCCGGTAAAGGGCCATTATTTAGTGTGTTCCATTCCCGATTTAAATGCCAAAGAAGTGATTCAAGGCGCAGTGAGTATAATCCCGCAAGAAGATGGTTTATACCGCATCGGCTCTACCTATCAATGGGAATTCGCACATAACGAATCAGAGCAAATGCAAATCGATGTACTGAAACAAAATTTAGAAAAAACAATTCGAGTTCCTTATACAGTTGAAGATGTAATGGTAGGTATTCGCCCTACTTCCGATGACCGAAGGCCTATATTGGGAGGGCATCCTACGCTTTCGAATGTATATATTTTAAATGGTTTGGGAACGAAAGGCTATTCGCTAGCACCATACTTTGCGAAACAATTAGTCGATTTCATTGTACGTGGCACTCCTATAGAAAAAGAAGTAAACATCGCTCGTTTTTTAAATGCAAATTACCATATTCGTTCTCTATAATACATCGCCTTGGACTTAGCTATTTTATATGAAGACAACCACCTGATTGCAGTCAACAAACCTGCGGGTGTACTTTCGCAGGGCGATAAGACCGGAGATGTAGTATTGGCAGACATTGTGAAAGAATACTTAGTCAAAAAATACAACAAACCGGGAGAAGCATTTTTGGGCGTCATCCACCGGCTCGACCGTCCTGTAAGCGGTGTGGTGCTTTTAGCGAAAACGAGTAAAGCGCTATCAAGAATGAATGAATTGTTTAAAACCCGTGCTGTTCAAAAAACCTATTGGGCGATAGTAGAGCAAAAACCAACTATCGAAAAAGCAATATTGGTGCATTGGCTGAAAAAAAATGAAGCGAAAAACATGTCGTTTGCTTCAAAAACCGAAAGCAAAGACGCTTTGAAATGTGAGTTGGAATACGAGTACAAAGACAGCAGCGACAAATATCATTTGTTGGAAGTGAATCCGCACACAGGCCGCCACCACCAAATTCGTGTACAATTGTCAACCATCGGTTGTAAGATAAAAGGAGATTTGAAATATGGCGCAAAACGCAGTAATCCTGATGCTTCTATTTCGTTACATGCACGAAAACTCACCTTTGTACATCCGGTATCAAAAGAGCCGGTGGAAATTATAGCACCTGTACCGGAGGAAGTGGTGTGGAAATTCTTTGAGAATAGGCAATAAAAAAGGCCCCGAATTCGGAGCCTTTGTAGGGGTTGGGTCACAGGTAATTATTTTGCTGGTGGCAACAATACCGCATCAATCACATATACCATACCATTAGAAGCAGGAACAGCCGCCAACACATTAGCATCATTTATTTTGATTTTACCATCGGCACCTTTACTCACTTTCACATTTCCACCATTTACCATACCAATGGTCATACCGTCTTTTAGATATTCCTCTTTTAATGCAGAAGTAGTTACATGGTATTCTAACACATTGCGTAAATCTTTTTTGGCTTCAGGTTTTAATAAACCATCAACAGTTCCTGCTGGCAATTTATCGAAAGCTGCGTTCGTTGGCGCAAACACAGTAAAAGGACCGGCATTCGACAATACATCCACATAATCAGCTGCTTTTACAGCCGCCACAAGGGTTGTGTGATCCTTTGAACCCACTGCTACCTTTACCACATCTTTTTGTGATTGGTCGTCTTGCACAGCCGATTGGCCTACAGCAGGAGTTGAAGCTTCTGCCTCAGTTGAAGTTTGTTCTGTACTTGCATTATTGTTGCACGATGTAAAAGCTGCTGCAACCATCAGCGTAAAAAATAATTTTTTCATATATTTGTTTTATAAAGGATAAAAGTATCTTTTATTCTTTTTTCAAACAAATGAGTAATCTCATAAAACACTACAAATTATGTCATGTCACATCCGTCTCGTACCTAACAATACTTTTTTGAAAATTGTATTGTTGCCTTTACTTCTCTTTTGTTTTTCTTCTTGTAACCACTCAGAAGCAAGTGAAAATGGGCTTATCACAAAAGAAGAAATATTTTCTTCAACACAAGTAAATGGGAAATGGACTACCGATTTTAAAACTGCTGAAGAATTAAAAGTGATGCGAAACACTATTGAAAACTTCACTTTGCTCAACAAAAAAAAGTTTGAGAATTTAAAAGCCTACCAAGAGTTTGGCGATTTAATAGCCATGCATATTGAAAGAGTATTAAATAATTGTGGGTTAGACAAAAAAAGCAAAGCAATACTCCATTCGAAATTGGAAAAAATGAGTGTTGAAGTGAATATACTTCACGGCAGTGATATGGAAAAATCAAAGCTTTCTGTTAAAAAGGTCAACGAAGCACTTGCAGATATCGACTCTACATTTACATACACAAATTAATAAAAAGAAAAAGGCTTTTTTTGCAGTTTCTTTTAGCTTATATACTAGATTTGCAACATCATAAACCGCTAAAAGATGATGTTTTCCAAAAGTTGTGAGTATGCGATTAAAGCAGTTATTCATTTATGTATGGAAACACACGCAGGTGGACGTTTAAGCATTAACGATATTGCCATTGCCATTGATTCACCTGAACCTTTTACGGCAAAGATTCTTCAAACACTCTCGAAACATAAAATCATTTCCTCAGCCAAAGGTCCGGGGGGCGGATTCTATGTAGAGCAAAAGAAGAAGCCCATTTATGTTATGGATATTGTTCACCTTATGGATGGAGAAGATGCCCTTAATCGTTGTGGCCTTGGATTAAAAGAATGTAATGAAGAGCATCCCTGCCCTATTCATAACGAATTTAAGAGCTACTCATCGCGATTAAAAAAACTATTGGAAACCAAAACGATACAGCAATTCGCGGCTGAAATTAAGACTGGAAAAGCTTTCCTCAACAATTAACCCTATTTTTTTGTTTCAATAAAAGACTAAAAGGTCTTTTTATTGATTTTAATCATACTTTTACATAACGAGGCTCATATAATATCCTTTGGGGACTGAGCACTTTTGCATCGTAACAAAAAATATAAATATATGCGTAACAAAATGTTTTCCATTGTGGCACTAGCTGCCGTAGTTTTTATGAATAGCTGTGGAAATGGCGATACAAAAAACGAAAATGAAAGTACTGAAGCGGCTCCGCAAAGTATGATTAAAGACACTCCAAAAGACGATGGACAGGGTATCGGAAAATTTAAAGATGTGACTTTAACAGCCTTAGATAGCAAATTAGCAGCTGAGGGGATGGCGATTTTTGAATCAAAATGTGCCGCTTGTCACAAAACAACCGAACAAAAAGTGGTTGGACCTGGACTAAAAGGAGTTACTACCAGACGTCAGCCGGCTTGGATTTTGAATATGATGACTAACCCTATAGAAATGACGCAAAAAGATCCAACTGCAAAAGAACTGTTAGCGGAGCATCTTACACAAATGACATTCCAAGATGTTTCCGATGAGCAAGCAAAACAAATCTTGGAATACCTCCGCCAAAACGATGCGGATGAAACAACTGCGGAAGCCAAAAAATAAGTATTCAATAATTTAATAAATAAACAACAATGAAATATATTTCGATCAAACAGGGACTGCTTGTTGCAGTCGGGATACTATCGGCAGGGCTCTTCAATAGCTGCAAGCCACCGAAAGTAGATTCAGCAATGGCAGGAGACGCTGCCAAAAAAGTATATGTAGCTCCTGGCAAGAAGGATGAATTGTATTTATTCACTTCAGGTGGTTTCAGTGGTCAAGTTGGGGTCTATGGATTGCCTTCCGGCAGAATGTTGAAAAACGTACCTGTATTTTCTCAAGATGCAGAAACTGGTTATGGCTACAGCGAAGAAACAAAACCGATGCTAATGACTTCGCACGGGTATACTCCTTGGGATGACAGCCACCATCCCCAATTATCGCGCACCGATGGACAAGATGATGGTCGTTGGTTATTCATTAATGCCAACAATACACCACGTATAGCGCGAATGGATTTAGGCATTTTCAAAACAACAGAAATAATAGAGTTGCCTAACTGTGGAGGAAATCACGCATCCCCATTCACAACACAAAACACAGAGTATGTTGTTGGTGCTTCGAGATTCTCGGTACCATACGATAAAGATGGCGATGCCTCTATTGCAGAATACAAAGACAAATTTAAAGGCACTATTTCGTTTGTAAAAGTTGATAAAGAAACGGGTAACATGAAATTGAATTTCCAATTGCTTGTGCCGGGTGTAGACTACGACTTAGCAAGAGCAGGAAAAGCAGCATCACACGGTTGGGTATTTTTCAGTTGCTACAACAGTGAAAAAGCACACACGCTTTTAGAAGTAAATGCTTCGCAACGCGACAAAGACTTCATTATGGCCGTGAACTGGAAAAAAGCAGAGGAATATCTATCTCAAGGAAAAGGCATGAAATGGGCAGCTAACTATGCGCATAACGTAATGGATGAAAAAACACATACTGCTACTTCAACAATGGAAAAAGAAGTAACCGTTTTAGATGTGAAAGATTTACCGGGTGTTTGTTATTTTATTCCATGTCCGAAATCTCCACACGGTTGCGATGTTGATCCAACAGGTGAATATATTTGTGCTTCAGGAAAATTGGCCGCTGTTATTCCTGTATACTCATTCAGCAAAATGATTAAGGCTATTGATGCGAAAACATTTGATGGCGATTATGATGGTATTCCGGTAATTAAGTACGAAGCCGCATTAGATGGTGAAGTTGAAAAACCGGGTTTAGGTCCATTACACACTGAATTCGATAACGAAGGCAATGCATACACATCCTTCTTTGTTTCTTCAGAAATTGTAAAATGGAATGTAAAAAGCAAACAAGTCTTAGATAGAGTTCCAACGTATTACTCTATTGGCCACTTGTGTGTGCCAATGGGCGATAACATCAAACCGTATGGCAAATATGTAATTGCATTAAACAAAATTACGAAAGATCGCTACTTACCTACAGGGCCTGAGTTAACGCAATCGGCTCAACTCTATTCCATTGATGGTCCTAAAATGCAATTGTTACTTGACTTCCCTACCATTGGCGAACCGCACTATGCACAAGCTATTCCGGCTGAGTTGGTAACACGTCACGAAGTTAAGTTCTACAAATTAGACAACAACAATCACAAATATGCTGCGAAAAACGAAAAAGAAGCAAAAGTGGTTCGCAACGGAAACGATGTACACGTGTATATGACTGCTATTCGTTCCCACTTTACACCCGATAATATTGAAGGGGTAAAAGTTGGAGATGTGGTGTACTTCCACGTAACCAACCTTGAACAAGATTGGGATGTACCGCACGGATTTGCTGTAAAAGGAGCGCTTAACTCTGAGTTATTGGTTCTTCCGGGTGAAACATCTACAATCAAATGGGTTCCTGATCATGCAGGGGTTTATCCAATGTATTGCACCGATTTCTGTTCAGCTCTACACCAAGAAATGCAGGGTTATGTGCGGGTTTCGCCTGCCGGCACCAATACTGCTATAAAATTCTCTACAGGCGACTAGGTTCATAATTGACAAGGAGGAGGTCTGTTTAGGCTTCCTCCTTTTTTTCTCCACTTATTGTACGCAAGTTCATGAAACGTACAACGCTCAAACTCTTATATGTCGAAACTTAAAACATATACACGAATCATCATTTTTGTTTGTGCATTAGCGATGATTCCTGCCAACTTTCTTTCTGTGTGGCAGATTCAACTCGAAGCACCACAATATCCGGAAGGATTAAAAATGGAAATCTGGAGCAATAAAATTGCAGGTGATTTCGACAAGATAAATGGCTTGAATCACTACATTGGTATGGCAGAAATAAAGCAAGAAAACTTTCCTGAGTTTAAAGTTATGCCCTGGTTGATTTGGTTGTTTGTTGCATTTGGACTACTTACTGCTTTAGTAGGCAAACGGTTTTTGCTCTGGATATACGTTATTATTCTTTCTGCTAGCGGAGCCTGGGGGATCTACGATTTTTGGAATTGGGAATACCAATACGGACATAATTTAAATCCGCATGCAGCCATCAAAATTCCGGGCATGGCTTATCAACCCCCACTAATTGGTTGGAAACAATTGTTGAACTTTTTAGCCGGATCGTTCCCAGATATAGGCGGTTGGTTGATTATTGGTGCATCGGTAATTATTGTGGGTGTTTTAGTATTCGAACAATTCAGAAAAAAATAAATTAAACGCAGTGTATAAATTTCTTAAAGCATTACTCTTTATTGTATTTACAGCTATAAGTATTGAATCGTGCAACAACGAAACGCCAAAAATTAATTTCGGGAAAGACATGTGTGCCTTTTGTAAAATGACAGTGATTGATGAAAAATTCGGTGCATTGCTCATCAACAACAAAGGGAAAACATTATGCTTCGATTGCACTGAATGCATGGTAAATTACATGAAGATGGACAAAGATTTTCATCCCGAAAAAATATTAACGATAGACTACTGCAACCCTAGAATACTCATCGATGCTGAAAAAGCGCATTATCTTCATGGCGAAAACATAAAAAGCCCTATGGGAGGAAACATTGCATCGTTCAAAACAAGAGAAGATGCGGAACGCTTTCAAAAAACTTTACAAGGCGATTTAATCCTTTGGAATAAAGTACTCGAAATAAAATTCTGATATTCATGAAACTTCGATGCTTGTTCTATACTCTTTTTTTTTCATTGTTCTGTAAAGCAACAACCGTAACACTTTGTAAAGATTGTCCGGTTCAAAACTTCAAACAAGCATTACAAGTTATAAAACCCTACGACACCCTTGTTATCAAAAAAGGAACATATACTTGCATCAACGAAACGATATACAAACCCATAACTATTATTGGAGAGAGCCTTCCTATTTTGGACGGGAAACAAATGGATGAAATACTTGTAGTTATGAGTAACGATGTGCATTTGTTTGGATTAGCTATTGCTAACAGCAAATGTGGCAGTATGAAAGATTACGCAGGTTTAAGAGTTTTCAAAGCGCGTAATGTGATTATAGAAAACTGTCAGCTTACCAATACATTTTTTGGTATTTATCTCAGCGATTCGAAATGTATAACCGTAAAAAATTGTTCGGGGAAAGGAGCGCATTATGGTAAAAGCGATACCGGTAACGGAATTCACCTTTGGAAGTGCGATAGTATTAGCATTACAGGTAATCATTTGGAAGGACATCGGGATGGGATTTACCTAGAATTTGCAAAACACTGTACCATTGAATCTAATCTATGTGAGCGTAATTTTCGTTATGGTTTGCATTTCATGTTTTCCGATAACGACACCTATTCGAATAACACTTTCACCGGAAATGGAACAGGTGTAGCGGTAATGTACAGCAAAGGCGTTCATATGTTCAACAATAAATTCTTGAATAATTGGGGCGATGCTGCTTACGGCTTGTTACTTAAAGACATGAGCAATGGAATAATTAAAAATAACATCTTCCAAAACAACACCATTGGAGTAACAATGGAAGGTGGTACAAATATGCGTTTTGAAAAGAATGATTTTGTTCAAAATGGTTATGGATTGAAAGTTATGGCCAACTGCCGACTCGATACGTTTGTATTGAACAACTTCTCCGGCAATACTTTTGATGCTTCTACTAACGGAGAATTAAAAGAAAATTTATTCGAAAAAAATTATTGGGATAAATATGAAGGGTACGATTTGAACCGCGATGCGATAGGGGATATCCCCTATCGCCCGGTGAGTTTGTACTCCGTATTAGTTGACCAAATGCCATATGCAATCATGCTGATGAGAAGTTTTACCATTGATTTGCTTAACAAAGCAGAGAAAAATATTCCGAGCATAGTACCGGAAACATTCATCGATAATAAGCCCATTATGAAAATGATTAAGAGAAGATGATCGAAATACAAAAAATAGAAAAGCAATTCGGTAATTTATCGGTACTCAAAGGAGTAGACGCCTCCTTTAATGCCGGTAATGTGGTGAGCATTATTGGCCCGAACGGTTCGGGGAAAACAACACTTATTAAATGTATTTTAGGAATGGTAGTTCCCGATAATGGCAGTATACAATTCGCAGGCAAAAACATTCTTAACGACTATTCCTATCGACAGCAGTTGGGCTATATGCCGCAAATTGGTCGATATCCAGAAAACATGAAAATGGGTCAGCTTTTTGCGATGATGAAAGACCTCCGAAAATCGGCACATGTGTTGGATGAAGAACTTATCAATGAATACCAATTGATGGCTATGCAAGACAAACCCATGCGAACGCTTTCAGGAGGAACAACACAAAAAGTAAGTGCAGCGCTCGCCTTTCTATTTAACCCAAAAGTATTGATACTGGATGAACCCACTGCTGGCTTAGATCCTCTTGCCGCTGAAATACTTAAAGCCAAAATAACAAAAGCAAAAGAGGAAGGGAAACTCATCATCATCACTTCACATATTATGAGCGAAGTGGAAGAAATTGCGGATAGCATCATGTATCTCTATGAAGGGAAAGTTAACTTTTATAAAACGATTACAAGTTTAAAGCAAGAAACCGGAGAAGAAAAACTAGGAAAAGCCATTGCCAAAATCATGAAAAGTCAAAGCCATGCTTAAGATTGCCAAATATGTCATTTATGATATACTGAGAAGCAAAGTCCTCATTGCATATACACTGTTCTTACTTGTGATTTCATTTTCGCTTTTTGCACTAGAAACAGATGGAGCAAAAAGCATTGTGAGTTTGTTAAGCATTGTATTGATTATAGTACCGCTCATTAGTATTATTTTCACTACTACCTATTTCTACAACTCTTACGAATTTATTGAATTACTCGTTGCGCAACCATTGGCCCGAAACACTATTTTATTGGGCGAATTTTTAGGCGTAGCCCTTTCTATGGCGGCTACATTTTTTATCGGCATAGGCATCCCGGTTCTAATTTATGCCTCCTCATCCACCGGAATGATACTGTTACTTGCAGGAATTGTCTTAACGCTGTCTTTTATCTCTATTGCTTTTTTTGCCTCAGTAGCCATGCGCGATAAAGCCAAAGGAATTGGACTATCGTTGCTTCTATGGTTTTATTTCTCGGTGATTTATGATGCCATTGTACTTGCGTTTTTATTTTCATTCAGCGATTATCCCCTCGACCGTGCAGTTATAGCCCTAGCATCGCTCAACCCTATAGATATGGCGCGCTTAATGGTGTTAATGAAACTCGACATTAGTGCACTAATGGGTTTCACAGGTGCGGTATACAAGCAGTTTTTCGGAAGTAGTTTTGGATTATTTTATACAATAGGTATAATGCTCTTCTGGATTACGCTACCTCTTTTGGCATCTGTTCGCATTTTCAAAAAGAAAAATCTGTAAAACATTCCCTTTAAAAAACTATTAAACTTAGCCAATAGCAGAACAGCTATAAGCTATTTACTTGGTTTTCACTTTCTAAAAAGTTATTAATCATCAGTCCAAAAACAAAAATGGCCGACATTGCTGTCAGCCATTTTGCTTCGAAGTAGCTCGTAGGGGAGTCGAACCCCTCTTTAGCGGATGAAAACCGCTTGTCCTAACCGATAGACGAACGAGCCGTATTGAATCGGAGCGCAAATATAGAGTTTCACTTTAATTCTCCAAAAACTTTAAAAAAATTATTTTCGCAATCACAATTTTAGCATATGTCATTAAAAACTGTAGACACCATTAATTTTGCCGGAAAACGTGCGCTAATCCGCGTAGACTTTAACGTTCCGCTCGATAAACAATACAACGTAACTGACGATACGCGTATTCGTTCAGCCATTCCTACCATTAAAAAAATATTATCCGATGGAGGTTCGGTTGTTTTAATGAGCCATTTAGGTCGTCCGCTAAAGAAATTAAACGAAGACGGAACAGTAAACTTCGAGAAACATTCTTTAAAGCACACGATTTCAACTTTAGAAGGCTTTTTAGGTGTAAACGTTCAGCTTGCCCCAGATTGTGCCAACGAAGAAGCATTTGCGCTTTCTGCTCATTTAAAAGCAGGCGAAGTACTATTGCTTGAAAACCTCCGTTTCTATAAAGAAGAAGAAAAAGGAGATGCTGCTTTTGCCGAAAAACTATCAAAACACGGAGATATCTATGTGAATGATGCCTTTGGTACTGCCCACAGAGCACATGCTTCAACAACAATTGTAGCGAACTATTTTACGGATGATAAAAAAGTGTTCGGTTACTTAATGGCTGCAGAGGTAGCGAATGCCGATAAAGTATATAACAAAGCAGAAAAGCCATTTACCGCTATTATTGGAGGTGCGAAAGTATCCGATAAAATTTTGATCCTAGAAAACTTGTTAGATAAAGCCGATAATATTCTCATTGGAGGAGGAATGGCGTATACCTTTTTGAAGGCACTTGGTAAAAAAATTGGCAACTCGCTCTGCGAGGAAGATAAATTGGAATTGGCGTTAACTATCTTAGAGAAGGCCAAAGCCAAAGGGGTAAAGATTTATTTGCCTATAGACCATGTGTTGGCCGATAAATTTGATGCAAATGCAAATACACAAACTGTAAGTGTTGACGACACACCGGATGGCTGGATGGGGCTTGATATTGCCGAAAAAACGATTGAACAATATAGTGCCGTTATCACAGCATCTAAAACAATTCTTTGGAACGGGCCAATGGGTGTTTTCGAAATGGAAAAATTTCGGAAAGGCACAGTAGCTATAGCCAATGCTGTGGCTGCAGCTACCGGAAATGGGGC
>ENA-UOYA01001621-UOYA01001621.1-activated-sludge-metagenome-genome-assembly--contig:-NODE-1621-length-23361-cov-8.562988_pt1 | contig 23361 bp, 22 predicted proteins | sample MGYA00238163_ERZ764804 | MGnify/ENA primary metagenome ERZ764804 (study PRJEB28919, sample SAMN05720223) | activated sludge metagenome | isolation source: Anaerobic digester | place: Hong Kong... | reverse complement strand
AGGCCGGCGAACTCGACCTCGCCATCAAGCAGATGGCCGCCCCTTGGGCGCCCCAAGAAAAGTATCCCCTCGGCCGCCACCTGCTCCAGATGGTCCTCCACATGAACCTGCACAAGGCGCAGTTGTTCTACTACCTCAAGCTTCAGGGCAAGCCCGTCAATACCACGGACCTCTGGGGCTGATCACCACCGCATTGAACGGATATACAATGGTGCATCATGATGCACCATCCTACTGTCCTGCCTCGAAGAGGTTTTCTGCAGGCCGCTTCGGCGGCCGTCCTTGCTCCAGACGCCTTGCGCGCCGCGGAAAGACCGGTACGCGTCGGCGCGATCGGAACCGGGGGCCGCGGCACGGGACTGCTCGGCGTCCTGCTGACCATCCCCGGTGTGGAAGTGCCCGCCGTTTGCGACGTCGACGAGAAGAACCTCACCCGTGCGCAGGCGTTGGCCGAAAAGCGGAGCGGCAAGCGGCCCGAGCCTTACGGGCGCAACGACCGCGATTACCGGCGCCTCCTCGAACGCCCGGATCTCGACGCGGTAGTCATCGCGGCTCCCTGGGAATGGCACACGCCCATGGCCGTCGACGCCATGAAGGCCGGCAAGTATGCCGCCATCGAGGTGCCCTGCGCGCTCTCGCTCGAAGAGTGCTGGCAACTGGTGGACACCCGCGAGAAGACTGGCGTGCCCTGCATGATGCTCGAAAACTGGAGCTTCCGGCGCGACAACCTGGCGGTGCTCAACATGATCCGGCAGGGCCTATTCGGCGAAATGGTGCACTGCCATTGCGCGCATTCGCACGACTGCATCGACCACTGGTTCTGGGATAAGGACGGCAATGAGCGATGGCCGGCTAAGTATCTCGTCAACTACAACCGCGATCAGTATCCCACGCACAGCCTCGGCCCCGTGCTGAGCTGGCTCGACATCAACTGCGGCGACGGGTTCGCGACGCTTACCTCCACCGCCACCGATTCGCGCGGCATCAACGCCATGTTCGCCCGCAAATTCGGCCCCAACCACCCGCTCGCCGTCAAGAAGTACAAGCAGGGCGACATCGTCACGTCAGTGGTGCGCACGCATAAAGGCAAGTCGATCGTCATCAACTACGACATGCAATTGCCGCGCCCTTATGACAACCGCTGGATGGTTCAGGGTACCCTCGGCGTCTACGAAGAGGACCGCGCAGTGCTTTATATCACGGGCCGCAGCCCCAAGTACCACGAGTGGGAACCGTTCGCCCCGTACCAGGAGAAGTACGAGCACCCGTGGTGGCAGGCGTTTCTCGCCGAAGCCTCCAAGCATTCGCATAGCGGAACCGATTATCTGGAACTGGTGAAATTCGTCGATGCCGTTCGTGCCAAGGCCGAAACGCCCATCGACGTCTACGACTCCGTCACGATGAGCTCGGTGGTGGCCCTTAGCGAACAGTCCATTGCTCGCGGCGGCGCTCCGGTGGAGTGCCCGGACTTCACCCGCGGACGCTGGCGCACGCGCAAACCCACGTTCGCCGTGGCGTAAAAGCTATAATTAAAAGGATTCATTCACAATCTATCAGGAGCATGCATGGCAACTAGACGCATCGGTATCCTTACCGGCGGCGGCGACGTCCCCGGCCTGAATACCGTTATCCAGAACGTAACCTATCGCGGAATCGAGCACGGCTTCGAAGTTGTGGGCATCCGGCGCGGATGGGAGGGGCTCACCCACGTCAACCTGGACGACCCCGCCAGCAAGGCCCACTACATCCTGCCGCTGACCAAGGAAGTTACACGCACCATCGACCGCACCGGCGGCACCTTCCTCCACACCAGCCGCACCAATCCGCAGAAGATGAAGAGCCTGCCCGAGCACCTGGCCGGCCAGACATTCCCGCAGAAGGAAAGCACCAAGAAGGGCGTTACTTCGACCGTTTTCGACGTGACTTCGGAGGTGCTCAAGAATCTGGAGAAACTCGGCATCGACTACCTGGTCGCCATCGGCGGCGACGACACCCTCAGCTATGCCTCGCGGCTCGACAGGGAAGGCTTCCGCGTCATCGCCGTTCCCAAGACCATGGATAACGACGTCCAGAACACCGAATACTGCATCGGGTTCTCGACTGCCATTACCCGCGCCGCGGACGCCATCCAGCGCCAGCGCACCACGGTCGGTTCGCACGAGCGCGTCGGCATTTTTCGCGTCTTCGGCCGCGATGCCGGCCACACTGCTCTCTACACCGCTTACATCACGGGCATCCGCTGCGCCATCCCCGAATACAAATTCAACCTCGAACGGATGATCGAACTGCTGATCAAGGATAAGAGGGAGAATCCCAGCAACTATTCGATCGTCGTGCTCAGCGAGGGCGCCGAGTGGGAAGGCTACCAGGTGCGTGAGTATGGCGAGGCCGACGCTTACGGCCACCGCAAGAAGGCTAGCGTCGCCGAGGACTTGGGCGAAGAGGTCAAGCAGCGCACGAAGGAAGAGACCGTCATCAGCGACTTGACCTACGAACTGCGCAGCGGGGCGCCGGACTTTATCGACAAGCTGGTCGCCGGCACCTTTGGCAACATGGCGTTCGAGAGCATTCTGGCAAACCGGAGCAATATGATGACCGCCATTGTCGGCGGCTGCTTCGAAATGGTGCCGATCCCGGACCCGAAGCGCGGGCCGCGCAACGTGGATGTCGCCAAGATGTACGACACGGCCGAATGCCGGCCGAATTACTCCAACAAATTCGGCATGCCGATTTTCCTGACGCGAGTCGAAAAATAGGTGTTCCGGGTCGGCGGACTTTTCAAATCACGAAAGAAGGCCCAACCTCGGGCCGTGGCGGCGGATCTCCAGCGGGAGATCCGCCGTTCGTTTAACGAGGCCGCCCATGACGAAGAGCACTTCCCCTCCACCATCGATCCGCGCATCTATCACGTCAAGCTTCTGGCGGAGTTCCTGGGCATCCTCGATCAAAAGCGCGTGCTGGACGCCGGATGCGGCAAAGGGCGGTTCGCGCGCATCCTGAAGGAGCGCCACCCGCCGGCCTGCATCTGCTGCATGGACATCGCCGAAGCCATGCTGCGCGTGGTCCCTGCGGGATTGGAACGCGCGGCGGGGTCGCTGATCGCCCTCCCATTCCAAGACGCCGCCTTCGATGCCGCCTACGCGATCGAATCCCTCGAGCACGCCGTCGACATCGAAACCGCCGTCGCCGAGCTGTGCCGCGTGGTTAAGCCCGGCGGGCGCGTTTTCGTCATCGATAAGAACGCCCGCCAATGGGGACGCCTGGAAACGCCGCACTGGGAGAAATGGTTCCGCCGCCGCGAGCTCGAAAAGCTCCTCCGGCGCCACTGCCGCCAGGTGTCCAGCCGCTTCATTTCCTACTGGGAAGATGTGGAGCCGGACGGCCTCTTCCTGGCGTGGCTGGCCGTCAAATAGGTAAGCTGAAAGAAGAGCGGGGCGCCTGCCCCGGATCAAGGTAAGCCCATGACTACTGAAACCCAAGCCCTTCCCTTCCAGGAGACCGTCGAGGCCAAGGGTCATCTGATCGACTCCCACATCATGGAGAAGATCTTCGACGCCGTGGTGGCCTCGAACGGCCGCTTTGAAGTTGAGCGCTTCAAAATCGGCCGCACCAATGAAGACCCTTCCCACCTGCGCCTCAAAGTGGAGGCTCCCTCGGCGCCCAAGATGCAAGAGATGCTCTCGCACTTGCTTGGTTTGGGCTGCGTTCCGGTGGATTCCAGCGATGCCGAACTTTGCGTGGTCGAACGCGACCGCTGCGCCCCGGAGAATTTTTACTCCACCACCAACCATCGCACGGAGGTACGCCACAACGGCCGCTGGATCCCCGTCGAAAACCAGCGCATGGACGCGCTCGTTGTGGTCACCGACGGCCATGCGTACTGCCGGTTGCTGCGCGACATTCGAACTGGCGACAAGGTTGTTGTGAACATGCGCGGGATCCGCGTCGTTCCCGAAGCCAAGGAACGCGACCGGCTTTCGCACGCTTTCTCCTTCATGAGCAGTGGGATTTCCAGCGAGCGCCAGGTGGATACCGCCGTGCGGCAGACCGCCGCCCTGATCCGGGAGGCGCGCGCCGCCGGGAAGCGGGTGATCGTGGTGGCCGGACCCGTAGTGGTGCATACGGGCGGCGCCGCGGCGCTGGCCACGTTGATCCGCAAGAACTTCGTCAATGCCGTGCTGAGCGGAAACGCGCTCGGCGTGCATGACATCGAGGCTTCCATGTTCGGCACCTCGCTTGGGGTCCGTCTGGCCGATGGCCGGCAACAGGAACACGGCCACCGCAACCACATGCGCGCCATCAACGCGATCTATCATGCAGGCGGCGTGGCCCAGGCTGTTGCCTCGGGTCGACTTTCGAGCGGCATCATCTATGAGTGCGTTCGCAACAAGGTGCCGTTTGTCCTCGCCGGAAGCCTCCGCGACGACGGTCCTCTGCCCGAAACCGTCACCGACATGTGCCGGGCCCAGGCGCTCTACGCCGCACAACTCAAGGATGCCGGCCTGGTATTGTGCCTGGGTTCCATGCTACACTCCATCGCCGTCGGCAACATGCTGCCGAGTTGGGTGAGAATCGTTTGCGTGGACATCAATCCGGCGGTGGCCACCAAGGTGAGCGACCGCGGCACAGGACAAGCCGTGGGCGTGGTCACCGACGTGGGTTTGTTTCTCGATTTGCTGGCGAAAACACTGGTTGAAGAATGAACGGGAAAAGAGCTTATACCGAACAGCACGCGCGCGCCGGCGTCGATGCCGATCTGCCGTCGATCGACGTTTGGGAGAATCAGTATCCAGGATACGAGATCGAGATAGAAATGCCCGAATTTACCTCGGTCTGCCCTAAGACCGGCCTCCCCGATCACGGTACCATCCGGATCTCTTACGTGCCGGATCGGTGGTGCCTGGAGCTGAAGTCGCTCAAGATGTACATGATCTCATACCGCAACCTGGGCATCTTCCAGGAGAATGCGGTAAACCGGTTCCTGCGCGACATCGTGGCCGCGGCCAAGCCCGTCTCGGCTACCGTTACAGGCGAGTTTGCGCCGCGCGGAGGCGTGTTCACGCGCATCACCGCGAGTTGGAGCAAGAAACGTGGCCACCGCTGATCCCGCCCCTGACCGCGAAGCCGAGGAACTGACCGCGGTCATCCACGCCATCCAGGAGCGCGTCCGCGCCCGCCATCCCGGTTCCGCCGCCGGACCTTTCGATATCGCGTTGCCCGACCTCATGGAGGTGGTGCACGCGCGCGATGCCGCGCTGGGGAAAGTGGCTGCCATCGGCAACGTGAATCCCCGGCCTCCCGGGCTGGTCAACTCGCTCGTGCAGTGTGCCAAGCGTCTCGTCGCCCGCGCCCTCGATTGGCATGTGCGCGACCAGGTGGAATTCAACCGCGGGGTGATGGCCTGCGTCGAAGCGCTTCTGGCCGCCCTGGACGAGAACAACCGCACCCTCTCGGCCCTGGCCGCCGAATGCGCCAGGCGTATCGACTCCGGCCGCGCGGCCACCACCGCGGAGCTTGCCGAAAGCCGAAAGGCCGTCAACGACCTGGCCGGCCAGGCTTCCGCGCTCCATGAAGAGGCGCGCGAACTCAAGGACATTCGCAAGCACTGGGCCGAATGGCGCGTCGAATGGGAGCGCAAACTCTCCATCAATGAAGTGCAGTTCCTGCGCAGTGCGGCCGACCTGCAGACCGGCTTCCAGCATCGCGTCACGATGATGGAGAACAACCTGCGTGAACTGGCCAAAACACAGCACGCCTATTTCGAGAGCGCCCTAAACCGCTCCGCGGACGAGATTCAAAAGAAACTCTGGGCCGATCTCGAAAAGGTCCGCCGCGAGTACGAAAACATCATCCACAACGAACTGCGCATCGTGCGCCAGCGAGCCGCCGTGCCGGCTGCGGCTCCCATGCCCGCCCCGGCCGCGCCTCCGCCCGCGCTCGACTGGCTGCAATTCGCCGACAAGTTCCGCGGCCCCGAACAGTCCATACGCGAGCGCCAGCGCTATTACGTTTCCGATTTCAAGGACTGCCGTGAAGTGCTCGACATCGGCTGCGGCCGGGGAGAGTTCCTGGAAGTAATGAAGGAAGCCGGTATTGCCGCGCGTGGCATCGATCTGTGCGAAGAAGCCGTCGCTCTTTGCCGCGCTAAGTCTCTCGATGCCGAAGTCGCCGACCTGTTTGTTTATCTCGACGCCCTTGCCGACGCGTCCCTCGACGGCATCTTCTCGGCGCAGGTGATCGAACACCTTCCGCCGGAGCGTCTACCCGAGTTCATTCGCCTGGCTGCGGCCAAGCTGCGCCGCGGCGGCGTGCTGGCCATCGAGACGCCCAATCCGGAGTGCCTGGCCATTTTCGCCACGCACTTTCATCTGGATCCGACGCACACGCGGCCCATTCCGCCCGCGCTGCTCAGCTTCTACATGATCGAGGCAGGCTTCGGCCGCCTGGAGGTCCGCAAGCTCGCGCCCGCGGTGGAATCGTTCGAGGCCTTGAAAGAACTGCCGGCCGCCTTCCGCGACACCTTCTTCGGCGAAATGGATTACGCAGCTTTGGCGCGCAAGATATCGTGAAGTCTCTGGCCGCGCGGTGGCAGCTGCGAATGGCCTGACTAAATCAGTTCCCGGCGCTGGGGCTTGAATGTTCCGTCCAGGTATTGATGCCACATTACCAGCGCCTGGAGGCAGAACGCCGTCGAAACAGGGTTGACGTGCGGGACCGGTTCTCCATTCCGCCGTCCGAAAAGGAACCCGCCGTCCATGCGGGGATCTTCGCTTCGGATCTGGTAGGATGCGGCGCGCCGGGCCTCTTGTTCGGCCGCTTCCCGGTCCAGTGGAACCACACCCAGAGCATCCGCGAACAAACGCGCCCGCAACAGTTGCGCGTAAACATCGGAACGCTCGAAACCGGGCGCGATTTCGCGCAGCAGTTGCCCCACCTCGCCTATGCCCCAGCGGGCGGCTTCGGCGCATTCCGCGCGGTCCAGGCACGGCAGAAGGCCCTCCAGGAAATAGCAGTAGGCGTGCAGACGATCCATAACCCTGTTCCGGTCTGCCTCCCCCGGCAGGAAGCTCCGGTGCGTCTCCAGGGCGTATGCCAGCGCCTCTTCGTAATGCTGTCGGTAGCACTCTTTGCCGGTCGCCTCGTAAACGTCATACCAGGCCAACGCGGATTTCAACTGGTAACAGCCTGGCTTCCGTGACCAAGTCCCCTCCGCCGGTGCGGGCGACTTGTCCGGCAAAAGCAGGACCGGATGCGGGCTGCCCAGTTCTCCGAAATCTCGCGCCATCGAATCGGCCGTGCGCCCGGCGGCGGCCAGCCATTCGGGAGCCTTGGTCGCGCGCCACGCCGCCAGCAGGCCCCGCGCGACGATCCCGCTGTCGAAGAAATAGGCCGGCGCAGGCGCCCTGTCCCCGTTCTCAGCTGGCTCGAACGGGAAGATATCCAACTCCCGGCTCCAGGCCGTAAAAGCCAAGAACCGCGCCGCCCGTCCGGCAGCCTCCAGGTAGCGGGCGTCTCCGGTGAGTGTATGCAGAAAGGTGAACGCGCTCAATGCATAGCCGGTTATCTCAGTGGAAACCCGGCGGTTGGTTTCAACGTCCGAACGATAATAGCGTGCGACCCCGCCGCTTGGCGTCTGGATCCCTGAATCCATCAGCCATTGGCCGGCGCGGCGCAGAAAGGAATTCGGTTGCGGCAACGAGATGTCCTTTGAAGTGAATGCTGGAACGTACATCAAGTGGGCGTCCAACGGACTTTTCATTTTACCATCGCGCGTTTGGGAGCTTGCTATACTAAAGGATCGTAATTCCTAACCGAATCTAGACATGAGGCCTTTCGTAGTTCTTCTTCTTGCGGCCGTTGCCGCCTCGGCCGGCGATTTCTATACCGGACAAGCCGCCCGTCTCGTTATTGGGCAGCCCACCTTTGTGGCTCAGGACGACGGCGCGAGCGACAAACTGCTCGGCGCTGTCGGCGGTTTGGCATTTGCCAACGACACCCTGTTCGTGACCGACGCCAACCGCGTTGGCGCCACGCCGCTGAACCACCGCGTGCTTGTCTTCAAGAACATGTCGCAGCAGTTGCCTGCCCCTACCGACCTGCTTACCCAGGGTGAGCGCTGCAACGTTTGTAAGGGCACGGCCAACGTCGTGTTGGGCCAGGATGATTTCCAGAGCGTCGATCTGGACTTGAAGAATAACCGCTTCCGGCTTCCCACGGCCGTCGCCAGCGACGGCAAGATTGTCGCCGTCGCCGATACCGACAACAACCGCATCCTCATCTGGAATTCCATCCCCACATCCAACGGACAGCCCGCCGACGTGGTCGTGGGCCAGGACAATTTCATTACCAACGGCATCAGCAAAGTGCCTACGAATAAGAGCCTGCGCGGGCCGCAGGGCGTTTGGATTCAGGACGGTAAGCTGTTCGTGGCTGATACGCAGGCGCACCGGGTGCTCATCTGGAACAAGATTCCGACCAGCAACGGGGCCGCCGCCGACGTCGTCGTCGGCCAGCCCAACTTCACCACCGCCATCGAGCAGGATCTCACCAAGCAACCCGTCGCGCCATCGGCGAGCACCCTGCTGAATCCCGTTTCGGTCACCAGCGACGGTACCAGGTTGTATGTTGCGGACCTGGGGCATAACCGCGTGCTGATTTGGAATAGCATTCCGACCAGCAACGGGGCCGCCGCCGACGTGGTCATCGGCCAGCCGGACTTCACCACGGCGGTGGCCAACAATTCGTCGAAGTTGTGTGAATCCAACGGCACCGATGAGGAGACCGGCGATCCTACCTACCCGGCCCGTTGCGCACGCACCCTGGACTTCCCGCGTTACGCGCTCAGCGACGGCAAGCGCCTGTTTGTGGCCGACGGCGGCAACGACCGCGTTCTGATCTTCAACAGCGTCCCGACCACCAACGCGCCAACGCCCGATGTCATCCTCGGCCAGTTTGATCCCGAGGGTGACCAGGTTTCCGATAGCGCGAATGAATTGTTTCGCGCCGCCACCGACGTCATCCGCACACCCATGTCGCTGGCTTGGGACGGCAGCACGAACCTGTACGTGACTGACACGTTCAACCGCCGCGTCATGGTGTTCTCCGTGGGCGATGTCATGTTGCCTTACAGCGCGGTCCGCAATTCGGCCAGCCGTGAGGTGCATGCGGTCGGTACCATCACTCTCGCCGGCACCATCACCAAGGACGACAAAATTACGATCACGATTTCGCGCGAGAGCGACAGCATAGAGAACAAGTACGAATACAAGGTCAAGGAAGACGACGATCTGGAGACAATCGTCGACAAACTGGTGGCTTTGATCAACGCCGGCGACGGCAATCCGCTGGTCTTCGCCACTCCCAACAAAGTTCTGCTGCAAGTCGTTCTGACCGCGCGCGAGCCTGGTGAACCGGGCAACAATGTCGAAGTGGCAACCAAGACCAACAGCAGCGCCACCATCCAGGTCACGGCCAACAATTCCAAACTCGCGGGCGGTATGGACGCCGCCAGGATCGCTCCGGGGACCATCGTCTCGATTCTGGGCGATGACATGAGCGATGAGACTGCCGCCGTGCCTTATGGGGCCACTTCTCTGCCTTTCACCCTTGGGGGCGTTCGTGTTTACGTGGATGGCATGGAAGCGCCGCTGCTTTACGTTTCCCCGGGCCAGATTAATGCGCAGATTCCCTGGGAAACGAATTACGAGACTACCAGCGTAAGCGTCTACGTCCGTACCGAGCGCAAGGATGGCCGCGTCACCGTGACCACACCGACCGGAGTGCCCATCATCGCCCAGAATCCCGGCATCTTCGCCGATGAAGGCGAGGATCCGCGCCCCGGAGTCGTGCTGCACGGCAGCAGTTACGCTACGGGCACGGTTTCGGTCGATGGCTCGGTTACGCCGGGCGAATCCGGCTCCATCACGATCGAAGATCGCACGTATTCTTATGTGGCGCAGGCCGGCGACACGCTGGAGAAGATCCGCGATGCTTACATCCGCCTGCTCAGTTTCGATCCCCGGGTGGTCGCTTACAAGGCCGGCGTGTTCACGCGCATCCGCCTCCGCGCCCGCGTGCCCGGCCCGGAAGGCAACGGCATCAAGTATTCGGCGAGCGGCGCCGAAAGCGGCAGTGTCATTCTCACCGCCACTACCTCAGAGTTGTGTTGCGCCAGCACGGCCTATAGCCGTGTGACGGCGGAGAATCCAGCCCTGCCGGGCGAAACCATTATCGTCTACGCGACAGGACTAGGTCTGGTCAAGCCCGAGGAGATTAATTCGACGTTGATTACAGGTTCCCAATACACGGGTCCTGTTTACAACGAACCAATTGAATTCGTGTCATCCCTGTCCGGAGGCAAGACTGCCAACGTGCTGTATGCTGGGCTGAAGCCCGGCACCGTCGGCATCTACGAAGTCCATCTCGAGTTGAACTCGGACATCCCCACGAATCCGAAGACGCAGCTCACCATTGCGCAGGACGTCTATGTGAGCAACATTATTTCGTTCCCGGTAGTGAACCCGAAGCCGGCCAACTGACCAGCAGCCGGCATCTGTGACGCGCCTTACGCGAGTGTCTTGTACCCGTTCTCGCGCATGACGCTGCGCGCCGCTTCCGCGCTCTCCTTGGCCACATAAAAGAACGCACCCGTCCGCTGGCTGCGGAAGATGATGCCGCCGGTATATTCGTCCGCCTCCACTGCGTAGTCGATACCCGCATTCGTGAAGGCGTCTTCCAGCCTGAGCGCCTCCTTCAGACGCTTGGCGATGTACACCAGCACGGGTTCCCGGTCATTGAAGAATGCGGAGTCCTGGCGCATGCCCGTTAGTTCCCGCGCACTCTGGCCTGGAACGCGGCGTAGCTGCCTGGAGCGCGCCGGTCCATCCATTTTGCGAAGCTCTCCGCCACAATCTCCAGGTTCTTCAGGTAGAAGGGGCTCTGGAAGGCCTGCCGCGCATGGGGCAGGAGGTCTCGCACTTTTTCATAGGTGAACAACAGCTCGCCGCCGCTTTGGAAGAACAGTTCCTGATTGAGCACACCTCCCGTGATGAAGCTGGCCACCATTTCCCAGTAACTCACGACCATGCGGAAATAGGCGTTATTGTCGGATCCCAGCGGGCACAGCTCCAGGAACTGCTCCATGGTCGAAGCCTTGAAGTTCTTGGCCATCCATTCCCGTGCATGGCGCAGCTTGGCCTCGCGCCGTAGCTCATACAACCGCAGAATCAGGTTTACGTCGTCGTAAGTCGATTGTTGTTCCATGCATCCTCCTGATGGTTCTTTCAGATTAGCGCATCCTGCCTGAGAATCCGGCGCCCGAGTGCGCACCTCTTACTTTGAACCTCCCATGCCGCAACTGACCAAAGAGGATGAACTGTACTGGCTGGCCCTGCGCCTGATCCCCGGTCTCGGCGCTCGGAAAGCGGGTCAACTGCTCGAAACCTATCACACGCCGCAGGCCATCTTCCGCGGCTCGCGCTCGGAGTTGGAGGCGGCGGGCCTGGCAGGGAGCGTGGCGCAGAGCCTTGCGAGCGGCTGTTCGTTTGAAGATGCCTCCGTTATGCAGCAGAGTATGCGCGATGCGGGAGCGGTTCTCATCACGCGTTTCGATGAACGCTACCCGCCGCGCCTGGCCGAGATTTTCGACCCGCCCATCGTATTGTTCGCCCGGGGACGCGTCGAACTGCTTTCCGAGCTCATGATCGGGGTGGTCGGCACGCGCCGGCCAACGCCTTACGGCACTGCTGTGGCTGAACGCATCGCCGGGGATCTGGCGCGCTCGGGCCTGGTCGTGGCCAGCGGTATGGCACGAGGCATCGACACCGCCGCGCACCGGGGCGCGCTGGATGCCGGCGGAGATACCGTGGCCGTCTTCGGATGCGGCGTCGACATGGTTTACCCCAGCGAGAACCGCAAGCTCGCCGCTCAGCTCGCCGAACAGGGCCTGCTGGTGAGCGAGTTCCCCATGGGAGCGCCCGCCTATCCGCAGAACTTTCCCATCCGCAACCGCATCATCAGCGGGATGAGTCTGGGCGTAGTGGTAGTGGAAGGCGCCCAATACAGCGGTTCCTCCATTACCGCGCGCTTGGCGCTCGACCACGGCCGTGAAGTGTTTGCCGTGCCCGGCAATGTCACCTCGAAGATGAGCTGGGGACCGAACCTCCTCATCAAACAGGGCGCAAAACTCGTTCAGGACTACAACGACGTGATCGTCGAACTTGCTCCCGAACTCCGCCGGCGGCTGGCCGAAAAAGGGCGCGCCCGTCTCGGCGCCGGGGCCGATGGAGCGCCCGTCCAAGACGATTTGCCGCTCGGTCCGGCCAGCGCTACCGCCCGCGCCGTGCTCGGCCTGCTGCGCGTGGATCAAGCGCTGCACCTGGACGCCATACTCGAAAAACTCGAGGGATGTTCGCCCTCCGAATTGATCTCCGTCCTGTTCGAACTTGAGATGCTGGGAGTGGTGAAGCAACTTCCAGGCAAGAACTTTGTTAAAGTGTGGTGAGAAGCAGTTCCATCCGGACGCTTCCCCTTAAGAAAGTTTCATCCGCATCATCAAGAACATATATGGGAAAATCTCTCGTCATCGTCGAGTCGCCGGCGAAGGCGAAAACTATCAGCAAGTACCTCGGCAAGGACTTCGTGGTCAAGGCCTCGCTGGGCCACGTGAAAGACCTGCCTAAGAACGATCTCGCCGTCGATACCGAGAATGGCTTCGAGCCCACCTACGTCATCATCGAAGGCAAGAAAAAACTCATTCAGGAGCTTCGCAAGGAAGCCGGCAAGGCCGAAACCGTGTATCTGGCGGCCGACCCGGACCGCGAGGGCGAGGCTATCTGCTACCACCTGCAGGAAGAGCTGGCCGGCAAACGCAACGGCGCCAAGATCTTCCGCGTGACGTTCAACGAGATTACCGCCAACGCCATCCGCAAGGCCTTCCAGCAGCCGGGCGCAGTCGACCTGCACCGCGTCGACGCGCAGCAGGCTCGCCGCGTGCTCGACCGCTTGGTGGGCTACCAAATCTCGCCCTTGCTCTGGGACAAGGTCCGGCGAGGTCTTTCAGCAGGCCGTGTGCAAACCGTGGCACTGCGGCTCATCGTGGACCGCGAGCGCGAGATCCGCGCTTTCGAGAAAAGGGAATACTGGACCATCGACGCCCATCTGGGCGCCAAGAAGCCTCCCATCCTCACCGCGCGGCTGACGAAGCGCAATGAGGAAACCATTGAGATCCCGGACGAAGCGGCGGCCGCGAACATCGTCGCGCAACTCACGAGCGCTTCCTACCTTGTGCGCTCGGTTGCGACGCGCGAAAAACGCCGCAATTCAGCTCCGCCGTTCATTACCTCCACTCTCCAGCAGGAGTCCGCCCGCAAGCTCCGCTTCAGCGTAAAGCGCACCATGATGCTCGCCCAGCGCCTGTATGAAGGCATCGAACTGGGCAAGGAAGGCCTCACCGGTCTGATCACATATATGCGCACGGATTCCACGCGCATATCGGCCGAAGCCCTCGAGGAGGTCCGCTCGCTCATCACCAGCCGCTTCGGCAAGGAATACCTGCCCGACACGCCGAATTTTTATCGCAGCAGGAAAGAAGCGCAGGACGCCCACGAAGCCATCCGCCCTACCTCGGTGCTACGCACGCCCGAGGAGGTGCAGAAATACCTCGGCGAGGATGAATTCAAACTCTACCGCCTCATCTGGATGCGTTTCGTCGCCTCCCAGATGAATCCCGCCGTCTTCGATCAGACTACCATCGAGATCACCGCCAAAGGAGCCGACCAGTTCGAGTACCTGTTCCGTGCCACAGGCACTGTGCCCAAGTTCGACGGCTTCATTAAGGTCTACGAGGAGAGCAAGGACCAGCGCGACGAAGAGGACGAGGAACTCAAGCACAAGCTTCCGGTCGTAACCGAAGGCGAAGTTCTAAAGTTCCGCTCGCTCTCGCCCGAGCAGCACTTCACCGAGCCGCCGCCTCGTTTCACCGAAGCCAGCCTGGTCAAGGAACTCGAATCCGACGGCGTCGGCCGACCCTCCACCTACGCCTCCATTCTCTCCACCATCCAGGAACGAGAGTATGTCAAGAAGGAAGGCGGCCGCTTCGTGCCCACCGAATTGGGTATGGTCGTCACCGATCTGCTCGTCCAGAGCTTCGACGACATCTTCGAAGTCCAGTACACCGCCAACATGGAAGAAGCCCTCGACGAGATCGAGGATGGCAAGATCGACTGGCGCCTGGCGCTCAACGAGTTCTATGAGAAGTTCCGCGCCGATCTCGAACGCGCCGAAACCGAGATGACCGACATCAAGCGCATGGAAAAGCCCACCGACCTGGTGTGCGACAAGTGCGGCAAGCCCATGGTCATCAAATGGGGACGCCACGGCAGCTTCATCGCCTGCACAGGCTATCCCGACTGCACCAACACCCGGGAGTTGAGCGTCGACCTTCCCGACGTCGATAAGGTGGATCTTTCTGAGCAGGAAAACGAAGAATACTGTCCTAATTGCGGCCGCCCCATGGTCCTCAAGAAAGGCCGCTTCGGCCAGTTCATGGCCTGTTCGGGTTATCCGGACTGCAAGACCACCCGCCGCCTGGATTCCAAAGAGGTCCGCAAACCCGACGTCCCGCTGGATGAAAAATGCCCCCGTTGCGGCAACAATCTGGTGCTCAAGAGCGGACGTTACGGCGAATTCACCGCCTGTAGCAACTACCCCAAATGTAAGTTCGTCAAACAGAAAACCATCGGCGTCCATTGCCCAAAATGCGCCGAAGGCGAGATCGTCGAGCGCCGTTCCAAGCGAGGCAAAACCTTCTATGGATGCGACCGCTATCCCAAGTGCGACTTCGTCGCATGGGCGAAGCCGCTTGCCGAAGCTTGTCCCAACTGCGGCCACCCATACTTGGTCGAGAAATGGCTCAAGAACGGTCCCGTCGTTCAGTGCCCGAACGACAAGTGCAAGTACAAGCGCCCCGGCGTGAAGCCCGAACCGGCGCTGTCGGCGTCTTGAGCCGTCCGGCCGCCCGGTTTCTCTTGATCCGCTCTGTGTAGGAACGCCCTCTGCTATTGGGGCCTATAAATAACATTAATATGGAATTAACGTACGAGTCATAAAGCGGCTTAGATTCTCTGATAAAATAAGGTGAGCAATCGCATCCCTTCTCAGAGGAGGAACGTTTTTTCCATGGCAAGGAAGTCAGGAGCCAAACCACTATCTTCGACGACTGCCAACCCCACCGGCTCGGCTGCCACGGCCCAGCCAGCCCTGGAGGTACGGACCAAACACGCCAAGAGTCCGGCCCGCCCGCGGAAATCGTCCATTCGAATCAAGACAACTGCGTCAGAAGACCAAGGTCATGTACGTGATTCCGAACTGGTCACGCGTGAAGACATCGCCCGCTTGGCATATGCCTTTTGGGAAGAGCGCGGTGGCCAGGGCGGTTCACCCGATGAGGACTGGTTCCGCGCCGAGAACGAGTTGCGCAGCCGGTTCTCCGGCACATAGCCGGAATTCCAGCGCGCTGTAACGTCAGGCATACTTGCGCATCACCGCCACCAACCGGCCCTGGATGGCGACTTGGGAGGCAGGAACCAGGATCGGGGACATTTCTGAATTGGCCGGCTGAAGACGGATTGTGTCCTCGGATTCCCGGTAAAATCGTTTCAGCGTCGTCTCGCTTTCGCCCACTAAAGCCACTACGATGTCGCCGTCGCGGGCGGCACTGGTACGCTCCACCAGCACGTAGTCGCCGTCGCAGATATGATCCTCGATCATGGAATCGCCTCGGACCTGGAGCGCGAACGTGCCTTCCTGCCCCACAAAATCCGCAAATGCCAGCGTGTCCTTGCCCTCCACCGCCTCAACGGGCGAGCCGGCGGCGATGCGTCCGGCAAGCGGCACGCACTCGGCGGGCGCGGCTCCGCCCGCCTCTTTGTGGAGCTCCTCGTAATAGCGCGGCGCCATCTCCACCGAACGGCTCTGATTGTATCCCCGCTTCAGGTAGTGTTTACCTTCAAGCGTGGAGATGTGCTTGTGCACTGTCGCCAGGCTCGCCAGATCGAGGCCTTCCGCGATTTCCTCATAGCTCGGACTATAACCTTGCCGGTCAATGAAATCCGCAATGAAATCCAAGACCTGCTTCTGCCGCCTCGTAAGAGCCATGCTTTGATACCTCATAAGCCATTCTTGGCGAACAAAAAGGGAAAGTCAAGTCCTGCCGGCGCGGATCCCGCTACATGCGCACTCCGCTCATGCCCCGCAGCCGCCCCACCTCCTCGATGAGCGCCTTCACGTTTTCCCATGGGAAGCCGCTGTCGATCTCGACATAGAACCAGCCGCCGCCTTCGGCCATGCGGAATTCGTCCGCCAGCCGCCGCACTGCCTCCCGCACTTCGTCCGGCGTTGCTCGCGCCATCAGGTCGCCGCGGTCCGGATGCACGGCCACCGCGACCTTGGCGCTCCGGCTCCACTTGGCCAGCCATCCCGGCGGATAGGCGTTCAGTTGAGGCCAGATGGCGTGTACACCCAACTCCGCCAAGTCGTCCAGGATGCCCGCGTTCCGGCCGCAGAGATGAAAGAAGACTTTCTTGCCCGATTTCAGCACCGGCGCCATCAGGCGCTCGAAGCGCGGCCGGAAGAACCGCCGCCAGGTGCCCGGCGACATCATCAGCGCCCACTGTGTGCCGAAATCGTCCCCGAATTGCACCGCGTCCACGCCGCGGTCGAGCAGGTAGGCGATACGCCCTTCGTGGTATTCGGCAATCTTGTCGGCCAGGCGGTTGATTTCGGGTTCGCAGGTCCCGATTTCCATCAGCACGTCCTCGAACCGGCGCACGGCGCACAGAACTTCGAAGATGCTCACCCAACCGCTCTTCAAGAACCACTGCCGCTGATGCGCGGCCGCGCGGGCCTGCTCGCGCTCGAAAGCTTCACCGGCGCGCGCGGGGGGCGCGGGGAGCGTATAGCCGTCAAGATTCGCCCAATCGTCGAGCGGCCGTTCGAGGGGATGGCCCGCCACGCCATAGATCAAGTATTTCCACACTACGCCCCATTCGTCGCGCCGCACTTCTTCGTAACGGCCCGCTGCGTCGATCCACCGCGCCTCGGGCGCTGCGCGCGGGAATCGTCGCGAATCCCCAAAGTCCTCGGGATAGCGCGCCCACAATTCGTGCAGCTTCTCGCCGTGTTCGTAGGATCCCGCCGGCGAGGCGTGATACTCCACCGGTACGACGTCCGGCGCCCGGAATTCGAGCGCGCGCAGAACGCGTTCGCGTGGCAGCATAAAGCTCAGGCTAGTTCGCGCCGCACATGCCGCTGTGAGGGCAGCATCCGGCCGATGGGCACTGCGGCATGGCCGCCGGCGCGCTGTCGCCGCCCGCGTGAGCCGCGAAAGTGGAGAGTTGCGGCGCCAGCCGGCTCTTGCCGCATTTCGGACAAGCCAGCCCATCTTTGTCGGATGCGCGGAGCACGAGTTTTTCGAACTTCGTGCCGCAGTCTTCACAAACGTACTCGTAAATCGGCATGCGGATGATCTCCCTATTGGAGCGCTTCTATACAGATTTTATCAATCGTGGCGCGTATCTCGTCGGCGGTCCCCCGGTAATTGTTCACCAGGATGCTGAAGACGCGAGCGCCCGAAGGCGCATCCAAGTAACCGGAGAGCCCGCTCACGTGGCTCAACGAGCCCGTTTTGGCGTGCACGCGGCGGCCAGTGGGATTCCCTGAGAACCGCGCGGCCAGCGTCCCGTCTTCGCCCCCCACGGGCATCAGGGATATCCACGCGTCGCGGTGCGGGCCACGATACATTTGCAGCAGCAGCTTTACCACCGTTTCGGGCGTCACCAGCGTAAGCCGCGAAAGACCCGAACCGTCTTCGAAGCGATACTCGTTCCTGTCGATGCCAGCTTCGCTGAGAAACGCTTCCAGTTCCTTCAGGCCGGCTTCCCGTCCCACTCCGTCGCCATGGCGCGCGCGTCCCACCTCGCGCAGCACCAGTTCCGCGTGCAGGTTCTGGCTGACCTTGTTGATGATGCGCAGGATCTCCACCAGCGGCGGGGAGGTGCGGCTCGCCAGTTCCACATAGCCGTCGTAGTTCCGTTCTTCGTCATCGCCGGCGAATCGATGCCGCGCCGCAGCCTGTCCCATGATGCGCACACCCATGCGCGCTAGCGCCTGGCGGAACGCGGCAGCGGCGTACAACGCCGGATCATCCACAGCGAGGATCTTGGTTTCTCCCTTCCAGCCGGGAGTCACGGCGCCGGTCAATCGCAGTTCCTTGGAGCCCGGACGGCGTTCGATTTCCACTCGCGGTTCGACCCCGGCTTCCGTGCGGACACGGTTGTCTATGTAGTAGTACTCGATTCCAGGATTGAGACGCACGCGAGCCGGGTCGCCTGCTCGCGCCCCGGGCCGCAGAATGAGCGAAAACGCGTTGTCGTTCAAGGTGAGCGCGCTCACCGGGGCGCCGTACTCCCAGGTTGCGTCGTCCTGGGACCAGCCATCCGGGGCCGGTTCCCAGGCGTAGGCGGTATCGTCGCCGGTGATGTCGCCCTCTACCACGCGCAGCCCGTGTTCGAAGCAATGCCGCGCCAGTTCTTCAATGGCCGCCAGCGGGTCTCCCTGGATGGGACCCTTCCTGTAAGGAACCGCCCGCGCCGAGAGTGTCGGATCGCCGCCGCCAAGAAGGATCAGATTGCCGCGCACCCGGCCGGATGCATCCGGTGAATGGGGTGCCAGGATCCTTGTCCGAAAACGGTGGTCCGGCCCCAGGCGGCTGAGGGCCAGCGCGGTCGAAAAGAGCTTGGTGTTCGATGCGGGCACAAAGTAGTGGTCGCTCGCGCGCGCGCAAAGCGTTTCGCCTGTGCGGGCATCCACGATATGAATGCCCCATTGCGCGCGCCGGGCGGCGCCGCTCCCGGACAGAATGAAATTGATCCGATCTTCCAGGCTCGCGGCCCAGAGTGCGATTGGCACCAGAAGAAGCCAGCATCGTGATGTCATGAGATTAGGTTCGAGGTTTGGCGCGTCGCGGACTGGTCAAGCGCGAGACCAGCCAAATGAGCAGCGTCAAGAGCGCTACCAGCCAGGAGCCAATCAGCGGCAGACCCGTCACCACACGGATACCCATGGGCTGCGCGGCGTAACCCAAGGTAGCGGGGGCCAGGAGCCCGCCCGCCAAGCCGATCGAAAATACACCGCTGAAGAATGCAGGATGGAAATACGGGAACTTGACCCAGATGCTTTCGACGACCAGCGGCAGAATGGCGCTGAAGCTTAATCCCGCCATCAAGACGCCCGTCACCGCGCCAAACATGTTATTGGTGGCGCTCAGGATCGTGCACCCGAATACTGCCCCCATCACGCTGCCGAACAAGAGCTTACCGTGGTTCATATGAGGCAGCACGGCCTGCGTCGCCACCCGCCCTACCAGCAGAGCCAGCCAGTAGATCGCCAACGTAAACAGCGCCGACTCCGGACTGATCCCGAGCCGCACCGTGAGGAAGAGTGCCAGCCAGCCGGCCAGCGCACCCTCGTTTCCAAACTGGAAAAACAGCAACAGCGTGAACAGGATAGCACCCATACTGCGAAAGTCCGGTAGCGCCTCACGCCAGGATGGTTGCTGGGCCGGCGCCTTTTCGCTCCTCATTGAGGACCGGGCGTATGAGATCGCGAAGAAGCCCGGCACGAGGGCGATGAAAATCAGAATACTGGGAACAGTGTAGGCGTAGAACGAACCGGCCACCAGGAGCGTTACCATGAAGCATCCCAGGCCGAAGGTGACCCCGGCCAAATTCGCCGTGGCGGCGGGGTTGAGGCGGTAGGCCGACGAGACAGCATGGAAAAGCGCCACGTTCACCATCCCGATCCCGACGCCGAGCGGCCACAGCACCAGGACCCTAATCCACGCAGGCTGGGGTGGCGAGGCGAACGCCAAGCCCAGGACAGCGCCACAGGCGACCGCGCACGATAACGTTAATGCAAAGGTAATCCCTTTCCCGGCCACGAGGCGGGGTGCGACGACACTCCCAAGGAAGATGCCTACAGTGACGGCGAGGAAGTAGTTTCCCACCTGTATGTAGTCTCCCGACAGGTGGTGGCGCCAGACCGGGAGCATAGCGCCGAGAAACGCGTACAGGATGCCTGACAGGAAGAAGCCGGCGATCGCCCTGCGGGCAACTGCGGCGTGGGCCACTCCCTCCGTTGTCAATTGGGGACTGGTGGCCCCTTTGGGACGCTCAAGCACCTGAGTATTGTATCGCTTCTGTTCTTCCGCCGCTTCGTGTGCGCTTCTAAAAGATGTAGCCAACGGGCGCCAGATCCTTCTAAATTTCGGAAAGTCTCGATGGCAATTCTTTATTTTCAATGAGTTAGTGCCTGGCCCGTAGATTGCTCGTTAGAAGAGCGGGTCTAGCGAGGTTTTGAATGCTTTGGGGGGATTGCCTCACCCGCAAGGTTCTCCACGCCCCGCCTTTGAGCGGGGCTTTTCTTTTGCCTGCCCATGGTTTGTTACACTGGTACCTCTGCCGTTGAACAATGCCCAATTTGTATGCCCGCTGGATGAACCGGTGGGAAAACGACCTCGCAACACGTGACACGAACAGGATCGTCCGCCCTTTTGAATGGGGACTCGAATGGCTGGATGGCGTAACCCTGAACGGCGACCACCGGGCTGCGGTTGATGCTTATGTGAGGGGCTCCATCGCCGATTCGGACGATTTTTTCTCCTACCGCACTCCCGAGGATTACGAACTCGACGGAAGCCACCTCACTTTTTCGAGCCCTCTGGTCAGCCGCTACGCCGACAACAACACGGTACACGCCGAGTTTTTTCCCGCCGCCAACCAGCGCCGCCGCGCGGTGGTGGTGCTGCCACAGTGGAACGCGGATGCCCAAGGCCACATTAGCCTCTGTAAGCTATTGAATAAGTTCGGTATCACTGCGCTTCGGATGAGTATGCCCTATCACGACAGCCGCATGCCTCCGGAACTCGAGCGGGCCGACTACATCGTTTCCAGCAACATCGGGCGAACGATCCATGCCTGCCGCCAGGCCGTGATAGACACCCGTTGCGGGCTCGACTGGCTCGCCGCACGTGGATACGACCGGCTGGGCGTGCTCGGGACGAGCCTGGGATCCTGCATCGCCTTCATCGCCACGGCCCACGATGAACGCGTTCGCGCAGCCGTTCTGAACCATGTCTCCATGTATTTCGGGGACGTAGTGTGGACGGGCCTTTCCACGCAGCACGTCCGCCAGGGCATGAATGGCCATTTAACGCAGGAGCAACTGCGTGAGTGTTGGGCCGTGATCAGCCCAGCTTCATATCTGGAACGGTTGATTGGCCGGGACTTGAACTGCCTGCTGGTCTGGACGCGTTACGACACCACCTTTCTCCCCGTTTACTCGCGCCAGGTGGTGGAGGGATTCCGGCGCCTCAGGCTCGCCCACCATGTGCTGTGCCTGCCTTGCGGGCACTACACCCTCGGACAAGCGCCGTTCAAATACCTGGACGGGTTGGCAATGTGCGTACACCTATACAATAACTTGTAGATTTGCCGCGGAAGCCACCATATGTTCTAGTCCATGCGCGATTTTTCTATTGACAGCAGACCAATCTCCGCATAGCATGGAGGCATCACTGAGAAAGGAGGTGGTCCAGCATAATGGTTTCTGGCAGTAAATACCTCCAGGAGGTGGCCGACAGCTAAGTCGACCGCTCAAAACGTTCAGGCCTCGTGCAGTGACCGGGCCGCTGCTCCCGTGGAACGGCCTCTTCTGGCGAGAATCCTTGGGCCTCAGGAATAATTCCCTGGGCTACCTTGCCCCCGCCGCGATTTGAACGATCGTGGCGGGGGTTCTGCTTTCGGTGCGTGACGGGTGCTATACTGGTAGCGTTCGCTCGACGAAAGGAATCGTTTCACCCCATGAAGGCAGGGATTCATCCCCCGTACGAAGAAGTGAATGTTATCTGTGCTTGCGGTGCCACGTTTCGCACCCGTTCAGCCCACAAGGGCGACATCCGCGTGGAAATCTGCTCCAACTGCCACCCGTTTTTCACGGGCCGTCAGAAGTTGATTGACACCGAGGGCCGCGTGGATCGCTTCCAGAAGAAATACAAGCGGGGCAAGCTCAATGTCGGCGGCCAGGCGAACGCTCCGGCCGGACAACCTACCGCGTAAGGGAACCCGCCGGGCCGCTCACCAGCGCTGCGGCGAACCGGCCTTGCGGCTGTGCTGTTCACGCTCGGCGCGCATTTTCTCGTATTCCGCCTGTTGCGGTTCGCTCAACATGGAACGGATCTTAGAGACCTGTTCCTCCTGAATGGCGTTGAGTTCCGGGCGATGCTGTGCCCGAAACTCCCGGTAGCGCAGCCGCGTACTGTCGAGAATGGCGTTCAACTGCTCGACTTGGTCCTCTTGCAGGTTCAACCGCGAGCGCATTTCCTCCACATACTTGCGCCGGTACTCGTTGGGGTCGCACGGCACGGCTTTGGCGCTCACGGAATGGATGCTGTAAAGCTGGTGCACGAAAAAACCCACCACACTGCCGCTCAAGAACACCCCCAGCAAGTACGCCGCGAGAATCAGCTTCGAGCGCCTCATCGTTGGAGTTCCTCGCCGCCCACATCCTCGTGGGAGATCTCGGCGTAAGCCAAGCGTTCCGGTTCAGGATCGCCGGCAAGCACCTCAACGTAACTGGCCGTGGTGAACACGGATGGCGGGGCCGCCGGCCGCAACAGCAGCGTGGACAAGAACAAGCAGATCGCCGCCGCCGCCGTGATGAAGCTCTGTGCCAGATGGCGCAGGGACATACCGACCGAACGCCGGGCCTCGATTCCGCGCCACACCCGTGGCATAAAGTCGGCACCTGGCTCCGGATCCGGGATCGCGCTGCGGTATGCCTCGAACAGGCTGTCCAGTTCCGCTTCCGCTCGATCCGGAGTCTCGTGATTATCAAGATGACGCATAGTCCCACCTACTGCCCGGTAGCTTCACGATCTACCGTATGTCTACTGGCCGCGTATGCCTTCAACACTCGCTGCCTCGCCCGAAACAACCTCACCTTCAAAGCATTCTCGTTGACCCGGTAAATCTTTTCAAGCTCTTTCAGCGACAATCCTTCCACTTCTTTCAGCGTCAACAAAATGCGATCCTCTTCCGAGACGTTTGCGAACAACGCATCCACCAAGTCTCGCATCTTGCCGAGTCGCTCGGCTTCCTCATGCCTCCGCCCACTTTCGGCGGCGTCGGCCATCATGACCTGTTTCTCGCTCAGATCGCCCAGCCTGGCCTCCGTCCTGCGGCGCTGCCGGCGCAGATAGTCGTATAGATCGGAAGAGCACACGTCTGAACTCCAGTCACATGCCTG
>ENA-UOYA01001620-UOYA01001620.1-activated-sludge-metagenome-genome-assembly--contig:-NODE-1620-length-23380-cov-4.990182_pt1 | contig 23380 bp, 19 predicted proteins | sample MGYA00238163_ERZ764804 | MGnify/ENA primary metagenome ERZ764804 (study PRJEB28919, sample SAMN05720223) | activated sludge metagenome | isolation source: Anaerobic digester | place: Hong Kong... | reverse complement strand
CCGCGAGCTTAATCAGGTCCGCAGGCTCGCTTGTTGCATCATTCTCACTCATCTTGGTATGAACATGCAGTTCTACTCTTTTAAGCCGGGCATTGTCCTGACGGTTCGCGGGTTTGTCTGCAGGGAATCCTCCGCTCACTTTGAACTGAATCTCACCGGAATATGAATCATTCTCGACATTGCCCTGAAGTCCGGCATATCCGCCTTTGGCGAATAATTTCTGAAACCTGTCAGCTTCATCCGGTTTAAGAAAAGATATACACGATATGGCATCGCTGTCATCCATAATCATATACTTCGCTATAACGCTCTTACAGCTTTTGGTAAGTCTCAGATCGTCACTTATGGTAATCTGTCCGCAGACATTGACATCTGTATCACCTATTCCGAGTTCTGAAATCCTGCAAAGCTTTGCCTCCTGCTTTACCTTACCAAACAAAACATCCTGGGCGTTGGAGGAACGTCTGTAACTGTAGGTTTCATTCTTCTTATTATCTTTCAGTCCGGCCTTTGCCTTGAATTCCCATGAATTTGTGTCTACAGCAGCATCCTTCGGATTCGCGCTGATTTCATCAGATTTAGCTGACCTGCTCTGTCCGCTTGTTCTCTTCCTGCCGGAATCAGACACAGTCTCATTGAGCACGGCAAACGCTTTTTGCATATCATTACCGGCTATAATCTGACTTATCTCATCCCCGCTGTCAGAAGATGACTCAAATACGACTCTGAGTGAACAAGTTGCTCCGCCGTAATCAAGCGACGTCAAAGACCTCATTACAGAGACAACGGCATTCTTGAATTCTTCTTCAGATGAGTTAAGATACGAGTCCCTTACATATTCAGGCAGAGTAATTATCATGCTGTTGCAGTCAAACCCGACATTAAACAGCATCAGGCCGTTGATAAACTCGAAACTGTAATCGCGGACAAGATAAAACAACAGAAGTGCTGACAACGGCTTAATAACGGAATAATCTCCGTCACTTACATCAGTAAATTTTAAATACAGACTGATATGATAAGTCCTGTCAAATGCACTGATCAGACTGCAAAGCGAACTGCAGTCTTCAAGTGAATATACTCCGGAAACGCTTATGTCAACTCTGCTGTTCGCTTTGCAGACAAGTATTGACTCAACATATATATCTTCAAGCTTCGGGTACTCGTTACTCCCTGAGCAGAATAAATCAGTCAGCCTTCTTTTGTTCTCCAACCTTAACCACCTCACTAACAAATTCTTCAACCACATTGCCGGCCGGTATCTTACGTATCGGCTCCCCCTTTTCGAAAAGAAGGAACTCATTAACTCCGCCGGCCAGTCCGATGTCACAGCCTCTAGCTTCTCCCGGACCGTTTACAACACATCCCATCACCGCGACCTTAAGATTATAAGGCAGCCTGCAGACTCTTCGTTCTATCTCAGACGCGAGCTCAATGAGCGGAACCTGTGTTCTTCCGCAGGTGGGGCAGGAAATAAAAGTTATACCGCCTTCGCGAAGTTCAAGTGCTTTGAGTATACTGACAGCCGCATATACTTCGTCAACCGGGTCTCCCGTAAGAGAAACCCTTATTGTATCACCTATACCTTCGGCCAGAAGCGCTCCTATGCCGACTGCGGATTTGATTACGCCCTCTTTGACGGTGCCTGCTTCCGTAACTCCTACATGGAGCGGATAATCACAGGACTTTGAAAGAATACGGTAAGTATCAATGGTCAGTTTCGGAGAGGATGATTTGATTGATATGACGATATTATCATAGTCCATGTCCGAAATTTGTCTTATCGCATTAAGCGCACTCTCAGTCATTGCCTCCGCATTGACTTCACCGTATTTTGCAAGAATTTCTCTGGATATAGAGCCTGAATTCACACCGACTCTTATAGGTATATCACGTTCACGGCAGCATTTTACAACAGCCGCAATGTTATCGATGCCGCCTATGTTGCCGGGGTTGATACGGATTTTAGCAGCACCGTTCTCACATGCCTTTATCGCAAGTCTGTAGTCAAAATGAATATCAGCAACAACAGGAATCGGTGACTCCGAGGTAATCTGCTTAAGGCTCATAGCCGCTTCCATATCGGGTACGGCAACTCTCGTGATATCACAGCCTGCGTCTTTAAGTCTCGCAATCTGCTCAAGCGTTGCACGGGCATCTCTCGTATCAGTATTATTCATAGACTGAATTTTGACGCTTGCTCCGCCGCCAACCTGAACGTTCCCGATCATAACCTTCTTAGTCATAACAATTACCTCTTTTGAAAAACAGAGCCGATTGCAAATCGGCTCCATGATTATTTGTTTGCTTAAATTTTATCACAAAACAACTGTTATCATTCCTCTATTCTACAATATACCGGATAATATCAGACGCGAATGCAAACAGTACAAGGGCTATAAGCATGAAGAAACCTATTCCGTTTATTACCGACTCTGTCTTCTTCGACAGTCTGCGTCCGATAATCATCTCTACAATAATAAGCAGCGACTGAATGCCGTCAAGTCCCGGAATAGGCAGCATATTGGTAAACATAAGTCCGATTGATATGAAGCCTGACATGACAACGATTGAATAAAACTTCTGAAAGACAGAATCGTCAACATCGTCGACAACATCAGATACTACAGTCGTGACTCCGATAGGTCCGGACACCATATTATAAACTTCCTCGTCGCCCTGGAAGACATCACCGATCGACTTCACCGACACATTTACAATAGTTGCCGGCATCTTAAACGCATAGGAGAATGCCCTGAAAAAAGAAGGCAGTGAATCGACACGATAACCGATAAGACTGACACCTCTTTCATTAGCGTAAGTAATCATCGTCTTGATGCATTCATCTTCAAAAGTCTCTCCGTTACGAATATATTTAAGCGTCATTGTGTCACCGTCGCTTAATGTGTCGAGGAACTCATCGAAATCATCATCGCTGACATTTTTCCCGTCTACTGCGACAAGATAATCACCGGCCTTAAGCACCGGCTTGCCGTTATTCTGATTCTCATCGACACTTACAATCTCCCAGCCCGAATACTTGTTGTCAGTATCCATGTAAGTAGTTATTCCAAGCATGGGTCTGGTCTTAAGCTCCGGCTTAAGCACAACATCATAGTGCTCTCCGCTTGCACGCGACCTGAACGTGACCGTCATATCACGGCTCTCAGGTGTCGCTGTTTCAGCTTCATAATAGTAGTCAAGATACGTGAATACGTGATTGCCGTTAACCGCAACTATCGTATCACCAGGAGTATATGACGTCGAATACAGCTGCGAGCCCTCTGGAGCATATCCTGCATCAAGACTCGTAAATCCGACCGTACAGTACAGTACTCCGAAAATAAGCACTCCGAGAACAGCGTTCATCAGAGGACCGGCTATTGCAACAACAAGCCTCTTCCAGCGCGGATTGTTTATAAGCAGCTCCGGGGCATCGCTTTCAACAGGTTTGCCTTCCTCATCAATATCGGTGAACCTTACATATGCACCGAGAGGAACAGCTCTGATTGAATACTCAACACCTTTACGTTTCCAGTGGAACAACCTCGGACCGACAAAAATCGAGACCTCATAAACCTTGATCTTGAGCAGACAGGCTGTCCAGAAATGCCCGAGCTCGTGAATCGTCACAAGCAGACCGAGCATAACTATAACTATTAAAATACTCCATATACTCATAATCCAACAATCTCCGATGTCTTGATTCTCGCTTCTTTGTCACACGCAATAATATCTTCAATCGTCATGGAATGACTCTTCCAGTACAGATTAGTGTCTTCAAATTCAGAATAAACAGACTTGACAGACTTCTCAATGTCAAGAAAACCGATTTTGCCATCAAGGAAGGCATGTACCGCCACTTCATTCGCGGCGTTCATGACAGCAGGAAGAATTCCGCCGGCTCTCCCGGCTTTGTATGCAAGAGGTACAAGACCAAAGACATCGCCGTCACAGCGCTCGAAAGTCAGGTTGTTACACTTTTCGCAGAAAGGATCAAACTCTTCAAGAAGCCTGGGGCCGCGTTCAGGATAATAGAGCGCCACCATAATCGGCAGTATCATAGAAGGTTTTCCCATCTGACCCAATACTGAACCGTCGCACAATCTTATCATCGAGTGTATTACACTCTGAGGATGTACAACTATATCAATCCTGTCCACATCTATATCAAAAAGATGATGCGCTTCGATGACCTCGAGACCTTTATTCATCATCGTGGACGAATCAATCGTAATCTTTCCGCCCATCTTCCATGTCGGATGGGCAAGTGCCTTCTCAACCGATACATTCATAAGCTCACTGCGCTTCATGCCTCTGAAAGGGCCTCCGGAAGCAGTAATCAGTATCCTGTCAAGATTGCTGCGCTTCTCTCCCCAAAGACACTGCCATATGGCACAATGCTCGCTGTCAACCGGAAGGAGTGCCACTCCGGACTGCTTTATAAGGGGCATAATCACGTCACCGCCAGCCACAAGAGTCTCCTTGTTTGCAAGTGCAATATCTTTACCGGCGAGAATTGCCCTGTATACTGGCATCATCCCCGCAAGACCGACGATAGCACCTACACAGGTGTCACACTCCGGCAGGGAAGCAACAGCAATACTTCCCTCTTCGCCGCAAAGAACCTCTGTACCGATATTCTCCTTCTTGAGTCTTGAAGATAAAGCTTTGGCAGCCACAGAATCCGCGACACTCACAACACGCGGCATAAATTCGACAATCTGCTCATAAAGTGTATCGGTATCAGCACCGCAGGCAAGACCCTCAACTTTGAAGTCGTCAGGATTACGCCTGCAGACTTCAAGAGTCTGAGTACCGATTGAACCGGTAGAGCCTAGAATTGACAATGTGCGCATAAGTTCGCCCCCAAAACAATACTAATACAAAAACAAATCAGAATCAGAAGAAATTTATGGCAATCAGAGCAAGAAGAACACCCACAGGCAGCGTGAAGAAAGCGCTGTCAAATCTGTCCATCATGCCTCCGTGACCGGGGAAAATATTCCCATAGTCTTTAATTCCGACTCTCCTCTTAATAACCGAAGCAAACCAGTCTCCAAGCTGAGACATAACAGAAATAAGGAATCCGATAAAAAATGTAACGGCACAGAACGGAACAATCCTTATATTTAGTGAATCAACGCGCTTGATTACAAGAACACTGTATATCATAACCGCAAGAGCACAGCCGACTGCTCCGCCGATGCATCCTTCCCACGTCTTCTTCGGGGAAATGTGCGGAACAATCTTCCTCTTTCCTAAAGTAACTCCCGAGAAATAAGCAAACACATCTGAAATCCAGGAAGCGCAGAGTCCTATCAGCATGTAATACCATCCGTTCCCTATCAGCGCCATTCCGGTGCAAAGACAGTAGAGAGGAAAACTGACATAAAAAACAATACCGCCGGATATGAGTCCGTTTCTCAGCGCAGATTCATCATCAGGACGCACAACAGGAATAAGAATTCCGCAGGCTAGGCAATAAGATCCGATTATCAGAAGATATAAAGCGAGCGAAGCTTCAACAGTCAGGCCAAATGCCCATGTCAAGATGAAAATAACCAGTGCAGTAAGAGTTCCGCCGACAATCAGTCCGCAGGACGGCTTGAACCCGCCGCTTCTCAAAGCTTTGATTAATTCATATACCGCTACAGCTCCGACGATTACCGCCATAGCAACCGTAAAAATCGGATACCATAACGACGGAATGATAAAAGCCGCAATACCCAAAGCAAACAATATTCCTGTGATAACTCTCTGTCTCATTGACAGTTTCCTTCTTCCGTTTCCTTCTTTGACAAACCGCCAAAACGTCTGTCTCTGCCCGCGTAATCTCTGAACGCTTCCGTAAGGTCATCATAGCCGAAATCCGGCCACAAAGTGTCTGATACCCAAAACTCAGAATAGGCACCCTCCCAAAGCAGAAAATTAGACATTCTCATCTCGCCGCTCGGCCTTATAATAAGCTCCGGATCCGGAACATCCGGCAAATACAGATGCGAAGAAATCATCTTCTCATCGATATCTTCGGGACTCAAAAGCCCGGCTTTTACATCTCTTGCAATACTCTGCACAGAATGAACAATCTCGCGTCTTCCGCCATAATTGAAAGCAACGATAAGCTGCATCTTTGTGCGGTTCATTGATCTGGCTTCACCTTCGGCACAAACCCTGCGGATATTCTCCGGAAGCCCGGCAATGTCACCGGAAAACCTCACACGGATACCCTCCTGCTCAAGCTCGGGATCATACTTTTCGAAAAACTCGACAAAAAGCTTCATAAGCTGTGAGACCTCGTTGTCAGGTCTCGACCAGTTCTCGGTTGAAAATGCATAAACGGTAAGATAACTGACACCGTATCTTCCGCAGTTACGGCAGAGTTCTTTGAGATTCTCCGCTCCGGCTCTGTGTCCGGCACTTCTCGGCAAAAGCCTCTTCCTGGCCCATCTGCCGTTGCCGTCCATAATTACACCGAGTGATACCGGGACTTTAATTCCGTCGGTGTCATAACTCCTGTCGTTTTTAGCCTTTAAGTCCATCAGATTTCCATAAGTTCCTTGTCTTTTTTCTCGCAGACAGAATCAACTTCAGCAATAAACTTATCGGTTATCTTCTGTACCTTATCTTCAAACTCGGCAAGAGAATCATCGGTAAGTTCCTTCTTCTTGTTGGAAGCTCTCATCTTATCGATATACTCACGGCGTACATTTCTGATCACCACCTTGGTCTCTTCACTGTATCCTTTAACCTGCTTTACGAGATCCTTACGGCGCTCCTCGGTAAGCAGCGGGAAGCCGAGCCTAATAACCTTTCCGTCACTCATAGGTGTGATACCGAGGTCTGAAGCCTGAATAGCCTTCTCAATCTCCTTGAGCATTGATGAATCCCATGGCGCCAGAACAATCATGCGGGCTTCAGGAACCTGAATATTGGCTACCGCGTTGAGAGGAGACGGGGAACCGTAGTAATCGACAGTAATCTTATCAAGGACATGCGGATTAGCGCGGCCGGCACGAATTGCATTCAGATTCTCCTGAAGATTGTCTATGCCCTTTCTCATCTTCGATTCAATGTTATCGTAATCCTGTTTTGTAATCTCAATAATCATAAGCGGTTCTCCTTTTCTTATTCAACAATTGTTCCAAGTGTCTCGCCCTTTGCAATCTTTACAATATTAGCCGGATCCTTCATAGAGAATACCAGAATCTTTGTGTGATTGTCTCTGCAAAGAGCAGCCGCAGTCGAATCCATAACCCTGAGGTTAAGTCTCAAAACTTCGTCATGAGATATTCTATCGTATTTTACTGCATCGGGATAGATGTTCGGATCCTTATCATAAACACCGTCAACCATGGTTGCCTTGAGGAAAATGTCCGCACCGATTTCGGTAGCTCTCAAAGCAGCACCTGTATCTGTAGAAAAATACGGATTGCCGGTTCCACATGCGAAAATAACTATTCTTCCCTTCTCCAGATGTCTTACAGCCCTCTTGCGGATATAAGGTTCTGCCATCTGTCTGACTTCTATTGCAGAAAGAACTCTTGTGACAGCACCCTGCTGTTCCAGTGCGTCAGACAACGCCAGAGAATTCATCAGTGTTGCGAGCATGCCCATATGATCCGCAGTAACGCGATCCATCTTCTCCGAAGACCTTCCACGCCAGAAGTTTCCGCCTCCAACAACAATTGCAACCTGAACTCCCAGATCCGCAACAGCTTTGATATTGGACGAAATCTCCTTCAGGACCTCATCATTTATACCTAACTTGTTATTACCGGCAAGAGCCTCACCGGAAATCTTCAGTAAAACTCTCTTGTACTTGTTATCACTCATCTGTAATTATCCTCCGGTTAAATTGTCTACTAAATTCTAACGATAATGATGCGAGTTGTGAAGTGAAATTTGAACAAAAAAACAGGTGCGAATTCTCGCACCTGCTCATAAATCATAAAAAAGCCAACATCACTTGCCTGAGGAAGCAGATGTCTCAGAAACAGCTGAAGCATCAGAAGCCTGAGCTTCAGACTCAGCTGCATTGTTGCCGTCAGAGTTCTCATCGTCAGCCGGAACGAACTCAAGCTCAAGCTCGTCAATACCAAGAGAATCATCATTCAAAGGCAAACTCACACTGATAATGTCATCTTCGATTGTACCCTCAAAATCGTCTGAATCATCGCTTGTAAACTCGATGGTATCCTTCTTGATATCAAACTCGCCCTCGTCATTGGCGCTGAAGTCCTGGTTCTCGAAGGAATCAGAGATGGAAGAAAGCATGTTGTCACGCAGATCATCGTAGCTGTCAAAACCGAAGTTAACTGCAACTGTCTCCAGATCATCAACAGAAGTGGCACCTGACATTGACATAAGAAGCTCATCAATATTCTCATTCATATACGAAGCTATACTGTCCTTTACGGAATCTTCAGACAGCTCAATTGTATATTCACCGTCATCAAGCGTAAGGTTAAACTCAAACTCAACACTTCCGGTAAAATTGTCGGTGGTACCGTCACCAATAGAATCATCAAGAGACTTATTGAATTCATCTGTAAAATCGTATGTGGCGACATAATCCCCATCATAATTCTTTGTACAGCCCATAAAAGAAAAACTTACACATGCACAAAGAACAAGTGCGGTAATTTTGGATAACTTCATTAAATACCTGCCTGCTTTCTTACTTCATCAGCAAAGTTCTCTTCCTTCTTCTCAATTCCTTCACCAAGCGCGAATCTTGTGAAACTGATTACAGAAAGATCGGTTCCGAGTTCCTTGGCAACAGAAGCTGTATATGTCTTGATGTCCATGGACTCTTCTCTGAAGTACTCCTGATCTACAAGGCAATTCATCTTGTAGAAGTTCTTGATCTGTCCGGGAACGATTCTCTCATCAACAACCTTCTCAGGCTTACCTTCCGCAATAGCCTTATTCCTTACAATTGCAATCTCCTTGTCGAGCTCATCCTTGGATACTTCTGACTCATCAATCCAGAGCGGACTGGAAGCTGCAACCTGCATACCGATGTTCTTAGCGTAATCGGCAAATGCCGGAGTATTAATTACAGAATCATCACCTGTGGCAATCTCAACCATTACGCCGATCTTTCCACCCATGTGAATATATGAAGCAACAGCGCCGTTGCCGGAAATACTGTAAACAACAAATCTTCTGATTGATGTATTCTCTCCGATATCAGCGATTGTCTCCTTCTGGTAAACCTCAACGGTCTTGCTCTCATCACTGAAAAGCGGCTCTGCCATAAGTGTCTGAATATCAGAAGGCTTTCTGTTGATGATGTGTGTAGCGACATTATCGGCAAACTTCTTGAACTTGTCTGTATTTGCAGCGAAATCAGTCTCGATGTTAATCTCAACAAGAACGCCTGTCTTCATGTCATCGGAAATCTTCGAGATTACCGCACCCTCTGCGGCAATTCTAGAAGACTTCTTCTCAGCCTTGGCCATGCCCTTCTCACGAAGCCATGCCTTGGCCTTCTCAATATCACAATCGCTCGCTATAAGAGCTTTCTTGCAATCCATGATGCCGCAATCAGTCAGCTCACGGAGTTCCTTAACCTGTTGTGCTGTAACAGCCATAGTAAATCCTCCTAGTTAATTTCCTAACGTTAATCAAGACTCAGAAGCAATCTCTTCAATTGTCTTCTCAGCCGTCTCGCTTTCAGCATCAGCTGTGCTGCCTGTCATTGCGTCAGCACCCTCGCTGTTGCCGTCTTCGCCCTGGTGAGCTTCAATAACGGCGTCAGCCATCTTTGCTGTTATAAGCTTAACGGCGCGGATAGCGTCATCATTGCCCGGGATTACATAATCAACTTCGTCAGGATCGCAGTTTGTATCAACGATAGCGACGATCGGGATGTTAAGTCTTCTTGCTTCTGCAACCGCATTATGCTCTTTCTTTGTATCAACAACGAAAAGTGCTGCAGGAAGCTTGTTCATTCCAACAATACCGCCGAGGTTCTGCTCGAGCTTTGTCATCTCAAGTTTAAGCTTGGATACTTCCTTCTTTGGGCGAAGATCAAAAGATCCGTCCTTCTCCATCTCGCGGAGCTCCTGAAGACGGGCAACTCTCTTCTTGATTGTGATGAAGTTTGTGAGTGTGCCGCCGAGCCAGCGATAGTCGATGTAATACTGTCCGCAGCGCTGAGCTTCTTCCTTGATGGAATCCTGAGCCTGCTTCTTTGTACCTACGAAAAGAATATCACCCTTCTCAGCGAGCTGTCTCATTCCGAGATAAGCCTCGTCAACCTTCTTGACTGTCTTCTGAAGATCAATGATGTGAATGGAATTGCGCTCCGTGAAGATGTACTCTGACATCTTAGGGTTCCAGCGACGTGTCTGGTGACCGAAGTGAACACCTGCCTCAAGAAGCTGCTTCATTAAAATAACCGGCATAAATTTCTCCTCCTGTTTATCTTCCGCGCACCGTAAATATTCAGGCAATTGCCCACAAAAGGATAGTACGCGTGATTTTTATGCTCGCATATTCTAACAAAAAGAAGTAAATGAAGCAAGCATTAATTGTTTCTCTTATAGTGTCTTACCGTAAATTCAACGCCTTTCTCACTCATAACCGGATCTTCCTCACTGATAAGACTCCATTCCGGAATTAAATCAAGGTTCGGGAAAAATGCGTCCGCGGTGAAGCCTGCATGTATATATGTGATTACAGCCTCATCGCACAGACCGATTAATGAATTATACATCGTTTCTCCGCCTATCAGATATATCTCACTGTCTCCTTCAGGGTTCTCTGTTATATAAGTATCCAGCTCTCCTTCCGAATGAAGGATAACCGCACCCTCCTTAACATAGCTCCTGTTACGCGTAAGTATCACATTGGTCCTTCCGGGAAGAAGTCTGCAGTCCTTAAATGTCTCAAGGGTCTTACGTCCGTAAACAACAGTATGTCCCGCTGTATACTTGCGGAATACGCCTCTCTGGTCTTCTGGCAGCGATATAAGCAGTTTTCCCTTATATCCGATACCCCAGTTCAAATCCACCGCCGCGATTGCAATCATAACATCACCCCTGAAACGTGTCCGTAAAATATCCTGAAGCCGATATAGGCTCCCCTGCCTCAATCAGATGTCCGCAGTCACCGAAAACCTGTACTCTGAAAGCCGCCTCGCCGGTAATCCTTTCCTCACTTCCGATAACCGTAATTGCCGTCGGTGCCATGAAGAAACCCTGCCACAGAGCCGGTGCGGCGATTCCTGTAAGATATGACGTCAGAAGAGCGGTTATCCCGAAATGGCAGAACAGAACAATGTTGTCATCATTATGTTCAAGCACTTCATACACACCATCTTCACGTCTTCTGTAGCCGTAGTGTTCAAGGAGTCCGTCAAGACCTCTCGTTGCCTCGAGGTAATACTTTTCGATATCTCCGGAAGCCATAACCGGCGTCCTGTACCATTGATTCTTATCATGAAGCGCGTCATTCGGGCAGAAATAACCGGGCATAAAATCCCACTCTATTCTGTTCTCTCCCGTGACCTCATCGGTTATGCGGTAATAGAATTCCTTGAGCCAGTCAATTGTTACAGACTCACGGCCGAGCTTTGCCAGGCTTAATGAAGCTGTGTCCTGTGCACGCCCGAACGGCGAACAGTAAATGTCTCTTATGTTCCACCTGCTTACGCGTCCGGCCAGAATTTCAGCTTCGCGCCAGCCTTTTTCTGTCAGCGAGTCCTTCTCATAATCAGGATCGCCGTGTCTTATAAAAATCAGTTTCATATCGGCTATTTCCTCAGACAGCCACCGGTATGCCTTTGATCTTCTCGCCATACTGATATCCTTCAAGATGAACATTGTCCACGCTGAATTTGTAGAAATCGGTAACTCCCTCGTCTATGACAAGCCTCGGCGCCGGATATTCGGGTCTTTCAATCAGCTCCTTCACAATATCCACATGTCTGTCATAAACATGCGCGTCCGCTATAACATGAACAAATTCGCCGACCTCAAGTCCGCTGGATCGTGCGAGCAGATGTACCAGACAGGCGTACTGACAGACATTCCAGCCGTTGGCGACAAGCATATCGTTGGATCTCTGATTAAGTATCGCGTTCAGTCTGTTTCCTGTCACATTGAAGGTCATAGAGTAAGCGCACGGATAAAGATTCATCTCGTGAAGATCGCTGTGCACATAGATATTTGTAAGAATTCTCCTGCTTGAAGGATTGTTCTTCAGATCATAAAGAACACGGTCAACCTGATCCATCTCGCCTTCCCTGTACTGATGCTTAACACCGAGCTGGTAGCCGTATGCCTTGCCTATAGAGCCTGACTCGTCGGCCCATGAATCCCAGATATGTGAATTCAGATCATGTACGTTATTGGACTTTTTCTGCCATATCCACAAGAGCTCGTCGAGTGCGCCCTTGAAATTGATGTATCGCTGAGTAATAATCGGGAACTCTTTGGATAAATCATAACGGTTGACAATCCCGAACGCCTTGTAGGTATACGCAGGCGATCCGTCATCCGCCCAGTGCGGACGGACCTTGTCATTGACCGTAGAATACCCTGAACTCAGTATCGTTCTTATGTTCTCATCGAAAACTTTATCTGCATAGCTCATAATGCGCCCGCCTTTTTTGAAGATTATAACACCAGGACTATACTAATTTCTTCCGAGATATACAATATCTGCCTTCTCTATCCGTCCTATCGGCCGCTCATATCTCGGACTTATCATCTCAACCGCGTCCATGCTCCACTCGGGATCATAGATTCTGCAGTAATTACTGCAATGTTCGCAGTCGCAATCAATACATGAGAAATAGTTCCCGCCGCAGTATGAACAATTGATGTAATCAGCATAGCAGCTGGAATATCCGCCAAACCCGGTGGAATTATAGTAAACCATATGACAGTCTATTGAGTATGAGTCAATAAGCCTGTACGCAAGAACAACAGCCCATTCGGAATCCAGCGTTCTCGAGAAGTAACATTCATGCGTTTCCTGATTCACGGCGAGGAACTGGTTCTCCCTGCGAAGCGTCTTGCTTATCGTCCACGTAGGCCACCTTGAACAATTCGTCCGGTTAATTACCACACAGGCAATAAGCACCTTGTCGGTAATATCTGTCTCACAGAATTTTCCTTCGCCTTCTACCACGCGCGCAAAAAATTTGAATTCCTTCAATGACAGCCCGACAGCTCTCGCTTTAACCGCTGAATCCATGTAATATCTGTCCTCGTCAGTCGAATACTGCCACATTCTGTCATATGCCGAAAGCTCAGCCTGAGTAGGTTTATATTCAGTTAATTCCGATACCGCATCCGCAAGTGATGCACTGTATGCCGTGACAATAAATACTAAGGCTATAATAATCGCAGAAAGTTTCTTAATCAAAACAACATCTCCTGTATCAAAAAAGCCTAATAATTATATCACATATATCTAAAATGTCACTAAAACCACATCAATTATAATAAAAATGCAGCTCTGTTTGAAAAATATACAAACAGAGCTGCGCATAAACGTCATAAACGCTGCTGAAGCACACAGGCATTTTCGCCCCTGATAACAGAAAGCTGTCTGCGGATTTTCTCAAATACACCAGAACTGCAAAAAAACCGGATGCAGTCAGGCATCCGGTATCATGTTCAGTAATGCTGTATATCAGGTTTTCTTCTTTCTGTTTCTGACAACTGCAGCTGCGATTGCTGCTGAAGTAATCACTGAAACAGCAACAGTTATAATCACTGTTCTGCTGACGTGATTGAGAGAATCGGATTCAGCCGGATCAGTTTGTGCTGACAGCGCGGTACCCGTTACCTGCGCGGCCTCATCAGGCGCCTTGGCAGCTGAATTATCAGCCTGATCTCGGGATGTATCTCGGAATAAAATATCAACATTTGGAGAATCAGCGGATGCATCAATTGACGTTCTATTGTCATTAAACCAGTCTGTTGAACCGTTGGATTCATTATTTATAGAATTATCTGCTTGAAGTACAGGCGAATTATTAAGTTCAGAAAAGACAACCGTACTCTGACTGACTGCCTCAGCCGAATGCGACGCCTGTGCAGCTGTGCTGGCAGACTGAGCATCTGCAGGCTGCACATAGGTATTGATAAACGAAGCTGTATAACCGTCCAGAGCATTTCCCGCAACGGTGCCTCCCTGTGTGCTGTAATTTGCAACAGCACCCTGCGTAACCGTATAGACAATAGGTTTGCCTGTGGCATCAGCTATCGGAAGATCGGCGAAAACATGCTTCCAGCTGCAGGTCTGGCTCAAAGTACACTCAGACTGCGCCGTACCGTTTGCGCACAGTGTAACAGTTGTATTATCAGGTCTTGAGCCTGCAGTGTTATCAGACACTGTAAGCATCGTGTATAAATATGTGTTATCTGCTGTCTGCATGTATCCGTCTTTCACAGAGCCTTCAGCGTTTCCATATGAGACTGAATACCCTTCAGGAACTTCTTCAATTACGCGATAGCAAACAGGTATCCTGGCGTGAACATAGGCAGGAATATCTGTCCAGTGATATGCCCAGCCAGAGGATTCATCTGCAGCTGCCGGTAAGCCGTAATCAGAATAGGTCTCCCCTCCGTCTTTACTCAGCTGCAGCTGCAGAATTACAGAAGCCGGAGCAGTTTTTTTGATACCGTTAACAAACGAAGCTGTAGCGGTAAAACCTGTTGTAACATAGGTGTTTGAGAAAGTTGCTTCAAATCCGTCCGAAGCGTTTCCGGTAACACTTCCGCCTGTGGTTATATAATTAGTGACGGCACTCTGAACAACGGTATATTGAACAGGATTTCCGTCACTGTCAGTAACCGGCAGGCCGGTGAATTTATAAGTCCAGTTGTTACCGGCCTTGAGTGTGCAGATATCATAACATATACCGTTTCCTAACAGCGTGACATTTACGGAATTGGGACGGTTGCCGGTGCTCACATCTTTTACGCTGAGAGTTGTCATGCTGTAATTATTCGTTATAGACTGACTGTAACCGTCAGTGGCATTTCCTGATACTGCGGCGCACGATACGGTATATCCTTCCGGTGTTGTTTCATCAGCCCTATATAGGATTGACTGGCCTTCTTCGGTATATTGCGGAAGATTTGTCCATTGATATGACCACCCGCAGGCGGAATTAAGAACTATTGCATTATCATAGTTTGTATAGCTGCTTCCGCCGTCCGTACTCATCTGAAGCCGGACAGAAGATGAATCAGGCTGCGAATTGCCGACACCGTTATTCCAGACGCAGTCTGCGGTAAATGAAGTCGTCTTGTATGTATTGTTGTATATTATGCTTGTAAGATTATTTAAGACCAGCGGCGGATCTGCAGGATCTGTAGTAATGCTGTATGCATCAAGAGATTCTCCCTGCGCAGGAGTTTCTGTAAAACTGTATCTGATTGCCGCGCCTGAACTGTTATATCCGGCAAGTCCCGTCCACGCATAATACCAGCTGTTATCGTCAGAAAGCACAGCAGGATTGGTAATCGCATTGCCGAGCGAGTCCTTATCAACCTTTATCCCGTCTGCGTATAAAGTCACAAGAACCTTATCAGGCCGGTCGGTACTTGCTGAATTCTGCCATTGGACGAGTGTCTGGGCAACACATACGGTTTGATCGTCATAAGTGTTGGTATATATTGATTTGAAACCGTCCTTTGCGTTTCCTTCTGCCTTTGTACTCGTTGAAGAATTAAATCCCTCAACGGCATCCTCTTTTGTATAGTAGGACAACGTCGAATCAAGACCGGATACCGTTGCAGTCCAGTTCCCGGCTGATGTTAAAGTGAGCGGACTTCCGGTAATCTCATGTTCACATAAAGCATCCGAATATACGTGAATCTTTACATTATCAGGGTAGGACGCCCCGCCGAACATATTCCAGATTATCCCAAGAGTCAGCGTTGTCGGTTTATATGTGTCGGTTATGTTCTGTGACAGGCTTCCTGAACCGCCGTCTGTTACATCGCCGTATGTAATGTCATATCCCGCAACAGAAGATTCCTCGACATTATATGTTGCGGACGCATTAAGACCGGACCAGGTATAACTCGCGGCTGTAGCTGTATCAAGCGTTACAGGATTCTGCAGCACATTGCCGAGCGCATCTTCAGTTACGGCATTGCCGTCTCCGTCCTTAAGCGTAAGCGTGACGTTGGCGGGATTGCCCGCTGCCGGCGACCCGCCGGCGTTGTCCCACAGAACATTGGCAGTAAAGCTTGTATCCGCAAGCTTAAATGTGTATGGCAATGTTGTCTGCCAACAGCTTCCATAAGTCCATACATCAATTGCCGATTTATCACCGTCTCCTGCAAGGCCGGTACCTGACGTATTAACATCAGTAAATCTCATGGCGCCGTTTGTTGAATCTGCCCCATCTAGAGAAACATCCGCGCCGTCGCCGACAATCGAGTTTAAAGACGGCCCGGAAGCAGAATTATTGTAGTAAACTGTAGACTTTTCGCTGTCCGAACCGCTGCCGTTAAGACGAATGACTTTTATACCGTTCGGGTTCCTGTCGGCATCAATAAGATCAAAGTGCGCCTCTCCGCTCATAAGCCTGATTGTTGCGCCGCCGTATTGACCTGCGGGCACATAGTTACCGTTTGCGTCTCTGCCGTCCCAATATATGCTGTTCAGACCTGATACAAGCTCATTAGAAAGTATGACCTTGCCGCCGTTTATTCCGCTGAAATCAAGTACAATCTGATATGAGTCGGCAGTTACGTTTGACGACACAAAGCTGAATGTACCGCCGCAGCCGGCAAAGCCTTCACCGGCATTTGTGTCTCCTGTTCCTGTATACGTGAAATCTGTGATATCAGATGCCGAAGCAGTAACATCTTCGGGACTTTCGATTTGGAGATAATTAAGAGCGTCTTCGGAAGGCTCCTCGAAAAACAGGTTGTAGTTCGAGCCGTAATTAAGATCTATACCGCGATCATTCAAATCTGAAAAAGTATTGTTTGAGCTTCGCACGCTGTGCATGATCGAAGATGTGCTGCCGTCTGAATCTGTCTTAAGCAGCCCGGTTCTGTTCGCGTAAAACTGAAATTCTGAAGCGTCAATACCGTTGAAATCGAAAAGATACCGATATCCGTCATCAGTCACTGCATACATTTTCGTATAAAGTGAGCTTACATCATCACCTGTGTTGAGATAGAGGCAATTTGTAAAAACGCGACCTGTCTGAAGAACGCCGTCATCATAAACTGAGATATCAAAGCTTGCTACAGAGCTGTTTCCCTGAGTTGATGCAAAGGGTGCTGCATCATCGATGCTCTTGGTAACAGGAGCTTCATATGAGCTTCCCGACGAGAAGAAGAATACGGTATAAATGCCCTCCGTCTGAGCCTTGTATGCATTCGCATTGGTCTTGACGCCTGCAACATAACCGCTGACGGCTTTATCAATTGTATTATCTGCCGCAACCTTATAGCCGGTGCCGGTGCCGGCTATGTCGGCTCCGCCGGATTCCTGCGTGCGGTCATAAATAAACCCTGGCGTTCTGTTATCTGAATTTGCGGGAATATCAATCAGATCGACGTAATTCTTGCCCGGCGTAGCTCCGCTGCCGATGGCTTCACTAACAGAACTATAATTGCCGCTGCATATATAGATATCTGCCGTATTCACATAGGCAAGCTGTTCATCTGTGTAATTTGTGCCCATCGCACTGTTTGAAAATAACCAGTCGCAGCGTTTTCCGTTGTCCTCGTTATAAAGCCTTGCGTCAGAAACGCTCGTTGCCAGATAAACGGTTTCGCCGGCTTTTAGATATACGTGCATTGCTGATAGATTATTCTGACCAGATGCACTGTTACTCTGCTCCATATACGGACGCGATCCCGAATACGTCGTCATGTCTTTTGTGCCTTCGGCGTAAACTGTTGGTGATACGATAATCTGCGTCAGAAGGATACTCACAGCTACTGCAAAACTCAAAGTTTTTTTCATATGAAATACCTTCATCTATTAAAATTATCTCTATTCTATTACCTTTCGATTGAAATGTATTAATAAATCAAAGAAAAAATTTAATATTATTAACTCACTGATTTGAGCAATTAAGCAAAAGTACCATTATGTGCCAACGGCAAAAAAAATAAAAGTCCTGAAACCTTATGCTTCAAGACTTTTATCTGGTCGGAGTGACGGGACTTGAACCCACGACCTCTTGCTCCCTAAGCAAGCACTCTAGCCACCTGAGCTACACCCCGGTAAACTTATGAAAGGAAAAATAACTGGTCGGAGTGGCGGGACTCGAACCCACGGCCTCTTGCTCCCGAAGCAAGCACTCTACCACCTGAGCCACACCCCGATATGTATTAACCTTTCACAAGCTCATAAATAATATTACAACACCAATAATTATGCAAGTTTAAAATTAAAAAAAACCGGGAACCAAGGTTCCCGGTCATTAATAGAATAAGCTGAAAGCTCAGAGATTACTCTTCTGTTGTCTCCGCATCTGAAGTATCAGATACAGGATCAATAGGAGCAACTGCCTTGATTGAAATTGAGATACGACGCTTCTCCGCATCAATCTCAGTAACCTGAGCAGTTACTTCCTGACCGATGGAAAGAACATCCTCAGGCTTCTCAAGTCTCTCGGAAGAAATCTGTGAGACATGGCAAAGGGCATCAAGATTTGGCTCAAGCTGAACGAATGCTCCAAACTTTGTGAGACGTACGACAGTACCTCTTACGATGCATCCCAAAGGCATTCTCTCTTCAATATTGTAATAAGGATCATCTTCGACTCTCTTGTAGCCAAGAGAAATCTTTCTTGTCTCCTTGTCAAAGGACTTGACATAAACATCAATATCGTCACCAACCTTGAGAACATCCGAAGGCTTCGCGTTACGGCTCCATGAGAGCTCGGAAACGTGAACAAGTCCGTCTACGCCGCCGATATCTACGAAAGCACCGAAATCCACGAGAGATCTTACAACACCCTTATAGTGCTTGCCCTCTTCGATGGAATCCCAGATTTCTGCAGACTTCTTTGCACGGTCTTCAGCCGCAAGTACGCGGTGAGAGCCGGAAATCCTGAGTCTTCCCTTCTCCATGTCATACTTTGTTACGCGAATCTCCATTGTCTGACCGACATACGGAGCAAGATCCTTGACCTCGCCGTGCTTAATTTGTGTTCTGTGAATATAAATATCAACGCCCTCGTAAACACCGATAAGACCGTCTTTTACAGTGCGTGTGATTTTAACCTCAATAGTAGACTTGTTATTATAAGCATCTTCGATATCGGCTCTGCCCTTCTCGGCTTCAACATCATTCTTTGAAAGGATGATCTCCTTGCCCTGATCGGAGTTCTTAATACTTCTTACCTTGACTGTTACCTCAGCATGATCCTCAATTGCCTTGTCGAGATCGAAATCAGCATCTGATTCGAATTCCCTGCGGGCAATTCTGCCTTCTGACTTGTCATGGACGTCTACGTAAACGAAATCAGCATCAGCTGAAGTAATGGTTCCCTTTACGACGGCGCCCCGTCTAACCTGTGCCATAGCGTCTACTGCATTGGCAAACTCAGAATCAAGCTGATCCTGACTTGTCTTCTTCTCGTCTTCGTTCATCTCTTGAACAACCTCCAAAATTATAGCTTCCGGTGTAGATGCACCCGCAGTAACGCCGACCCGGTCATCCGGTAGTATCAAGCCCTGAGCTATCAACTGACGAACTTCCTCTGCGGAATTAACCAAGAATGTTCTTGCACATCGACCTTTGCAGATATCAAAAAGCTTGGTGCTGTTCGAACTATGAGAAGATCCGATTACCAACATGGAATCGCAACTTTCAGAGATAGACGCTGCTTCCCTTTGCCTACTATCAGTCGTATTACATATTGTACCAAATACATTATTTTTTTCAATTTTATTTTTGGCTTTCTCACAAATTTTATTAAAAATTTCAGAAGAGAATGTCGTCTGAGAGACAATGATGGCCGAAGATAGCGGAAAATCAAGGGTTTCAATGTCTTCGGGCGAATTGATCACAGCTACTTTGACATCTGTACCAATCGTCTGAGCGCATATTCCTACGACTTCAGGGTGCCCTTTGGCACCTGTGATTATTATATTTTTACCTGCAAGAGCGGCCTGACGAACAATTTTCTGTATTTTTGAGACAAATGGACAGGTACAGTCGCGGACATCGCAGCCTTTTGACAGAAGTATTTCCATCTCTGACGGCGGTACTCCGTGAGCCCTGATAATTACTGTTGACCCTTCCGGCACATCATCGGCATTGTCGCAGACAATATATCCGGCGGCGACAAGACTGTTTACGACTGTTTCGTTGTGAACAATACTTCCAAGCATCACAAGCTTTCTTTTACCGTCATAATTATCGAGTACTTTCTGTGCGGTAGAAACCGCATTCTTGACGCCGAAACAAAAACCTGACGATTCTGCTGTGGTTATCTTCATCGCATTACTCCCTGATATAACTCAAAAGCAAATTCTTTGTTTCTTCAATTGTAAAATCATCCGTATCGATAACTATAGCCTCAGGAACTCTTACCAGCGGCGCAAATTCCCGCCTGCTGTCCTGTTCATCACGATACTCAATGTCTCTGAGCACTTCCTCATATTTCTGGGAGAAGTCGCCGCGTTCATTAAGCTCGGCAAGACGTCTGCGAGCGCGCGTTGAAGCCTTCGCAGTGACGTAAAACTTGTACTTGGCATTTGGGAGCACATTTGAAGCAATATCTCTTCCATCGATTACAAAGCTCTGACTCGCGGAAATTTTTCGCTGCATGTCAACCATGCTTCTGCGCACTACCGCAAGAGCGCTTATGTCGGACGCCGCCACAGAGACTTCAGGAGTTCTTATCAGCCCGCTGACATCATTGCCGTCGAGGAACATATGCTGAGTGTTATCCATAAAACGCACCTCAAGGTTCATCGCCGCCATAACAGTCGAGACCGCCCGCTCATCACGAGGTGAGACTGAAGCCTTGAGAGCCGCGAGAGCGCATGTACGATACATGGCTCCGGTATCCAGATACATAATCTTCAGATCATGTGCAACGCCTTTTGCAAGCGTACTCTTTCCGCTGCCAGAAGGCCCGTCTACCGCAATCTGATAAATACTCATATGTTTCCCCCTTATAAAATCTCTTCTTCTTCGGCCTTACGGTCTCTTCCGATCTCATACACGCGATACTGTGACCAGAGCGTCTCAAGCGACTCGAATGACTTTGTAATATGCTCTTTGCGATGCATGCCCAGTGTAACAAGCAATGCGTTTATCAGCGACAGCGGTGCTGTCAGCGAGTCGACAAACGAAGCCATCGAAGACTTTGCGAGAAGCTTACAGTCGCAAAACTCGGTCATCGGTGTACCGTCGGCATCCGTAATAGAGATAATCGTTGCACCTTTCTGCTTTGCATATCTCATGGAATTAATCGTTCTGGCTGAATATCTCGGATACGATATGCCGATCATTACGTCATTCTCGCCTATCGGCATTATCTGCTCGAAAAGTTCATTGGTACAAGTACTTCTTACAAGGATAACGTCGTCAAAAAGTACCGTCATATAGAAATGCATGAATTCGGATAACGGAGCAGACGCCCTGATTCCCATTATGTAAATTTTTCGCGCGCTGAGAATAGCATTCACAGATTTCTGAAATTCAACGGTATCAATGGAATCAAGGGTATCTTTAAGGTTCTCGATATCCTGACTCATAATCTCTCTGATTGCGTCATTGTCATTGCTGAATTTCTCAGTATAATCCAGTCGCTGGACTGAAGTAAGTCTGGATTTGAGGTCTTCTTTCAAGGCCTTCTGAAATTCAGGATAACCGGCATAGCCCAGCTCGGTAGTAAATCTGACAACAGTTGACTCAGATACATTTGTTACTTCGCCGAGTTTTGCAGCAGTCATGTAAGCCGCCTTGTCATAGTTATCAATTATGAAATTCGCTATGGCTCTATGGCCTTTGCTCATCTTCGGGGCGGCCTTCTCAATCTGTTCAATTATCTCCATTGTCCGCACCATCCTGTTCAATCGGATTGCCCGCCTCGTCATCTGATTTAGTCTGCATAAGGCTGTCTATCGTAATCTGGCGATCCTCTCCGCCGGCTGCTTTTCTAAGTGAATCTTCGAGATCCCTTATAGTCTTGTAAGACATCAGCTCCATGGATGGCAGCTCACTCACAGATTCAATACCGAACTCAAGCAGAAACTGCCTGCTCGTCCTGAACAGCGCCGGGCGGCCTGGAGCATCAAGATTTCCCGCCTCTTCTATCCATCCGCGATCCAGAAGTCTTGAAATAATCGAGTCGGAAGACACGCCTCGCACAGTCTCAACCTGAGACCTGGTACATGGCTGATTATATGCGATTATAGCCAGAGTCTCATATGAGGCCTGTGACAGAGGGGCCTGAACCTTTGGTCCTAACAGACGCTCGAGGACCTTCTTTTCGGACGGTTTGGTCATCATGCAATATGAATCTTCAGTTCTTCTTATGCAAAGACCGCCCCATGGATTCTGATCGTACTTATCCATCAGCGTCTTCAGCACTTCGGCCACATCAGACTTCCGGCATTCAAGCGTTTCCGCAATTTTATCGGCACTGACAGAATCACCCGATACAAACAGAATGGCTTCGACTGCGCCTGACAATTCCTGGGCTGTAATTCTAAATTCATCTTCCATATCAGTCCTTCTTCTCTTCAATTAGTATCTCATCAAAGTTTGTCTTCTGTGTAGCCCTCACATGATTTCCTTTTACAAGCTCAAGTATCGCAAGAAAGCTCACTATGCGGTCAATCTTCTCCGGCTTTTTTCCTGCGAACAGCTCGGAGAACAGCAGCCTGCCCCTGCGTGTTATAATCTTGAGCATATTCTTCATTCTCTCTCTGACAGACAGCTTGTCACGCTTCAATATATTGGTAATCTTGGTTGAAATATCGTTGAACCTTACTTTATTGCGCATTGTTATGTCTGATACGGCTGAATCAAAGCTTGCCGGCAGAAATTCCTGCTGAGGAAGCGTAATATCGATTCCAAGCTGCTTGGCTGTCTGTGCTACCCGCGTTCTTGAACCGTCATACTTCTCACGGCGCTCTTTGAGTTCATTCGCGAAAACTCGGCACCTCTTGTATCTCATAAGCGATATGACAAGCTCTTCTCTCGGGTCTTCGCCTTCTGAACCGTCACTTTGAGCTGACCTAAGACCCGGAAGCATCATTTTCGACTTTATGTGCACAAGTGTCGCGCCCATGACAAGGAAATCCGATGCCACATCCATATCGAGTTTCTTCATTCCCGCAAGATAGTCAAGATACTGCTCGGTTATCTCGGCAATAGGGATATCGTATACATCGATGTCATTCTTCTCTAT